>OHAH01001106.1_pt1 | contig 18713 bp, 18 predicted proteins | sample 1577071 | NCBI WGS metagenome assembly OHAH01 (sample SAMEA3541520, study PRJEB24748) | human gut metagenome | biome: human gut; feature: human-associated habitat; material: faeces | place: China | collected 2012 | reverse complement strand
GGCAAAAGTGAGCTGTGCCAACTCACGATCATTCATGATGACATTCGGCTGGAAATACGAAACTTCCACAGAGAAGCCTTCTTTAGTGTCGTCATCATACACAAATTTATGTGCTCCTCTCATCATTTCAAACTGATAACCATCGCTTACTTCCCAACATTCTCCAACATAGTTATCTTCAATAGCTTCATCTCCAACATATAGCTGTTCTCCAATTAATGTGTATGGCTCTCCAGTAGAAGAAACTATGGTCGGCATACTGCTACCGCGAATAATAACTCGCACCCGCCTTCCATCAATTCCTTCACCAACAACCCATCCCTTTTCATTTACATGGGTGTTTCCAACTTCATTCTCCTCGATTGCTGACAAGCTATTTCCGGCTAATGTCTGGGAAACATATTGATATACCTTTGTCAAGGTGTTCGGATTTGAAAGCATATCCGTATGGTTCCCAGCATTGACGACTCTAACAACATGTGTATCCGTATTGCTCAATCTATTTTGTGCGCTTGTTGATGGAACTGTTCCATCTCCATCATTAGTACCTATATACGAAGAAACGCTATACTGCCCCCCACTAAGACTATAGTTCACTTTCTGCACTGTTGTATATCCAGTACTTGTGATAAAAACTGACCTTCCTGCAGACAAAGCATAATGTTGATTGTTCGATTGCATGAGGTTTGCATGGAAATTTCGAGCGGTATTCATCATCGGTTTTAGCCCAGATCCACTCTGAAAATTTGCCCAACTCCTCTGTTTCAAGATATTCCATGCATTCGTTGCAGTTTGATCGACGCCATTAACCTGTACATATGCAGTAGATCTTGTTGTTGGTAAAAGCTCATATGCCGCAGGTATATTGCGAATCAGGTTTTGTATGTAGCTACTGGTTAAATCTCCTACAATCCCCGGAAACATTTTACCATTTTCCATTACTTGAACGGCTTTTGGTGCTCCAGTAAATGGAGTTCCGAGCGTAATGAGAGTTGTTCTGGTTCGTTGACTCTCCGTTGCAATTCTCAAGTAATCGGAGGCAACTATTCCACCCATGCTATGTGCCACGATAATAATCTTTCCAGAATACCCATTAACCATACTTTTTAATGCTTGTCCTGCTCTTGTATTCGTCTTTCTCCAATCATACGCAAAAAACTTAACATCGGCTTGGCTCGAGCATCTGCTCTTCAAGCTATCATATAATGTCTTATAGGTGTCACGCGCACCATAATTATCATTATTATATGCATATAGGGGATATACTGGATTTCCAACCTCATTGCACTGGATTTGGCCCAGTATTCCACCAACGCCAACCCAAACCTTTGCCCCATTTCCGTCAACGAGCTCACTTCCTATGATTCCAGGTACTACAACAATCAGATTCCTGCTGGCAGCTACAGCATCTATTTCAGCAGCTTCTTCTATAGCCCATGCCGGTTGCAAAACCGAAAGTAAAACCGCGATTGTCATAAGCAACGATATCAATTTTTTCACTTGTGTGCTCTCCTTTCTTTGCCTCTGTTTGGGTTTTCCCTCCTACTTTTTTCTTATTTCATTGATCACCTCCACAATAATGGAAATTATATACCCTAAAACCATTATGCCCACAGGCACTACTACAAAAATTAGGAAAAATTTACCAATATATTCATATATGGCCGCTTCTACTATGCTCCCCATTTTTATCCCCTCCTGTCCTTTCCAGAGTATAGGGTTGAGCAAAACTCCGATTTGCTCATAAGGCTATACAACAAATAGTGCTATTCAGCTCGTTTGAACACTATATATTGTTACCCAATTTTGCAAAACTCGCGTTTTGCTCAACCCTTTTCCAGAGTAATAAAATGCGACGGGGCCCTAAGCATACACACTTAAGCCTCGTCGCATTTTGCTACTTTCATATTCCGAGGCCAGTACGGTCTCATTTTCATCGCACAGTTATTATATTATATTTCACCATTACTGTCAACGGGCACATAATGTTTTACGATACAAAAAAGCGCATGAACATCCATGCTACAAAGCCGACGTTCATGCGCCCATACTTACGATTTTAATTCGCCCTCTCCAGAATTGAAGATAAGAATATTTCCGGCCCAGCCGGCTGCTGGTGTGACGCATGAACTGTATACCGTACATATTGATTCCTCCATTTCCTTGAATTTTCCGCATATTCAATATGCTATTGCAAATTTATTATATCACAGATAGTCCACTCTATCAATACTCTTTACCAACCATTTCAACAACCACACCATTTGTCAAACCGACCGGACTGTCCATATTAAAGCACTCTATATCGTTTAGGTGGCCCATACAGATAGCGTATTCAAGCTATTTATATGGGCCGCTTTTTATCTGCGATTGTCTGCCTTCGCTTTTTCTTTCTTTTTTACTTTTTTACAGATATTTTGTCAATCCCGCTCACAAAGCATCATTGACCGATTCCGTCAGGTTCTTTCCTTCCTCCAGCGCCATCCTACGTAGCGCCTTATCAATATCCCGATCCAGATAATAGGCCCGCTGCACCCGGTCACTATTTTTCTTTGCATTTTTTTCTTCAGCAACAACAGCATTCTCGCTCTGGCGTCCTGCTCCGATGATAGACTTAAACGCAGCCTCTCGATCAAACCTCGCTTTCTCTGCCATTATTCATTTACCCCTTTCAAAGATTCGTCAATAAATGCTTTATAGTCTTCTGCCACCGTAGACTTGTTGGCATAGTCAAAAATGTCCTGACTGTTCGCCTGGGCCTCCTCCACCACTACAGCAGATCGAATGTATGTCTTGTAGATCGGCGCAGAAATGTATTCGCCAAGCTGCTCCGCCAGTTCCTTCATCTGCCGGCTGATATTCGCCCGCGGATTAAATCTCGTAAACAAAATTCCTCTCACTTTTACAGCCGGATTGCAATACTTCTGAACGCTGGTGACGGTCTCGTTGAGCTGGGAGATCCCGGCGGTCGCAAAAATTCCCGCCGTTGTCGGAATCAGAATATCGGTGGCACAGGTAAAAGCGTTCACCGTCAGCACGCCCAGGGAAGGAGGTGTGTCAATCACGATAAAATCATAGTCACTGGCCACCGGCGCCACAGCCTCCTTCAGCCGGTGTTCCTTTCCGGTCTGGGAGAATTCCTGCTCGGCTCCGGCCAGCATAATATTAGCCGGTACAACGTCATAGCCGCCCTTCGTGTGCTGAATGGCGTCCTGGATGCTGTCCGCCCGCTTCATAACCTCATAAATCGTCTGGACATTATAGTTCTCTGCTCCGCAGGCCGTAGAGAAATTTCCCTGCGGATCAAGGTCAATCCCCAGAACCCTGTACCCCTTCGCTGCCAGTCCTGCAGCCAATGCCTGGGACGTGGTTGTTTTGCCGACACCGCCCTTTTGATTTGCTACTGCACAATTGATACCTTTCTGATAGCAGTCCCGTTTTTCGGTAGCTTTCTTCTCTCCTTTTTACGGAACCTGTATTTTTCTGTTGGCTGCAAAAAAACAGCTTTCTTTTTTGTATTTATTATACGAGGAGGTTCTATCATGAACAGAGAAAGACTTGGGCAAATCAGGCTGCCCGCCCCGGAGGACTTCGATCCTCACCCCCGTCTGCTGCTCAATGGACGCGGTATTCACGCCGGAGAGACCTTCCATGCGCTCTTTCCGGATGGATGGCGGGAGATCACCATAGAAATGAGCTGGGAACCGGAGGGGCCCGGCTGCTGGTACATCTCCACCCCCGGTTTTACCCACATCTGTCCCATCGGTCTGTTCGTAAAGGAATAGGCCGGGACACAATATCTATAAATACGCCGCGAATAAATACTATATATTGTGTTTCTTGCTTGACACGAGCTATATCCTGTGGTACAATGCCCCTGTAAATGAGTTTTGCGCAATTTCCCTTATCGGGGCATGGACTTAGATCCGTGTGTGGAGCGATCCACCTGCGCACGCTGTCAGGTTTGTACGCAAGTGTCAGTAGGACGACTGTACCCTTATTGGGTATTTGCCGCTTTACTGGCACTTTTTATATATAAGTATTGCCCTCGCGGCAGAAAGGAGTTGTATGGCAGAAGTCCATGTTTTCGGTCGGGTGACCAATGACCTTCAGCTGAAAATGAGTCACAGGCAAGTCCCCTATGTGTCCTTCGGTCTGGTCGAATGGATCGGGCGCAGGGATACCGGTCACAGACAGTATTTTGAGGTCTGGGCATGGGGAACGGCTGCATTGTCGCTGGCGGATGCGGAGATTCATAAGGATTCCCGCATCTGGGTCCAAGGCTTTTTGGAGCTGGTGGACTGCACCAGAAACGGTGGAAGCGAAAAGGACAAGCGGCTGAAGCTCAGCCTGACGGGATGGCAGACAAAGCCTCCCCGTACAGCGCAGAGCCCCGCACGAAAGCAAAGCCCCGGCGCTGCCCAGCCGCCGCTGCCTCCTGTGGAGGTCGTGGACGGAGATCGGGAACGCCTGCCGGAATAAGCGTATTCCGGCAAAGTGAAAAAGAGGAACCGCATCATGTGTTTTAAGAGATTCTGGACACATACGCGGTTCCTCTTTTTTTGTTTTCCAGATTATTTTTGAAAGGTGGCAACTGAAATGAAAAAAGAATCTCCCCTTTGGAGCAGTATCTCGCTTCTCATCGGTATCGTGATCGCCATTCTCGCACTCATCCGCGGACGGATGCTTCTCCCCCTGCTGCTGGCGGTGTTTGCCCTTTGGCTGCTGTGGTGGCTCTTGACGCAGGCTCTTCCGCTCTGGCGCAATAACCGTGCCTACCGCGCAAAAGAGGCTCGGCTCCGCGAGCAAAAAGCCTCTGCAAATGGCGGCGGTCAACTGGCAGACGCGCTGCTGTGCCATGTAAACTACCGGATCACCGCCATGCTCCACGCCGCATATCCCAACGCCCGTTGGGAATGGCTGGATGAGCCCTCCCGCTTTGCTGTGGAGGGCGGCACGGCCCGCATCCGTGTCTATGGCATTCCGGAGCATGACTATGCCGACGTGAAGCTGGATCAAAAAGCAAATCTCGACTGCTCTCTCGTTAAGCTCTCTCCGCTGATGCCCGGTTCACCGGACGCACAGCCGCCCAACCGGCAGCCGGTGAATCCCCGTATCTGGTTTGAGACACGGGGCCGCGCCGTATTGGAGGCACTGGTCACCGATCTGAACTCCAGGGGCCACAGCAGTCTGACCGTGCAGGAAAACGGTGAGATCTTCGTGCAGACCAAGGAAAATGAAACGGAGCCGGCGAAGGAAGCCTTTCTGGACTTTCCTGAAAAGGTCTACTGGCCGCAGCTGGTCAAGGTTTTGGAGGAAGAAGGCTACGCTGCCGACGCAAGAGACGCGGATATCCTCGTTTCCTGGTGAGCGGCAGAGAAAGGATGTGAAGCAGGAATGAAAACCGGACTTACCTACGACCATCAGGGCAATATGACTTCCGTTACCGATGGCCGTGGTATGACCCGCTCCTATGTCTATGATGCCAACGGCAATCTCACTTCCGCAGCGGATGCGCTGGGTGCGCAGACGACCTACACCTATGACGCTCAGGGTAACTGCACGTCCATGACAGACCCGCTGGGCAATGTGACCGCCTATATTTATGACGGGCAGGGCCGCCTGATCACAGTCACCGACGCCATGGGGTCAGTCACTTCCTATGAGTATACCGAGGCCGGCAAACTGGTGAAGGTCATCGGCGCCGATGGCAGCGAGCAGACCTACACGGTGGATGGCAACGGCTTCAACATCAGCGAAAGCGACCGCATGGGCCATGTCACCACCTTTACCCGTGACGCGCAGAACAACGTGACCTCTATCACCGATCCGCTGGGCAATGTGACCCGCTATACCTATGATGACAGCGGAAATCTGACCACAGCAACAGACGCCAACGGAGCGGTCACCCGCTATACCTACGATGCTGATGGCCGTATTGTTTCCATGACCGATGCCCGCGGCAATACCTGGCGCTATGCTTATGATCGGAACGGTCAACTGGTTTCCACCACCGATCCTGTCGGCGGCGTCAGTTCTACCAGGTACAACAGCGTTGGACGTACATCTTCCAGTACGGACGCCAATGGCAATACCACCCAATATACCTATGACGGTGTCGGCAACCTTACAAAGATCACCGATGCACTCGGCAAGAGCACCGTCAGCGAATACGATGCCAACGGCAACCTGACCGCCACTACGGATCGCAACGGCCACACCACCCGCTATGCTTACGACGCGGAGAACCGTTTGATCCGCATGGAAGATGCTGAGGGCAGCACGACTTCCTACACCTATGACGCTAACGGTCAGATGACAAAGACCACCTCTGCCATGGGCGCGGAGACTTCCAGCACTTATGACGCGCTGGGGCGTCAGATATCCTCGGCAGATGCACTGGGCCACGTGACCGGCTACGAATATGATGTGCTGGGTCGCGCCACAAAGATCACCTACGCGGATGGCGGCTTTGTTGCCTACACCTATGATGCCAACGGTCAGGTTTTGACTGCCACCGATGAACTGGGCGGTGTGATCTCCTATGCCTACGATGCCAACGGCAGACTAATCGAGATGACGGACGCCATGGGCGGCAAAACGGCATACGCCTATGACGCTGTCGGCAATGTGACCTCTGTGACCGATGCTCTGGGCGGGAGCACAACCTATCGCTACGACGAAACGGGAAATATGACCTCGGTTACAGACGCCAACGGCAATACGACCGGCTATTCCTATGATGCCCTTGGCCGCGCTGTTGCCGTTACGGACGCCAATGGCGGCGTGACCCGCGCGGAGTACGATCATAACGGGAACATTGTCAAGGCTGTCGATGCCGAAAGCAATGCCACTACTTATGTCTATGATGCGCTGGATCGTCTTGCCAGTTATACCAACGCGGAGGGCTATACCTTCTCCTTCCAGTATGATAACGAGGGAAATACGGTTGCCTCTACTGACGGTAACGGCAATACCACCCGCTATACCTACGATGGACTGAACCGAGCAGTCTCCAGCACCAATGCCGAAGGCAATACCGCGTACAATACCTATGACGCAGATGGCCGTATGGTAAAGTCCGTGAATGAAGAGGGCGCGGAGACTGCCTATGCCTATGACGCGGATGGCCGCCTGATTTCCATGACGGATGCTCTGGGTAATGTTACCGGCTTTGAGTACGACAGCAGGGATCGGGTCATCAAGGTCACCGATGCCAAGGGCAATGCGACCACATTCACCTATGATCTGGCAGGCAATGTCAAGAGCGAGACCAATGCCAAGGGCGTTGTGACCAGCTATGCCTACGATGCCAATGGCAACCTCACCTCCATGACGGATGCTGCCGGCACCGTGACCTATACCTATGACGCCCTGAATCGGGTTACCAGCGTGAAAGACCGCCGTGGAAATACGCAGTTCTTCACCTATGATGCCACAGACCGCATCGTGCAGGTCAAGGACCGCAACGGCAATGCTACTCAGTATGTTTATGATGGTAACGGAAATATCGTAAAGACCATTGATGCGCTGGGCACGGAGTCCGTATTTACCTACAATAAGAATGACCAGCTCATTTCTACCGATCTCCACCGTGTGGATACCCTCAATGGCGTGGACTCTCACGAGATCACGCTGTATGAGTATGATGGTCGGAATCTGGTCACGAAGGAGATCAACGCGCTTGGCGACAGTACCGTTTATGTCTACGACGGCAACGGCAATCTGGTTTCCAAGACCGATGCGGATGGCTATGTGACGCAGTATTCCTACACCGCCCTTGATTTGGTGAAGAAAATCAATTACAATGGAGCAAAGGAGGTCTCCTACCAGTATAACAAGGTCGGCGAACTGGTGCAGATGGATGACTGGACCGGCACCAACACCTTCGAGTTGGACCTGCTGGGCCGCCTCCAGAAGATGACCGACCACAAGGGCAACACGGTTTCCTACATCTATGACGCCGTGGGCAATCAGACCGGCATTACCTATCCGGACGGCAGCAAGACCCGCAGCTTCTACGATGCGGTGTATAACCTCACCAGCGTCATTGACGCGGATGACGGCACCTATGCCTATGTCTACGATGCTGCCAACCGCCCCGTCAAGCTGACCTATCCCAACGGCTGGATCGAGCAGTATACCTATGACGCCGAGGGCAACCTCCTCAAGACGGTGGACACTGATCCCTTCCAGCTCTACAACAAAACGCCCAAGGTCAAGTATGAGTACACCTACGACGCCGAGGGCAATGTGCTGACGGAGTTCCAGCGGGACAGCGACGCTACGGAAAATCTCAAGAGCCGCACGGCCTTTACCTATGACGCGCTGAACCGGCTCACCGGCAGCACCCGCAAGCTGGAGGTCTATCCCTACGATACCCTCGCTTATACCTACACCTACGATACGCTGGGCAACCTGCTGAAGCAGAGCGGTCCCACTAAGGGCGAAGAGGATACTTACCAGTACAACGACCTCAACCAGATGGTGAGCAAGCATGTGTGCGGCTATGAGCAGAAGCTCACCCGCATCTATGACTACGGCTATACCTACGATAAGCGCGGCAATCTGGTGAAGGAAGAAGAGATTTGTTCGCCTACCACCACCGGACCCAAGAATATCACCGTTGCGACCTATCTCTATGACGAGACGAACCGCATGGTGCAGGGCACCAACAAGGCCGGCGAGGTCAGCGCGTATACCTTCAACGGCCTCGGCGTGCGGGTCGGCACAGAGCTGATTTTGGAGGACAACAGCCACGGCTACACGGACTTCCACTGCCAGACGCCCAGCGTGGAAACGGGCATTGAAAAGCCGGAAGTGGTCAAGACGGATTATGTCATTGACTATACCAGACTGGACATCGACCAGCGGGTGCTGATGAAGTCCGAGCAGGACGGCTACGATTTCTTCTACACCTACGGTTTGGACAAGCTGCAGGTCATGACGATTGGCGAAGGCAGCAACTGGTGGGGGCAGAGCATCAAAAAATGCGTCAATATGGCCTACGTCCACACCGACCGCCTTGGCAGCGTGGTGAATCTCTCCGATCAGTATGGCCGTGTGACCGCACGGGCAGACTACACCGATTGGGGCGAGGTGCGCCGGTACACGGACATCACCGTGGACGGCGGCTTCCGCCGACTGCTGCCGGAGATCACCTACGCCACCCACGAGTATGACGATGTGCTGAACCAGTTCTACGCAAAGGCCAGAATGTACGATGCGGAGAACAAGCGGTTTGATGCAGTGGACTTGATTGCAGGAACAGTTGCGAATCCCATTAGTTTGGTGCAGTATCTGTATGTTGTGGACAACCCCATAAAACAGATTGATCCGTTAGGGCTTATTTGGATTAAATACGAGAACATTGTATCTAAACGTAATAACGGTGAGGATGCATCGCATAGCTATTCAACCGAGCTGAAGAAGATGCAACAGATGCTTAACTACATGGGATATTCAAATATTCCCAATGGAGATATGGGGGTAGACTATGGAGGTCTCACTGCTGCTGCGGTGAATTTGTTCCAACTCAATTACCAGATTAAGCCGACAAGCTTCGTTAACAATACGACCTATCTGACGGTTGCCAATGTCTATGTTAACAAAAGGTATTCTAACAAAGAAAGTCAAAAGGCTTTTTACGATCTGTATGTGCGGCAACTGATGAAACGTGATGGAATTACGAATAAAGACTACTATCGCAAATATGTTTGTGTTGTTCCTCAAGGTTTCTCACAATCTGTATTGGACAATCTTCCTGCTGGAGTGTCAACCAAGAAAGTCAATGGTATTTGGTATTTCGACTATACCGATGCTATGAACAAAGTCCTTACTGAAAACGAAAAGGTAGTGCTTGAACACCAAATCCCACTATACGAAGATTATGTTGCTGAAGTAGGTAAAAATCTCACATGGTTTGGACGCTTAGTTTATAATTATAACTCTGCGTATCAAGCCAAGCGAATCAATGAACTTTTGTGGTTTGCAAGCATGGTAAAACCTAATGCTGAATGGGACATCAAAGTTGAAGAACGATGGGAAGCTATTTTTGGAGATGGAAGTTTCTATGGAAATCAGTTCCGATTCGTTTTTGATGATTCGGTCGTCACACCCGAGATGATGGGCAATATTACATATGGCTATTGGGGGAAGGCTCTTGGTGTCTCCGATGAAATGCTATATTTAGGCGGCGGAGTGGCGAATGCGGGAATTGAAATCTGGAAACTCTTGGACGAGTACTACGGTGAGAGCGAGGAAGATCATCTGTCAGTGAAGTGGGGTATCGAATACTATAATGCAACGCACTAAATTGATTGTCTACCCAATTCTGGCGACTATTCTGCTTATTCTTGTCTTTCAATTTGTAGAAAACAAAAGCCGCAATATTTCGGTGGAAGAGTACTTTTATCAGAACAGTGATGAGTTTACTGATATCGTGGATGTCTTGCGCCAAAACAAGGTTGAAGGGTTCCCTTTGTATTTAACATCCGAAGACGATATCCAAACACTTTTTGGGGATGCAAATCAAGATGTTAGTGCAGAAGCAATACGCTCTGTGTTCAAAAAGACTGATTGCAATGCCATCTATGCCTCAACAACCCGTTCTGGAAATTTCTATTGCCGTTTTGCGTGCCGAGGACATGATGCAGTAAACGGAATTGCATTTGTTGGAGATAATAGGTATCCCGATACAATCAATTCAATTTTTTCTGGTTCGCTTGTATCGGAATGCACTTTTATTGATGATGAATGGGTGCGTTTTGAGTATTATACCGCTGAAGGTGAGAAAAAAATAACAGGATGAATAGTATGGGAGGGTGCAGAAATTGCGCCCTCCCATACTATTTGCCGAAACGCTAATTTCATGCTGCCGGCACCGTGACCTATGCCTATGACGCCCTGAATCGGGTTACCAGCGTGAAAGACCGCCGCGGCAATACGCAGTTCTTTACCTATGATGCCACAGACCGCATCGTGCAGGTCAAGGACCGCAACGGCAATGCCACCCGGTATGTCTATGATGGCAATGGAAACATTGTAAAGACCATCGATGCACTGGGCACGGAGTCCGTATTTACCTACAATAAAAATGACCAGCTCATTTCCACCGACCTCCACCGTGTGGATGCCCTCAATGGCGTGGACTCTCACGAGATCACGCTGTATGCAAAGAAAGCAAGCGTTACTAATTCCAATGCCACAAACAATAACTATTTCATGAAGGTTCCAAAATGTTAGCAATATTTCTGCAAAACCGGGCGGGGCTATGAAATCATACGCCCCGCCCATGAAGCGGCCCCAGAAAACCCTGCAATCAAGAGTGTTTTCCGGGGTCAAATGCTCACGGTCTACCCCGGTTTTTCCACATATAGCCGCGCTGCTTCTGCCGCCTTGCAGCACGGGCGCAGGTCGGGGAGCAGTACCGCTGCCGCCCGTCCGGGAGAAAGGCCCTGCCGCACACCGGGCAAGGACGGGTTTCCGTGATACGCTCCACGGTCAGCGACCTTTCCAGCACGGGATCAAGGGGCAGCACCGCCGAACGGAAATAGCAGCAATATGCCCCTGTCCAGCATTTCCCCAGCATATAGCACTCTTTATCTTGTTTCCACAGAAAACATTATGTAAATCGAATCTTTCAACTTGTAGGAAGGTCAGACTACATGATACAATAGCATAAATAATGACTGGGAGTTCGCATTATGTTGCTTTATTTACAGATGCTTGAAACTCCAGAGGAGAAGTCGCTGTTTGAACAGATCTATCTGGAGTACCGTGGCCTCATGTATCATGTGGCCTACGAAATTTTACATAACGATCAGGATGCCGAGGACGCTGTGCATCAGGCTTTCGTAAAAATAGTAGAAAATATTAAAAAAATTGATGATCCGGTGTGTCCAAAAACGCATGGCTATGTCGTTACAATAGTTGAACACCAAGCGATAGATCAGTACAGAAAGCGGCAAAAATACAAAACTGTCGAACTGATCGAAGAAATTCAAGGCACAAATGCTCATTATGAAGGGGACAACGATTTGACAAAATGTATTTTGCAACTGCCTGCCAGGTATCGTGAAATGATTTTGCTACGCTATCATTATGGGTACACTGTCAGGGAAATTGCAAAGATGTTGGAACTGTCGTTGCCGGCCACAATTAAACTGGGTCAACGGGCTAAAACCAAATTGAAAAAACTATGTGAGGAGGCGGGAATCCTGTGATAAGCGATGAAACGCTGAAAAAAGCGACGGCTGAAGCGGATCAGGCAATCAGGGATTCGCTCCCCGCTCCAGCAGAATGTGAACATGAGTTTTCGCCATCGTTTCAACGAAAAATGCGCCGCACCTTTCGCAAAGCAAAATATCCTGTGATCTACAAACTGCCCAAATATGCAGCTTGCTTTGTTCTTGTGGTTGTTCTCGCCAGTAGCACTTGGCTGACTGTTGACGCAGAAGCGCGAGCCGCCTTTTTTGCGTGGGTGCGTGAACAATATGAAACATTCATTGAATATCGCTTTGTTGGAGATACCACACAGAATGATAAGTCAAAGCAATATGAATTAACGCAGTTACCGGACGGATTTTTCGAGACCAACAGAATGGAGTCGAAAGGAAACGCAGTAGTCATATATCAAAACGGGTCCGGAAAAACCATTCAATTTACCTATTCGCAAGGTGATGATTCCATAAGTCTATTTCTCGAAAGTAACACTTCTGATGTTCAAATTGTTCGCATCGGGAATGTTGACGCGGAGTTTTACCTTTCAAGCGATCCTGATATATCAAATGGCTTGGTTTGGCAATCAGAAGATAGGAATACGTTTTTTTGTATTACATCCACTTTACCCCAAGAGGTTATGCTTCGATTGGCGGAAAGCGTACAAGCAAAAAAATAAATTTGTTAACAGCTGTCCAAAATGACCCCTTTCATTCGTTTAAGAAGTAAAACAAATGAAAGGGGTCATTTCTTTGAAAAAACGAATTATTCCGCTTGTACTATTGCTCGCCATGCTACTGTCACTTCCAGCATATGCGGCATCTCCCCGTGTGATGACAATTCTACCTGCAATCTCTTTTGATGGCACAACCGCCAACTGTCGTGTTTCTGTTTCTGCTGATAGATCAACTGATCAGATAAGTGCCGTTATCCAACTTTGGAATGGCTCCACACGTATTGCGCGTTGGACTGACTCTGGGACTGGATACCTTCTTTTCTCTAATTCAGCTACTGTTTCAAAAGGCAAAACCTATGAGTTAACCGTTGATGTGAAAATAAATGGTGTCTCAAAGCCACAAGTTTCAATCGAAGGTACTTGCAAATAAATTATAATTACTCCATTTCTTAGTGGACGCGGTATTGCTTTAAGGCTGTAGTGAAATTATGTATTCATAAACCGCATTCATCATAAAAAAGCATGATACAAAAGTAGCTTTATAAAGCCACTTTTGGAATACTGTCGGTGTGGTAGTTTAGCAAGAGGAGGTCAAGATTTATGGCAAAAATTGAAAAGCGTTTTCTCTCCTTTGGCCTGGTGCTTGCTCTTATGGTTGCACTGTCCTCCGTCTGTTTCGCAGAAGAATTCGATTTTTCCAACCTTAAAAAGTCTGTGGACAGTAACAGCTGGAGCTACATCGGCTCGGCCACCAAAGACAGCGCAACAGAAAATGGTGAGTTAAAAATCACCAAAATGTATGACGCTGATGGGAATGAGACGAGCCTGTACTCCCAGGTGTACGCAAAAGCAACCAGCAGCGGAACTTCCACGCTTGTAACCTCGGGCAGTTGGTACGATGTTCCCATTCCCTCCTCTTTTCAGGCAGCTAGCAAAAGTGTTAGCTTGTACTGCAAGGGGCACATTCCTTGGATCGATTGCAAAATCTCCGGTTACTGGAACGTACATTGATTTCACACCTGTTCACCAATAACACATCAAGTATTAAATAACTAAAATTACCACACCGACAGTTATTATTTAGGAGGCAGCCAATGATTTTTTCATCAATCTGCGTACAGATAAATACCATGTTTACCAAAAAAGAGTTTAAGGTCGCAGCAGTGATTGCCTTATTTTATTCATGCTTTGCATTTGCTTTTACATTGACAGAGTTTTCTGGAATAGATATATCAAAAATAAAAGATGCTAACCAACTCGTCTGTTTTTCACAGTCAAATAGGCTTTGGTTTTTCTTTTCTTTACTTTATCCGTTTTTGTTGGTCTTACCTTTTTCGACTTCATATATTGATGACTACAAGAACCAACTTCTTCCTGTATATATAAGCCGTACTTCACGAACTATTTACTATGTATCAAAACTAGTTGCCAGTTTTTTTGGCACTTTCCTTATTATTGCCGTTCCATTTTTCATTAACCTCATTCTTTGCAATGCTTTTTTACCTCATAATCAAAATACATGGCTTGGTGAATACCAGATGGGAAATTATTTCCGTCAACTCTTAGGAACAAATATATTGTATCAGACTTCATATACCAAAATGCCTTTTTTAAAAATTTTTCTTTATAGTCCATTTTTATACAATTTTATCTATCTGCTTATTTTCGCTGCATTTTCTGGATTACTTGCATCCTTCACTCTTAGTCTGTCTTTCCTATATAAAAAAAGTAAACTTTTTTTGTTCATACCCGTGTTTGCAACCTTACAGCTGTTTAGAGTATATGATTCCGATCTATTTTCTCGTTCAATAGAAGGCGGTCAAACATATGTTAATTTCGACATATTGGACTATGTTGTTCCAACGCTTCTTAAAGGCCAGGACTATGCGTTCTTTGCCAAACTTGTTTTTATAATTTTTTTAGCAATTGTTACTTTATGTATATATGGGATTAAAAGTGATTTAAAAAGTCTCCAATAAAAGCATACAATCTATTATGTGTTGTCTGAGTGGAGGAATCTTGAATGAGAAAAAAGAATGTTTTCATTTGCGCAAAAAAAATATTACTTATAATTCCATACATATTTTTTATGTCGCTTTCAGACATTTTTTTGTCGTCTCCACAAGATCAACCTCTCGCAGAAATTCTATGGTACGACATTTTTGGGCGTCTTTCTTCAGGTAATGTTCAAACACTTGTTATGTCCATTGAAAGCCTCGGGGTTTTTTTTCTATTTACTATACTCTTCGGAAACCACATATCAGTTTTCTTCGATTCAATAGGAACATTTATCTTCAGTCGTCTCCCAAGCCGTAGAATTTGGATTTCAAAAAAAGTTATTGGTCTAAGTATTATTTCGATATTCTACACAATTCTTTACCTATCTCTAAAATTCTCTATCTCTTCTAGACGAGTTATTGTATGGCAGATGGACCGTCAGACTTTATTTACACTAGTTACTCTATTTGCAATGTTATTTCCTATGTTTGCTACAGTATGTTTATTAGCCAACTGGATTTCTATTAAGCATGGTTTACCTATTGGCATTATAGGCGTGTTTGTGCTCATATTGGCTTTGGAACTCATTGCTATTCTTAATTTTGATAGTTCGATGAATATGATTTTAAATCCTCTTTGCTTTAATATCGATATAATCCAATCTGTTGAAATAGCTTTGGCAAAAATATTGTCTGAACTAGTTTATCTTGCTATTTTGTCAATTGGAATCACATTATATATATGCCGCACAGATATTTTCTAACATTTGTGGGAGGTGCAAAGGTGAAACAACTTTTATATGCTGAAAGTGTCTCTAAAAAAATAGGTTCTAAACAAATATTGCAAAATATATCCTTGAATTTGTCTGGAGGAAATGTATACGGTTTTGTTGGCGAGAATGGTTCCGGAAAAACTATGCTTTTTCGTATTTTAAGTGGACTAGTAAAACCAACTACTGGAAAAGTTTGTTTAAACAGAACTGATATCCACAAAGGCCGCTGTTCAGAGAGAATTGGTGTAATTATAGAAAATTCATGTATGTGGCCTGAATTAACCGGATGGGAAAACCTCCTATTTTTAGGTTCGCTCAATAAGCGAATTTCAAAAGCTGACATTAGAACCACATTGGAGAGGGTTGGACTTGATCCAACCAATCCTCTTCCTATCAAAAAGTATTCACTTGGTATGAGGCAACGTCTCATTGTTGCTCAGGCTATTATGGAGAAGCCAAATTTTCTTTTTTTGGACGAACCCACAAATGCCATTGATAAAGAGGGTGTATTACTTATACGCGACATCATTGCTGAGGAAGCAAATCGGGGTGCTGTTGTTTTGTTGGCCAGTCATATAAGTCAGGATATTTCTACGCTATGCACAGAAATCTACCACATGAAACACGGTAGGATTGAGGAATAGGGGGGAAACAAATGAGAAAAAAGCATCATATTTTTTTTATTGCTAACATCTCCCTCCTTTTGATTGCTATTATACTTGGTCTCGTCTTTCAAGGCAGCATTTCTGATTGCGGAATTTCTCACCTGTCAAATATAAAAGATGTCGAAGATTCACATATAGTATTAAATTATGCGTGGAATGAAAATGATGAAGGGGGGTTGACCCTTACATCTTTCGGATCAGATGTGGATCTATATGGTGTGGCTTCTGCAGAAATTATTGCAGTTGTTGCTCCAACTGGAAACATAATTCAAACCGAGGGAAGCATCGGTCAAGAATTCACTGTGAAGGAAATTATCAAAGGCGATGCTTCTCTTTCAGTAGGTAATACAGCATATGTTTATCAATATTTTGGATTTCAAGAGGTCGATGGACATATCGAATTCATGAATACATTAAATTTGATGAATCCTGAAAATGACTATCTAATTTTTATGGACAGCTCTCCGCTAAATGCATATCAAAATGAGCCCGCATTCATTTTAAAATCAGAGTTTTTTGGTTATATCAAAACGGATCATACCGACACATTAACACTTGAAGGGAATTATAGGGACTATAATTTTTCTGATTTAGCTAATTACGAATTTTTCTCTACATCTGAGTCTGTAACAAAAACATTAAATTATATTAGAAGCGAATTGTTAAAAAAATTCACATAAAGGAAATGCACTATGATAACGGTTTACCCGTTTATATCATGAACGGGTAAACCGTTGAATAGAAAAGGCTGCGATAGAAGCAAGAATTTGTGAGAGCGACATTCAGGAGAGGTGGTGAAGAGAGTAGGGCTGCGGCTGGCGAGCTGTAGCGGATTGTAGGAAGGCTCGTCTGGGCGAGGGTAAATAGTAATTAGGCCCAGAGAGTCTTGGCTGACAGATCTGTCGGTCGGGGGGTTAGCAATTTGCTAATTAGAAGCCGATTCAGGTACGATACACCTGTGTGATGCGTGGGCTTGCCGCAGTAGCTTGATGTCGTAATTATTCCGCATCTGCATCACGCGGTCATTGAGGCGGAATATCTTTCCGGCGTACACGATCTCCGGCGTCTCCGGCGCTGCGGGGTTGATCTCCTCGCGGATAGCTTCATTCAGGCTGTTGACCGATGCCTCGCCCTCGGAGCGGAACGGCGATAAAATCTCCACCTGCTCGATTCCTTTTGCGGCGATCTGCTCCCGGTAAAGCTCACGGATGATGCCGGCAGTCTCCTCCTGGCTCTCTGCCTTATGAAAGGCAAAGTCCTCACCATAGTAGAGCGTCGTTTTGCCCTCGTTGATAAAACGGGCATTGTGGGCGATCAGGCTGTCCTGTGCCTGACGGAAGATCTCGTCCAGCACCGTGACTGGCACAACGCCGGAGCCGATCAGCTCGTGAAATACATCACCGGCGCCCACACTCTCTAACTGGTCTGCGTCACCGACCAAAAGGACTTTGGTTCCGGGGCGCAAGCGTGAAAAGAGCTGATGGATCAGCCACATATCGACCATGGAAGTCTCGTCCACGATCAGGAGCCCTGCCTCCAGCGGTTTCCGTTCCCGGTCTTTCTTGGATTCCGAATCACCGTGAAGCCCCAGAATGCTGTGGAGCGTCTGTGCTTCATCGATCCCCGTTGCCTCCGCCATACGCCGGCTCGCCTTACCTGTGGGCGCTCCGAGTACGATCTTCTGCCGCGGATAGAGCTGACGGTACACTTCGATCACCGTTTTCAGAACCGTGGTCTTGCCGGTGCCGGGGCCGCCTGTGATAATGGACAGGTTATGCCGGAACACCATCTCCACGCCTTCTGACTGGCGTTTGGACAGGTTGAGCCCTAAGCTATTCTTTACTCGCTCCAACGGCTGCGTAATGTCCACCACCGTCGGCTTTGCCAGAAACAGCTCTACCGCTTTCTGTGCGGTTTCGCTCTCCTGCAGGAATTGCTTGGGCAGATACACATTGCCGTGGTTCGATACCACCTCATCCTGCCGGATCATGGCAGACAGCTCCTGTTCGACCTGGCTCATGGGGACGCGCATCTGCGGGTGAACTGGGGATTTGCAGGACTCTTGATTTTCTGTCTGTTAGTGGCAGTACTGGCGGGAGTTGTTGTAGGTCTCGTATATTACTTTTTGAAAATTCCGACGATCATTACATCCATTGGTATGCTTCTTATTTATGAGAGTATCAGCAGTTATGCATTTGAAGGTCAGGGAATCTACCTTACGGGATGGAATCTTCTGGGAAACACAGAGATCGTAATCATTGCAATAGTAGCGGCAGCTACGGCGTATTTGATCTTCTACAGATCTTCTATTGGCTACAATGTACGTGCTTTGATTTAAATTAGCTTTTAAATTTACGAAAATCACTAATTCTAATAAAAATTA
>OHAH01001091.1_pt1 | contig 18923 bp, 16 predicted proteins | sample 1577071 | NCBI WGS metagenome assembly OHAH01 (sample SAMEA3541520, study PRJEB24748) | human gut metagenome | biome: human gut; feature: human-associated habitat; material: faeces | place: China | collected 2012 | reverse complement strand
TGAACCGCAGAAATGCTGAGAAGGCTCCAACCAAGATTGTTAGTACACACAAGTAAATAACCTATTCGATAAGGTTATAAAATAAAAAAGCTAGGATTGCCCGCAAGCAGTCCTAGCTTTTTTCTATCGGGGGTTAACAGGTTAACAGTTAACAGCTGTTTTTTGTATGGTCAACCCCTGATTCTTGAATTCTAGCTATTGATTCTTTAGCCTCCAGAAGCTCTTCTGCCTCATCCTCTTCTTCAGCAACTTCTGCAGTAAGATTTGCCTTGAGTCTTGCTGAGCGCAACTGCTGCCTGAAAACCAGGCAGGTGGCGAGGAAATATACGCCCGTCTGTATCCAGAGCGCTCTGAACTCCGGCAGAATATCGGCAAGAGATGCTCCCATACTGCTGATTCTCAGGAATCCTCTGATACCGAAGGTAGATGGGAATACCCAGGCAAATCCCTGCCAGAAGGCTGGAATATTGCTCTGTGGCCATGAAATACCCGTCATGAAAAGCAATGGCACAGAGGTGAAAACCACCAGAAGCATTACATTCTCACGGTATCTTACCAGGCACGATAGCATCAATCCGAAGAATACGCACGACAGAATATAAGGCAGAAGGAAACCCAGAATGGTGGTCCAGGTTACCATACTTACGAAGCCGAAAAGTTTCGGAACAACCAGCGTCAGGTACATTCCCATCACGGCGTAAACCATGAAATAAACCATCGACTTGCCGAATACAATTCGGAAAATGCCGCCATAATGCTCGCTTACCGGTATCAGTTCGCGGTTTCTGTTCAGCTCTCTCGATGTTCCTGCTGCCATTCCGATGCCCAGCAGCATGGTTTGCTGCAGAATGAGTACCAGCACACCCGGAAGAATCGCATTACCATATCCCCCGGTGGTATTGAATATCGGAACTTCATCGAATTCCAGTGGATGGGCGGTTATTTCATCATCCCGATCCGTGAATCCTCCTCCCTTCGAAATCTGGATTCCCGAGTTGATCTGGCTTGCCACACCCTGCGCGGTCTGGAAAATCGCCTTATAGGTCAGCATCAGACTCATATCGCAATATACGCCCACATGCGCCTGTTCACCACGATTCAGCTTGGTGTCGAAATCGGCTGGAATATAGACGATTCCATGCACAGCCTGCCTTTGCACCAGCTGTTTTGCTTCATCGAGACTGTTGCAATAGTAGGTGGCCTTGACATCCGGAGAAGCATCGTAATCGCGGATAAACTCGCGGGAAGTATGGCTGTGGCTCAGGTCAACAATCGCCGTATCCACCTCTCTCACCACCTCGTTGTTGTAAATCCAAGAGTAGAGCAGCGGATAGCCCAGCGGTACCAGGATGCAGAAGATGAGCACACCCTCATCGCGGAACACATTGCGCATTTCCGTCTTCCAGATGAAGCACATATCCCAGATTCCATTGATGATCTTATATAATAAACTACTTTTTAACATTGAACTTTGAACTTTGAGCATTGAACTTTATGATTAGTAAAGCTGTTGCGTTCTTTACTCTTCATATTTCTACGGCAAATACTTGTAAATCAACATTGCCTTCTTGATATTCCATATGGTGAGGATTGGCAGGGCACAGAAGAGTAACATCGCGCCCCAGTGGAGCACAGCATCGCTCATCGGGAAACCATTGAAGATGTTCATCTGGTAAATCATATAATAGTGGCGCATAGGGTAGAGCTGTCCGATGGCCTGGATTGGCGAATCCATGGAGAAGAGTGGATAGGTGGCTCCGCAGATGGAGAAACTCACCACGCCCCAAAGCGAACAGATACTCATCGACATGCGCAGGGAAGGCATCAGTCCGAAGGCAAAGATACCGAAGCACTGGCAGGACAATACGCTCAGAATGCCCAGCAGTATGATGGGCGCAGCACCTCCCGGATGCGGGAATCCCAATACATAATAGATGTAGAACTCGAAGAGCAGGAAGATGCTCAGGAAGATGAGCGTCTGAGGCAACATCTTACCTGCAATGGCGAGATAAGGATTGTTGTTCGCCATTCGCATCCAGTCTTTGGCTCTGTTGAACTTCAGTTCCGTACCGATGGAATAAGGGGTGATCAGGAAGATGAACAGCATGATGAGTCCCGGCACCATCACGCTCGACAGATAATAGTTGTAGTTGGCGTAAGGGTTGCCTATCATGTGCAGATCCACGGCGATGGGCTGCAGGAAGGTCATGATTTCATCGTTCGTCTTTCCCAGTGCCGACAGCTTCGCCATTCCGGCTGCTGCGCCACCCAGGGTGGAAATGGTCTTCAGATCGCGGAAGAGCAGGGAGCCTGCTGCCAGCGAAACGCTGCTGTAGTAGAAGGAAATCTTCGGCTGTCGGGAAGCCATCAGTCCTGCCTCCGTTCCGTTAGGAATCACCAGGAAGGCATAGATCTCGTTCTTCTGGATAGCATGTCTTGCCTCGGCTATGTTCTCATAGTGAGCCACCACCTTAGTGGTCTGGAAAGCGTCGAGCTTATGCACCAGCTGGCGGGAGGTATGAGAATTGTCCTGGTCAACGATGCCCACAGGCATGTCGGTAGGCACACCTCCCTGCATCAGGGTAGTGAAGAAGATCACCACCACGATGGGAAAGATGACCATGCAGAAGAGATAGATGGGATTCTTCCGCATGATGCCGCACTCTCTACGGGCAATATGATATAATTTCTTGAACATAGAAGTTATTTAATGATGAGTGACATTCCCGGGCGCAATCCCTCCAGCTTGGTGATAGGACGGGCCTTCACCTCGAAAGTCTTGCGGTCGTAGTCGCCATTATCCTTGGTTGCCTTCCAGGTAGCGTATGAGCCCTGGTCTTTCAGGTAGTAAACCTTCATCTTGATTTCCTTGTTGAAGGCAGGAACGAAAGCAGTGAACTCATCGCCCTTGTTCAATCCCTGGAGATGATCCTCGCGAACATTGAAGGTTCCCCACATATCGCTCATGATAGAGATGCTCATGATAGGAGAACCGAGACCCACCAGCTCGCCTACCTTAGGATAGACATTACTTACCTCGCCCTCGCACTGTGCCACCTGAACGGTCTCCTTCAAGAGATTCTTCACTACATCTACAGCGCTCTTGGAAGCCTGTGTGTTGTTGGCTGCCATGCGCTTCTCCTGCTCGCGGGCACCATTCTTCGCCATCTCGTACTGGCTCTTGGCTGCTGCCACCTGAGCCTCTGTTGCCTTGTAGGCAGCAAATGCTTCGTCGCGCTTCTGACCGCTGATCACACCGTCGTTATAGAGGTTCTGCATGCGGTCGTAAGTCTTCTTGGCAATGGTTGCAGCAGCTTCTGCCTGCTGAACCAGCTGGAAGGCACCCTGAATCTGCTCCTTGCGCGCACCGGCATCGGTAAGATCCTTCATGGCCTCTGCTGCGGCATTGGTTGCCTGGAGCATCTGCTCCTGCGATTTCATCTCTGGAACTTCGAGGATAGCGAGGGTGTCGCCCACGTGGACGTAGTCGCCCTCCTTGACTCTCAGTTCTACGATGCGGCCTGGCAACTTGCAGGATACTCTGTATTCTGATACTTCTACCTCGCCCTGGATAGTGTCGTCCTTCTGCTCAAGCGTGAAGAAGCCAATGATTCCCACGAGTATGACAACTGCCGTAAAACCGATGACGGCAAGCAGTATATTGTTATGCTGTGATTTCTTAGACATGTTTTTATCTGAATTTGAATTTTGAAAAATGTTTCTATTGTTACTGCAGAATACCGAGCGCCTTGTTGAGCCCTACCTGTGTCAGCTTCACGTCGATTTCCGCATCGATCTTCTGGCTCTGTGCCTGCTGCCAGGCAGTCTGAGCTGCCATCACATCGGTAACTTCCATCACTCCCTCCTTGAATCCGAGGTTGGCGCATCTCAGGTTCTCGTTGGCGCTGTCAATGTTCTTGATGGCCATGTTGAGCTTCTTCTCAGCTTCCTTCACCTTGAACTGGCTCTGGGTAATCTGGAGATGAATCTTCTCGCGGGTATCGTCGAGGTTCATCTGGGCAATGTTGGTGGCAGCCTTGGATGCACGCACCTTATAGGCACCGTCGAACCAGTTCCATACCGGAACCTGCACGATGACACCAATATTCCATACGCCGGTAAACTTCTTCTGGAAACCATTGAATACATTTGGATTCGAAATGGTGTAGCCGCCGGTCAATGCCACATGAGGCAGATAGACGGCGCGAACCAGATTGGTGGCTTGCTTGGAAATATCGACCGTATTCTGGAGCATGCGCAATTCCGGACGGGTATTCATCGCAGAATCAGAAGCGGCTACTCGCTGCTGCTCTGTATCCACAGGAGTTCCCGAAAGAGCCAGCGTCTCCTTGTCTTCATCGGCAAGAGTCACTTCCTGGTTCATCGGAATGCCGCAAAGCTGACAGAGAAGCATCTTGGAGAGCACCAGACCGTCTTCTGCCTGTGTAATCTTCATCTCCGCCTCGTTCACCTTTACATCTACCTTCAGACCATCTGCCTTGGTGGCTACGCCCTGCTGAATCATCTTGTGAACATCGTCGTTGAGCTTTTTCACCAGGTCTCTGTAGCTGGTGGCGAGCTTGTACTTCTGTTTCAGCGAAACGGCAAGCCAGTAAGCCTGGTCTATGCTGTAGAGGGTCTTCTGGGTCTGCATGTCGAGATCATTGTCTGCTATCTGCTCACCGATGTCTGCAATCTTGTTGGCAGCCAGGATGGCGCCGCCCATATAGATAGGCTGGCGGAGCATCACGCTACCAGCCCACATGTTGCGGGTGTCGGTGCGGAAAGCATCTACCACGCTCTGTCCGATGGCATTGCCCTGCTGCTGGATAACGCTTCCTTTCTCGTTGAGCAATCCTCCGATTTTCTGTGCCTGTTCAGGGGTGAGCATTCCCTTGCTTACCAGATCGGCCATCACGTCGTTGGCACTGCCGGTGATTCCACCTAGGATATTGGAACCTAAATTGCTGAATGCTGACTTCTGACCATCATTGAGCAAAGAGATTTCCTTGCTGAACCATTCATATCCGCCCATGGCATCTACCTTTGGCAAATATTTCGTGCGCGCCGATTTCCTTAGGTTGGTCGCCACGTCCTTCTTGAGCTTAGAGGCATTGATCTGCTTGTTGTTGCGTAGCGCCATCGCACGACAACTGTCGAGGTTCAGAACCATCGTTTGAGCCTCGGCTGCAGTCATTGCTCCCATCAGCATGATAAGAGTTAATATTTTTTTCATTCCTTTACAATAATATTATAATATCGGTGCAAATTTATGGAAATATTTGCAAACCACAAAGGATTTTTTATTATCAAATCTTTAAGAATCGAAAATTACCTTACATTATGGAAAAATGGAACATTCTTCTATTCAAATTCAACAACGATTTCTCCTTCCCAGTCGGGATTTACGGTGAATCCCAGGTTGCCTTTTCCGGAATCACCATCTTCTTTCTGGTCGGGGTCGGAGATAGTATGGTCTTTGATGCTGATATTGGTCAGGGTGATGTTGTTGCGTTTCACTGGGACGCCTTCCTTGGAATATTCCTTGATGCTCTGAGCATCTGCATCCAGGATGTTGATGGTCATTTTCAATCCCTTGTTCTCTTCGCGAGGGAAGGTATAGACCGAATAATCCCTTTTGCCTTCCTGAAGCTTGAAGCTTTCGGTCTGCCGGCTTTGTACGCATCCATAACCCGTTACGGCGTCAAGAGTGCTGCTGCCTCCCGTATAGTAAAACTTGATGCTGTGCGCCTCGGCGGGGATGGTGGCGTCGGTGATATGGACCTTAAACTGTGCCACGGCTCTATTCAGCAGGATGTAATCATCCGTATCTTCTCCATCTATCACATTGAAAGTGCCGTAATAGAAGAAGGTATCGGTCATCTTGTTCTTGTAGAATTTCACTTTCTCTGGGGAACTGATCGTACAGTTTCCGCTTCCGTTATGGCCGATGGCAACCATTCGGTATTTTCCCGCATCCAGATTAATCCCGATATCTTCGTAGCCATCTTCTGCTTTCAGATTCAGGGTCTTCACCTTTTCCTCTCCATCAAAAATGGCGATGGAGAGCCGGGAGCAGTAATCTTCTAGAGGCTTTCCCTCTACTTCCTCATCTCCTTCATCCAATCCGTCTTCATCTCCTTCCTCCTCATCTTCGAAATCTTCTTCTCCGCTTCTTGTTCCCGTAGAATTGTTTTTTGCCACGGACGCATGGATGATTACGTTGGCGTTTGCGTCATGTGAATTGGTACCCGAATCATCGAGTGCAAACTTTTCGCATGAAGTAAGCGTAGCTACCAGCATCAGCAAGAGGGATGCCAGCCAGACATAGGTCTTCTTCTTCATATCACTAAGTTTTTAGTTTGCTTTCTATGCGTGATGCAAGACGTTTTCTTGCGCATGAAAGTCGCAGCAAATATACGCTTTTTCAGCGAAAATGGCAAGGATATTTAAAAAAAACTGCATATTTTTGGCTAATTATCTGTTTTTTCGTATATTTGCACCCGTTTTTTCAGCGAGAAGAATCATTTGTATCTATATATAAAAGGTACGCGCGTGAGAAATGAATCAATAAGGTATGGTATTTATTTAAATAATAAGGAACAAGATATATTTATGGATAAGAAGATAAAAGCATTGTTTTTCGACATCGACGGCACGTTGGTGAGTTTCAAGTCCCACAGGATTCCGCAGAGTACTGTGGATGCTTTGGAGCAGGCTAAGAAGAATGGGGTAGAGGTGTATATTTCTACGGGACGCCCTAAGCAGATCATCAATAACCTCGGTCAGATAGAGCATCTCATCGATGGTTACATCACAGCCAATGGTGCCCGCTGCTTTGTGGAGGATACGCTGGTGAGCCAGCACGCCATACTTCCTTCTGACGTGAAGAAGATCATCGAGGCTGCTGATAGAGACAACTATCCTGCCATCGTGGTAAGCGAGAGCCGTTTTGCCATTCATCATTATACCGACGAGGTTTATGAAATCTTCTGCAAGGGATTGGGAGTAGATAGCAGCGTTTTTGTTACTGATCTCAATCGTTTGGGCGATGAGGCGATCTTGCAGGTCACTCCTTTCTGCACCGTAGAGCAGGAAGCGCTCCTGATGCCTACGCTCGAAAACTGTACTTCCGGCAGATGGCACCCTGCCTTTACCGATATTACGGCACGTGGAGCCGACAAGGGTAAGGGACTCCAGGCAATGGCTGATTATCTCGGCTTGAACATTGAAGAAACTATGGCGTTCGGCGATGGTGGCAACGACATCTCTATTATCAAGGAGGCTGGTGTAGGTGTAGCAATGGGCAATGCTGGTGAAGAATTGAAGCTGGTAGCCGATTACATTACGACTCATGTGGATGAGGATGGTGTGAAAAATGCCCTCATCAAGTATGGTGTAATTGCTGAAAACTAACATTTTGTTGTCTTTAGTCATAAAAATCTGTCTAAAAGTTGGGAAATATGCAGAAAATATACAAAAGGGACAAGAAAATAGCTTTTTAATAGCATTTTGTTAGCTAAAAATTTGTTTATTTTATAAAAAGTATGTATCTTTGCACCCGATATTTGTAAGTTGTTAAATTTAAGAGAGAGAAATTATGACAAAAAGACTAACCATGTTAATGGGGGGGCTTGTTCTTTCAACAGGAATGGCTCTCGCACAGACTACTGTTACAGGTAAAGTTGTTTCTCAGGAAGATGGTGAGCCAGTGATTGGCGCATCTGTTAAAATCGCAGGAACAAAGACTGGTACAGTGACAGATGTGGATGGTAACTTTACTCTGCCTAATGCAAGTAAGGATGCTGTTCTCGAAGTTACTTATCTTGGTATGGAGCCCAAAAAGGTAAAGGCGTCTGCTAAGATGAAGATTATGCTGGTTGCTGATTCAAGAAATCTTGATGAGGTTGTTGTTACTGCGATGGGTATTTCCCGTTCTAGTAAGGCTTTGGGATATTCTGCTGCTGTTGTGGGCGGTGAGAAAATCTCTGAGTCTCGTACCAACGACGTTATGTCTAGTCTTGCAGGTAAGGTAGCTGGTGTGCAGATTTCTTCAACATCTTCTGACCCAGGTTCTTCTAATTCTGTCATCATCCGTGGTGTCAGCTCGTTGTCTGGTAACAACCAGCCTTTGTATGTTGTTGATGGTGTGCCATTGAATAACTCTACCGTTTCCAGCAGTAATAACTTGGTAAGCAGTAATAGCTTGGACAATGGTTATGACTTTGGTAACGGTGCCAATGCCGTAAACCCTGACGATGTTGCCAGCATGACCATCCTGAAGGGTGCTGCCGCAACTGCACTTTATGGTAGCCGTGCTGCCAATGGTGTTGTGTTGATTACTACCAAGAGTGGTAAGAAGCAGAACAAGGGTATTGGTGTAGAGTATAATGGTGGTTTGCAGTTTGAGTCTGTGCTTCGCTTGCCTCAGCTCCAGAATGAGTTCGGTATGGGTTGGTATGGTGACAAGACTGATATCGAGAATGGTTCTTGGGGACCAGCTTTCGATGGCTCAACCTTAAAATATGGTAATGTTTATGATAACTCTCAGAAACTGAAGAGCTATCTTCCTATAAAGAACAATGTCAAGGACTTCTTTGACACGGGTCTTCGCTACAGCAACAGTGTATCTTTCAATGGTGCAACTGATGCTAGTAATTTCTTCTTGAGTCTTTCTCAGATTCATGATGATGGTATTATCCCTACTGATGCGGATAGTTACAACAAATATACATTCTCTGGTCGAGCTTCTCACAAGATCAAGAATGTAACATTGAGCATGTCTGCCAACTATGCTTATCAGAAGAACAACTTCGTGACTACTGGTCAGAAGACGGGTTCTATGTATAATGCCATCATGCAGACTCCTCGCGATATCAGTATCGTAGAGATGAAGGACCTGAATGATCCATTCAATACGCCAGGTTATTACTATACTCCTTACGGTGTAACCAACCCATACTATATCTTGAATAACTACAAGAATGAGTATGAGTCAGAGCGTTTCTATGGTAAGTTGCAGCTTGACTGGGATATCTTCACCGATTTGAAGTTCTCTACCCGTTTCGGTCTTGATACAACTACTGGTGATCATAACACCGGTGAACCAAACATGTCTGCACTTTATGCAAACACTCCAAACTGGGCGGATGCATTGAAGTCATTGACAGGTTCTGTAACTGAGCAGACTGAGCGTCGCCGCGAGATGGACTTCAATGCAATGTTCAATTACAGCCACAAGTTCATCGATAAGTTGGATGTAAACGCAGCTCTCGGTTTCAATGGTAATGAGCGTAAATACACATACTTGTATGGTGCAGTTACTAATTTGACTATACCTACTTATTTCAACTTGACAAACTCTTCTGAGAAACCTACTCTTTCTCAGTATCAGTCACTTCGTCGCTTGATGGGTGCATATGGTCAGGTCGAACTCGGATGGGACGATTGGGCTTATTTGACAATGACCGCCCGTAACGACTGGTCTTCTACTCTTCCAAAGGGTAACCGCTCATTCTTCTATCCTGGTGTAACAGGTAGCTTCGTGTTCTCTAAGTTCCTGTCTCCTGAGGCTCAGAAGATCGTGACTTTCGGTAAGTTCCGTGCTGCTTGGGGTAAGACTGGTAATGATGCCAGCGTATATATGACAAACTCTGTCTATGCTCAGGCTTCAGCTAATACTTCAGGCTGGGGTTCTAGTAAATTCCCATTCACCAATGGTAACTACAATGCTTATACCAAGGGCAATACTCTGGGTAGTAATACTTTGAGCCCTGAGATGACTACAGAGTTTGAGTTTGGTTTGAACATGGCATTCTTGCAGAACCGTATTTCATTTGATGTTTCATATTACGACAGAAACTCAGACAAGCAGATCTTCTCCTTGAATATGGATCCAGCTTCTGGTTACACATATCAGAACATGAACCTTGGTAAGATTCGCAACCGTGGTATCGAGGCTTTGGTAAGCGTAACGCCTATTAAGACCAAGGATTTCAAATGGGATCTCTCTTGGAACTTCACCAAGAACAAGAGTAAGGTAATCTCTTTGCCTGAGGAACTCGGCGGTGAATCTGTTATCTATGGTTTCTCTGGCGGTACTTCTCTCTATGCTATCGTAGGTGAGGAACTCGGTGTGTTCAAGGCTTATACTTCTAAGCGTGATGACCAGGGACGTTTGATCGTAGATGCAAATGGTCTTCCTCAGAAGACTGATAAGCAGGAAATTGTAGGTAGCATGAACAGCAAGTATCAGATGGGTATTTCTAATACCTTGTCTTATAAGGGTGTCAGCCTGTCATTCGACTTTGATATCCGTAAGGGTGGTGTGATGTTCTCTCGTACCAAGAATATTACATACTTCACCGGTAATGCTATCCAGACTGCATACAACCATCGTAACCCATGGATTATTCCAAATTCTGTGGTTCAGTCTGGTACAGATGCTAATGGTGCTCCTATCTATACAGAGAATACTACTGCTCTGACACCAACCAATATCTACAACTATTGGAACAATGGTGCTGATAACTACGATGCAGAATTCTTGGTTGACAAGAGCTATGTAAAGCTTCGTTCTGTAGTTCTCTCTTGGGATTTGCCAAAGGCTTGGTTGGCTAAGACATTCTTGACTGGCGTTAAGGTTTCTGTCTTCGGTAACAACCTCTTCCTCTGGACACCTTCTAGCAATACATTCATCGACCCAGAGTCAAGCTCATTCGGTAACGACTTGTCTGGTAACTTCGGTGAGTATTCTGCTAACCCAAGCTCACGCAAGATGGGTTTCAATGTTTCTGTTAAATTCTAAAGGTGGATCATTTATGAAAAAAATATTATTATATAGTGCAGCTTGCCTCTTGGCGCTTTCTAGCTGCGATATGGATATCAATGAGAATCCAAACTATCCTGCTTCTGGTGATATTACACCTTCATTGGAGTTCCCTGCTGTGCAGAATGCCATAGCTGCGGTTCCTGGTGATGCAATGTTCACCTATGGTGGCTATTTTGCTCAGTATTTTGAGCAGCGTCCTGAGTATAACCAGTATAACGACATTGCTGAGCTTCACTTTGATGAGGCTTCTCAGCTCTTCGACCGTTGCTATCGTACCATCTATGCCGGTGCGATGACTGATATCAAGGATATTGAGAGTAAGACAACCAATACAGCCAACCTTTATGTATGCAAGGTTATGACTGCTTTGGCTATGCAGTATATGGTAGATGCTTGTAGCGATGCTCCTTATACAGAGGCCTGCCAGGGTAGTGCTAATCCTAATCCGGTTTGGGATGATGGTCAGAGTGTCTATGAGAATGTTTTGAAGGCAATGGATGAAGCAGAGGCAGCTATTGCAGCTTCTGACAACATCGATATGACCGATCCTATGTTCAGCAAGAATCTGGATAGCTGGAAGCGTTTTGCCAATGCCCTCCGTCTTCGTATGTATATGCGTCTGATTGATGCAAATGTAGATGCTGCTAATTATACTGCAAAGGCTAAGGCTATCGTGGCTAATGGTATCCTCCCGGTTTCTGATGTAGTATTTAATGTATATAGCAATGCAGAGGGACAGTATAATCCTTGGTATAGTAATATCTTCTCTTTGAATGCAAACAATTTCTGTGCTGCATATCCATTGGTAACCTACTTCAATTCTACCAACGACCCTCGTGAGGCCTATGCTTTGAACAAGGCTGCTGCAAGTGGAAAGTATGTTGGTGAGATTCCTGGTGCAAAGACTAAGTATTTGGAATGGGATGGTACTAAGTTGATGGATAAGGATGTAAGTCTCGTTAATACCGAGGTTGCCAAAGCTATGCCGGTTTATCTCTTTACTCTTAGCGAGGTTGAGTTCCTGAAGGCTGAAGTTGAGTTGCGATTCAACAATGATGAGGCTGCTGCCAAGGCTGATTATGAGGCTGCTGTTGAGAATGACTTCTTGTCTCGTCAGGTTGCAGGCTACTCTGATTTCATTGCGGGTGATAAGGTAAACTTTGACAAGCAGGCTACCAAGGAAGATAAGTTGAAGCTGATCTATATGCAGAAGTGGGTTGCTTTGTTCTATCGTAATCACTTTGAGGCTTGGTCTGAGCAGCGTCGTACTGATGTTCCTGCCGTGTCTTCTGCTTCTGCTGAGAAGGTTCACAAGGATCCTACAAGCTATACTGCTGGTAATCTGATTGTGCCTGCTGTTAATTACTATGGTAATAACGGCTTGTGCAAGCGTATGCCTTATCCTTCATCTGCACGTCAGTTGAACAAGAATACTCCTGCCGTTAAGACTTTGGCAGATCCTGTATTCTGGGACGTAAAGTAATCAATAGGTACTTTTATTCATTCATTATATAAAGATAAAAGATATGAAAAAGATATTGTTTTTGGCCTTGATGCTCAGCATGACAGCTGTTGGATTTACTTCTTGCAGCGACGATGAGGAGTTTACTGATTCAAGGATTACATATTATCCGGTTTTGGAAATCCAGGGGGATGACTTTGTTCAGGTGCCTATCGGTACAGCTTATAGTGAGCAGGGATGTAAAGCTACATTGAATGGAGAAGATTATTCTTCTAAGGTTGTAACATCTGGTACTGTAGATGCTTCTAAGGCAGGTTTGTATTACATTACTTATTCTGCAACAAATGCTGATGGCTTCTCTGTATCTACTACTCGTACTGTAGCCGTCTGTGATCCAACCATTACAACAGATATGTCGGGTTCCTATACTCTTCAGGCTGGTTCTCATCGTGATTCTCACAAAGATGATGGCTCTGTAGCTACTACAGCTTTCTCGGGTTATACCGTGAAGGTTACTAAGGCTGCACCTGGCATCTTCTATGTAAGTGATATGATGGGTGGTTACTATGACCAGAAAGCAGGTTATGGTTCAAGTTACGCAATGACAGGTTACTTCCAGTTGTTGGCTGATAATTCTCTGGTCTTGCTTTCTAGTTCTGTGGAAGGTTGGGGCGATTCTGCTACTGGCTTTAAGGATGGAAAGTATGATCCTGCTACAGGAGAAATCTCTTACGTAGTGAATTATGCCAAAACAATGGACTTTACCATCTCATTGAAGTAATAAAACAATTAAGATTTTAAAGGAATAAGATTATGAAGAAATATATTTCAATGTTTATGTTCGCCTTGCTGGGCTGCTTCGCTCTTGTGTCTTGTGATACTGAGACTGATGAGTCGGCTGGTGGAACTGCCGTTGAGCAGATGGCTGGTATTTGGGAAGTACAGGTTGATGCTGTTGATGAAAATGGTAATGTTTTGTATGAAGATCCGTATGGATTGGGTACCATTACTGTGAATACCTACAATACTGCTGCCAATAGCGATAAGGAAATGTGGTTGCAGGATGCTGGCTTCTGGGGTGTTCAGATGAAAGTGAATGTAGATTATGCTGCCAAAACTTTCTCTGCAGCTGCTGGTTCTAGCTATAATCCTTCAAATGCTGAGGCAGGCAATGTTGAGTTGCTCGAAGGTCAGGTGTTATTGAATCAGGGAAAGAACCTTCATGGACTTCCTTGTGATAGCATCTGCTACAAGGTTAAGTTCAGCGATGATGATAATGCTTTGACTTATCGCATCTCGGGAGTTAGACATTCTGGCTTCTATGAATAATAGATTAAACTCTATTAAAATAATAAATGGATATAATATTAGGCAAAGTGATTTGCCTCGTTGTTGACCAAGTCAACACTTATATCTCTCTCGTCTTGGGGACTGGCAGTGGCCGGTCCCCTTTTTTGTAAACATCAAAATATATACGTATTATGCCAAGAAACACGAAAAAATCAGAGTCTTTATTCCAGTTTATGAACCTCTTTATTGCCCTGTTGCAGAAAAACGGGCAATACCGCACCTCGCTGCATTACAGAGCAACCCTCAACAGCTTTAAGCGATACCGGGACAACAAAGACATCGCCCTCAGTGAGATAGATGCAGAAGTGATGCGATCGTATGAAGCATACCTCCATCATACGGCGAAAGTATGCAGAAACACCAGTTCCTTCTACCTCCGCATCCTCCGCGCTACCTACAATAAAGCCGTGGCAAAGGGACTGACGCCACAGCAGTATCCCTTCTCGGATACCTATACCGGTATTGCCCCAACCCGCAAGAGAGCCATACCCACAGAATCTGTCAGCCAGATCAAGCGTTTGGAGTCGGTCAAGGATCTCACTCCCAAAGAAGAGATGGCAAGAGATGCCTTCCTGATGAGTTTCTATCTGCGTGGTATCTCATTCATCGACCTGGCTCACCTCCGCAAATCCGACCTCAAGGACGGTTATCTTCATTACACCCGAAGCAAGACCAGACAGCGCCTCACCATCCGATGGGAGAAGGAGATGCAGGAGTTGTTGGAAAAGTATCAGGCGCAGACCGCCTCCTCACCTTATCTCTTCCCCTTCCTTGTTGATGATGGGAATAAAAGTCAGGATAAAACTATTGACAAAAAGAAAGCCCAGGTACGCCAATATCGAAATGCCGAAGCCCGTATCTCCTACCACCTCAGGAAGTTAGGTGCTAAGATCGGTATCAAGGGCAAACTCACCCTCTATGTCGCCCGCCATTCCTGGGCAACGGCAGCAAGAGACAACCATATCTCTATCTCCGTTATCAGCGAGGCATTGGGACATCATTCCGTAACCACCACACAGATCTATCTCCGCTCCATCAAAAGCTCAGAAGTGGATGATGCCAACGCTAAAACTCTGGCAGTCCTATAGGCCGTAAAAATGAATAAAAAGAGGGTTTTTGCAAAATGAACCAAAATGAACCAAAATGAACCAATTTTTCTGAATCTTTACATAAGAGACACAGATACTCACTGCAAAAATACGAATATTGTTGCAAACTAGCAAATTATGCGTGTTAAAAAATTAGTATCATTCTACGAAAATCAACATTTTTTTAGAATTTTTATCATACGCAATTTCCTAAGTCGTTGATTGAAAGAATGTTTTCGTCATTTCTGTGTCTCTTATGTAGAGATTCAGATGATCGACATCAAAAAACGAACTTGATTCGCATGATGAAAGAGACAAATATACAATCACAAGTTACGTCCACTATTGCAGGGGACGACGGCGAAGCCGTGGCAAAAAGTGAAGAAAGCGCTAAGAAATTGACTCCCCAAATGCCTAATGAAGGGCTTGAAAAACCGGCTGATGCAGGATGGTATGTGGCTGTAGTGAGAGTGAATTGTGAAACCAGAATAGCTGATTCTATACGGATAAATCTTAATTACAATCATGTTTGGTTTGACTACTGGATTCCCAAGGTAAAAGTAGTTTATCTCGACAAGCGTTCCAATAAGCGAAGAGTGAAAGAAAAGCTGTTTCTTTCCACCTTCATCTTTTGCAATGTCTCTCAGAGACAACTTGATAAAATCCGCTTCCGTTCGGATGTGTATAAGATGCTGACAATGCCAGGACAAAGGAAAATATACCAGATTCCCGACCAGGTTATTGCCAACTATCGATATTTTGTTGAGAATGACGAAGAGCCTGTCACTGCTGCCCCTGTTCCTTTGAAGAAAGGTATCAAAGTGCGAGTGGTGTCAGGTAGCATGAAAGGTGTGGAAGCATACGTACAGAGCTATAATGGCAAGAAAGCCGTTATCGGCAGCGAGATCAAGTACATTAGTGGTGCAACGCTTACGATAAGTAGGAATTTACTCGAAGTCGTTGAAGAAGATTGAGTGGTAGAATGATCTTGTTGCATTAAAAAAGAAAACGTAGATATATACCCATTAATATATTTAGAATAAAGATTAATTTATATTATTTATGAGTGATAAACTAGATCAGAATGGTTCAGAAAAGAAGCCATTCTCAGGGATGCTGTATCAGCTCAAAGTATCCCTTTTTGCAAACAAACTGACGAATTGGTATTTTTCTAAGGCTACACTGCCATATTGGTGCATTATGGCACTCGACAGCATCGCTATCGTAGTGGCTGGAATGATTGCGACCTATATCGCAGAGGGAGGCGAGCTGATAGCTTCCTATTTCTGGAACTATCTCCTCACGTTCATTTGTTCGCTGCCACTCTTCGTAGTCGGCATGCGAATCTTCCATACCTATTCCGGTATCATGCGCTATTCGTCATTCGTTGACCTGCTTCGCATTTCCGGAGCCCTCGTCGTCGGTTTCATTCTGAACAGCATTCTTCTCATGGTGGTGCCAGACAGTATCCGCTGTGAGCTTACCACGGAGGCTATTGTCGTCATGCTCTTCATCTCCATGATAGAGATGTGGACGATGCGAATCCTCGTGAAGTATATGTACGACTCCAGTTTTTCAGCTGAAACCAAGACTCCGGTTTTCATACTCGGAGTAAGAAAGGGTGGTATCTCCTTGGCAAAGTCTATGCGTAATGATCATCCATCGCAGTATGTAGTGAAAGGGTTTGCTACGTCAGGAACAGACATAAAAGGTCGATTCCTGTTGGGATGCGAAGTCTATTCATACGATGAAGCATTAATAGGTATCATGCATAAGCTGAATGTCAAGACCCTCTTCGTAAGCCCTCTGGTCACAGAGAAGTTCCTGGAGAAGCAGGATATGATCGACAAGCTTACCGCAGAAGGCATCAAGATTATGATGATGCCGAAGGCACAGAGCTGGGACGGCAAGTCAAACCTCCGTCATCAGATGATGTACGAGGTAGATATCGAAGACCTTCTTCCACGAGACAAAATCGAAGTGGATATGAATGCGATCGGAAAGCTTCTCTGCGGTCGCACCATTCTGATTACGGGAGCAGCCGGAAGTATCGGTTCCGAGATGGTGAAGCAGATTGCCATCTATAAGCCACAGCGTCTGATTCTCGTTGATGAGGCTGAGACCCCAATGCACGATGTCCGCCTCTTCATGAACAAGAACTATGCAGATATCCCATGCGAAACCATCGTAACCAGCATCACCAATGCCACCCGTATGGAGCGCATCTTCTCCGAGTATCATCCAGACTATGTATTCCATGCCGCAGCCTATAAGCATGTACCGATGATGGAAGACAACCCATCAGAGGCTGTGCAGAATAATATATATGGTACGCGCGTGATAGCCGATATGGCAGTGAAGTACGGCACCAAGAAGTTTGTGATGATTTCTACTGATAAGGCTGTGAACCCTACCAACGTGATGGGCTGCAGCAAGCGAATCTGCGAGATCTACTGCCAGGCATTGAACAAGGCGATTGTGGATGGCGAGGTAAAGGGTGTTACCCAGTTTGTTACCACACGATTCGGCAATGTCTTGGGAAGTAACGGTTCCGTTATCCCAATCTTCAAGAAGCAGATTGCGATGGGCGGTCCGATCACCGTCACCCATCCCGACATCATCCGTTTCTTCATGCTGATCCCTGAAGCCTGCAAGTTGGTATTGGAGGCTGGAACCATGGGTAAGGGAGGCGAGATCTTCGTCTTCGATATGGGCAAGCCAGTCCGCATCGCCGACCTGGCAAAGCGCATGATAGCCCTTTCGGGAGTAGATGGCATCGACATCAAGTACGTTGGACTCCGAGATGGTGAGAAACTCTTCGAGGAAGTTCTGAACGACAAGGAGGCGACCGTTCCAACCCATCATCCAAAGATTATGGTAGCCAAGGTTCGTGAGTATCCATACGAGTTGGCACGCAAGAACGAGGAAGACCTCTATCAGCTCTCCTTCACCTACGATGACATGGCAATCGTGAAGAAGATGAAGGAGATCGTGCCAGAGTACAAGAGCCAGCACTCGAAGTACAGCGAGCTTGATCACGATTAAACATTATACATTAACAATTATACATTAGAAAAGATGTTATTACTTATATTAATCCTTTTCGGAGTTCTCTCTGTCATAGCCCTCCTCATCATCCTTTGGGACTATTTCAAGCATGGAGGTGCTGCGGTATGGGACCCAGAACATCCAGGTAGAATCATTACCATGAAAGAAGCCAAGGCCAGAAGGAAGAAATAGTCTCACAGAGCAAAATCTCCTCTAAAAATTTGGTAGTTTCACAGAAAACTCTTATATTTGCACTCAAAAAAGGAGATACAATTATGAATACAATAGCAATTGATAGCAATATATATAAAGGGGCGGAAAGTTATGCAAAATTGCATAATATTAGTGTAACTGCAGCAATAGAAAAGGCGATTTCTCTGTTTTTGCAAAAGGTACAACCTAAGCAAAGACTATTAGAAACCGATGAATTTAGAGATGCTTTGTCTTATGTGAAGACATTAAAGGCAAAAGGTGGCAAACCGATACCGGCAGATGAAAATAGCTTAGATGCATTGGTTGAAAAAAAATATGCATTATGAGAGTTTTTATAGATACGAATGTCTTAATAGATTTCGTTGCAAATCGGGAGGGCTTTTCAGAAGATGCCGATAAACTATTTGCCCTTGGAATAACAGGAGACATAAAGTTGATGACGTCAGCTTTGTCTTATGTTACTGCCATGTATGTCGCTCGTAAGTATGAGTATCAAGATGTAAAAGAAGCTCTTCTGGCGTTGTCGAATTTTGTAGATGTTTTAGACTTACAAGGCAATACGGTAATTGAAATGCTCTCTTCTGATTGGAAGGATTATTCAAATTCTTCTTTACCCGTTTATACTCCTGCTGAGTTGTTGGACATTTTAAACCAATAAAGGTGATGTAGCCGCTATTTTGGTAAAGGACGTAAACGCTGATTCATGCGGTCATCTCATAGCCCCATGCGGTCCCAGCCCGCACAACCTGGCGCAGGGCTTTGATACCCCGCCAACCCTATAGTGGGGACGCTGTATTGGTGATATACGTTAATCTGGGGGAGATTAGAGCAAGAAGCAAAAACTCCTCTAAAAATTTGGTGGTTTCACCGAAAACCCTTATATTTGCAGCCAATAATTAGAATATTACGATTATGGCAACATTGGTACTCG
>OHAH01001062.1_pt1 | contig 19301 bp, 12 predicted proteins | sample 1577071 | NCBI WGS metagenome assembly OHAH01 (sample SAMEA3541520, study PRJEB24748) | human gut metagenome | biome: human gut; feature: human-associated habitat; material: faeces | place: China | collected 2012 | reverse complement strand
CGGACGATAACGCCCGGCTGGAACATATCTTTGCCAAGCAGGTCTATGGGCTTGCCCCGACCGAGATCATCTACCGCATTGCCATCAGCTACATTCTGGGTTTTGCAAAGAATCACGGCATCACCGCCCACCATATCCGTCAGGCCGATACGCTGGAATTCGCCAAGGCGGGCACAATGGAATGGGAGTTGGATAAGATTTTCAGAGACTGACAAATAGAATACGGCATAAAACCAAAGGCGGCTGTCTGCATGCGTGCAGATGGCCGCCTTTTTTGTGCTATTCGCGCAACTTTTATGGAAATTTGTTGAAATGGTTACTTTTTGGCCTTTCTCGATGCCTACCAAGTGAGAGCATCTTTTTCAAGGTTGCTTCAGCCTTGAATACTTCCGTCGTGGCGAATTGCCGGTTTTCAATGGTCACTCGACCAACCAACGATATTTTAACTCGGCGCTTGCTTCAACTATATTTTCTAAGAACTTTTCGACAAATTTCTTTTTCGGGTAACAAAAAGCCCTTTTTCGATGCCTACCAAGTAGAGGGACAATTTTTCGGAAGCCCTAAATTCCGAGGATTTTCTATAAAAATCTGCTCCTTGAAAACAGAATAGTTCAATCTTCCGGTACTTCACAAAAGGTACTTCTGTAATTCGCAGCCCGGCCATAACGAAGGTGGGGTGGCTGAAATGCCAATGGTGCGGTGCAAGCCCGCCGCCGGACGATTCCCCACTCCTAGGGAAGTCGAGGACCAATATGGGAGACCTTAACTTATTAACGCAGTTGAGCACTTGTTTCGTGCTTTTCTGCGACTGGAGAATTGGAACCCACCAATTCTCGTTACATACTCTTTGTTCCTGATTTCTGCTTCAGCTGGAGGTGATCAACATTTCAGAATATCTTACCACGCAAACTCTGCTGCCGCCGTTTCTCCCATACCCACGCTTCCTTTTGGAACTTGACCTGAGCCAGACTGCAAAAATGACTTATGTGCTGCTGCTCGACCGTGCCACGCTCTCGCAGAAAAATCTCTGGATAGATGAACGTGGTTTCGTGTTTGTCATTTTTACGATTTGCTCTTTGGCTGAGCAGCTAGGGCGCAGCACTGTCAGTGTTTCCAGTGCGCTTAAGGAATTGGACGCTGCGGGATTGATCGAGCGCAGACGAACGCGGTTTTCTTCGCCCAATCACATCTTTGTGAAAATTCCAAATGTTGAATAGTTCTGCGTTTTTCACGATTCAAGAACCGCCAAAATCACGATTCTGTGATGCAGATTCTTAATGGCATCTGCAAAAGATATTTTTCCTATGCAGTATAGCAGCCTTTAAGACTGTATCAAAGAAAACTTTCACCTAACCAACGTAATAAAACAAAAAGAGAAAAACGAATAGAATCCATCCATTCCTTTCCGTATTTGCACCACATGAATGAGGAGGTCTGCCCTTGAACAAAGAAAAATCTGAGAAGAAGCCCACCACACGCAAACGTGCGCCGAGAAGTCCGAAGTCCGTGCGCCTGATCGTGGAACGCCATTATATCGGCAATGTGCCGATGAATACGCTTTTTCAGCGGCTTGTGGAAGAAGAAATTCGTAAAACTGCCGAATCGTATCTCGCCGCTGGCTAATTGGACGTTTTACTGCGGAAAAGGGCTTGCATCATCACGCAGCATCCGCTACAATGTGATTGATGAGGTCTCTTTTCCATTATGGAGGTACACATGGAAAAGGACAAAAAAGTAACTGCTTTATACTGCCGACTGTCAAAAGATGACGGTTCAAACAGCGAAAGCCTGAGCATCCGCACTCAAAAGGCGATGCTTATGGAGTATGCCACACGCAACGGTTTCGGGAATTGCCAGTACTATGTTGATGATGGTTACAGCGGTACGAACTCTGACCGCCCTGCCTTTCAGGAACTTCTGGATGATATCCGGGAAGGAAAGGTGGCAACAGTCATTACCAAAGACCAGTCCCGACTTGGACGCAACCACATCGAAACCGGAACGTATATGGAAATCTTCTTTCCTGAACACGGTGTCCGCTATATTGCAATCAACGATGGTTATGATTCCAACGAGCAATCCCAGATGGATATTGCCCCGTTCCGAAACATCATCAATGAAATGTACGCCAAAGACACTTCCCGAAAAATCAAGAGTGCCCTTCGGACACGCAAGAAAAGCGGAAAGTATATCTCCAGCGGCGCACCGTTTGGCTACCAGAAAGACCCTGCCGACCACAATCACCTTGTGATCGACCCGAACACCGCCCCCGTTGTTGAGTATATCTATTCAATGGCAGAGGAAGGGCTGGGGCTTCACCGCATCGCCAAGCGGCTCCACGATGAAAAAGTCTTGAAGCCGTGTTACTACAAGAAAGAGATGTTTGGCCGCTTTATTGATGATGAAAAGATGTATGATTGGGACAGTGCCTATATCAGTCAGGTTCTGCACAGCCCAGTCTACGCCGGACACATCATCTACGAAGCCAAGCCCACCGTGTCCATGAAATCCAAAAAGCGGCGTTATATTCCGTTTGAAGAACGCGCTATCGTTCCGAATACACATGAAGCAATCATCCCACAAGACCGCTGGGAAAACGTGCAGCGAATCCTTTACAGCCGTTCCGGTTGTTTTATGTGTGATAAGACCGACTACGACAATATCTTCAAGGGCATCGTCCGCTGTGCAGACTGCGGTAGAACGATGTTAGTCAAGGTCGAGCACAGGCGCAAACGTAACAGTGTTCTGGATCAGACCTTTTATTGTTGCAGCACTTATCGGAAATATGGTGCGAAAGCCTGTGACTCTCATAATTTGGAAGCACGTGTTCTGCATGAAGCTGTCTTTGCGGACATTCAGGCACACGCAAAGGCCGCTGTGAGCAATCGGGAAGCCCTTGTGAAGAAGATTGCAAATCAGATGCACCTCCGGGTGTCCTCTGACCGGGCGCAGCACAAACGGGATTTGAAGCAGTGTAAAGCACGAATCGCAGAAATCGAAGACCTGTATGCAAAACTTTATGAGGACGTATCAAAGGGACTTCTCCCGGAGAAACGTTTTCAAATGCTTGCAGATCGCTACGACAAAGAACAGGCTGAACTGACCGAGAAGATTGAGCAGTACGAGCGGGAAGGCCGTGCTGAACACGATCAGCTGGACAAGATTCAGGATTTTATTGATGAAGTCAGCAAGTACGCTGGCATCACCGAACTGAACTATAAGATTCTGCATCAGCTGATTGACAAGATTCTGGTATCCAAAGCGGAAAAGGTCGATGGCGAATACGTCCAGAAAATCCAGATTTTCTACCGCTTTATCGGCCCATTGGATGCCATCGAGTAACAAAGTCAGAAAAGTCACCTCCGAGAACTATCCTACAGACGCAGGACGCGAAGGAGAGCTGATCTTCCGGCTTGTCTATCAGCAGACCGGATGCAAAAAGCCCTTTTCGCGGCTCTGGCTTTCCAGCATGGAGGATTCCGCAATCCGGGAGGGCTTTGCAAATCTGAAACCGTCAACTGAATACGATGCCTTGTATCAGGCTGCACTCTGCCGGGAACGTGCCGACTGGATGGTCGGCATTAACTGTTCCCGGCTTTTTTCGTGCCTGTACGGTCAGCCTTTGGCGGTCGGGCGCGTTATGACCCCGGTACTGGCGATGACGGTGGTGCGCGAAGCGGCGATTGCCGCCTTTGTGCCGGAAAAGTTTTACACGGTGGCTTTGTCATTTACGGATGGCGGTACGGCATCCAGCAAGCGATTTTCGCAGAAGTCAGATGCCGAAACGCTGCTTAAAAATTGCAGAAAGGAGGCTCACACCACCGTGCAGAAAGTCGAGCGCAAAGAGAAAAACGAGAAGCCACCGCTGCTCTACGATCTGACGACCCTCCAGCGTGATGCGAACCGCCTGCTGGGGTACAGCGCACAGCAGACCTTGGACTATGCGCAAAGTCTGTACGAGAAGAAACTCATCACCTATCCCCGCACGGACAGTCGTTTCCTGACCGATGATATGGCGGCATCCCTGCCGGAGCTGGTGGCGACTGCCGCAGGAGCATTTGATTTTCACGAAGATGTTCCTGTTCATGCGCAGCAGGTCATCGACAGCAGTAAGGTCACAGACCACCATGCACTGCTGCCTACGGCAAGCGTGGCAAAAGCCGATTTGTCTGCACTGCCCGCTGGGGAACGGAGCATCCTGCGGCTGGTCGTTGCACGGCTGCTCTGTACTGTGGGCGAAGCTCACCGATATGCCGAAACCACCATGACAACCATCTGCGCTGGCGAGGAATTTACCGCCAAGGGCAAAGTGGTGCTGTCGGATGGCTGGAAAGGCATCGAGCGTAAAATGCTGGGTGATCTGCTGGGCAAGAAAAAGGAGCCTGCTGTCCTGCCGGATGTGCCGGAGCAGAGCGAATGCGGCATTACCGGGGCCGAACTGAAAGAGGGTCAGACCTCAGCTCCAAAGCATTTTACCGAAGATCTGCTGCTGCACTCGATGGAAACCGCCAGTGCAGACAGTATGCCGGAGGGTGTGGAGCGTCAGGGCATCGGAACTCCGGCGACCAGAGCCGCCACCATCGAAAAGCTGGTACAGAAAGGTTTTCTGGAGCGCAAGGGCGAGAAAAAGACCAAGATTCTGCTCCCCACCGACAAGGGCAAAGCCCTTATCACCGTGATGCCCGAAGAAATCCAGTCCCCGGAACTGACCGCCGACTGGGAAACAAAGCTGCTGCGCATTGAGCGTGGCGAGATGGAGCCGGAAGAATTTATGGTCGAAATCAAAGATATGATCTCCTCGCTGGTGAATACCACCGAGGCTATGAAGGGAGCAAATGTGCTTATGAAGAACAAAATCGTTGGTGTCTGCCCGAACTGTGGTGCAAATGTTGTCGAGCGTGAGAAGGGCTGGTTCTGTGAGAACCGGGAGTGCCGCTTCGCCTTGTGGAAGGATAACGCCTATTTCAAGCGTCTGGGGAAACATCTGGATGGTCGCATGGTGGACAAGCTGCTGCGGGATGGCCGGGTGCGTCTGAAGGACTGCAGGAGTGCCAAGGGCAAGACCTACAACGCTACTGTCCTGCTGTCCACCGAAAACGATGGTCGCAGTAAGTTCAATTTGGAATTTGAGGGTGGCCGCTAATGGATCAGAAAAACGAAGCCCTCTATCTCATCAATGGGGACAGATTCCTGCATCTGCGGGAAAACGGTGCCGGTGTCGGTTTTGCCACCTACGACTGCGCGACTGGCGCACCGCTGGAAAGCGGGCAGATTTCTAAGCAGAATCTGCCGCCCGATGGCCGCAACGCGATTCCCGCCGCCCGGAACTGGTATCTGTTCAAGCTTTCCAGCGATGACCGCAAGGCGATTCAGGAGGTCAGCTTGCAGCACCTCGATACCATTCCGCAGTCTGGTGTCCGCAGGCGGCGCATCTGGGATGACCCCACAATTCCCAGAGATGATGTCCGGCTCATCAACAGCCATTACGATGATCTCTACCGTGTGCCGAATCATGGCGTGGTGCAGGTTGACCGTTCGGATGGTAGTAGCTACACGGCGCGTGTGGAACATCTGGACGAGTATCATTTTGATCTGGGAGAGTATGGAAACGTCTATCACATCTGTCAGTTTGGCGAGATGATGGAGCGCAGCGGTTCGACCGTCTACCCTGAGATCCAGACGCAGGACGAGCAAGGTGCATGGGAACTTGGCGGCAAGGGTTATATTGCCATCCAGTCCTGTGAAGATGGCTGGGATTATACCATTTATCACAGCGATTTTTCCGTGATGGATGGTGGACAGGTCGATGCCCCAGAACTGACGATTCAGGAGATACGCGAGGAAATCTTGACCGCACACCACATGGAAAAGGGGCGACGTGTGCTGAAGGACTATGACCTCATCATGGACAAGGTTGCCGATGCTGAGGAACTGGGGCTGTCCAACCGCCCCTCCACGCTGGAAAAGCTGGCCGAACTGGCAAGCGAGAAATCTGCGCCGAAGCCGCCTGCACACTCCGAGCCGGAACTGTGAGGTGTGAAATGCCGCAAAAATGGAATCAGAATCTCGATGGTGAACCCATAACGGACATCCCGCAGAAATTCCTGAATGCTGGGTGTGATGTTTATATGGTAATGCAGCTGCAATCCAGCGAAAAGTTTCTCAATGAGAAATTTGCATCCATGCGGGAGCTTCATCGTCAGGGCAAAATGCCCGACCCGGAGCACTACGATGTCACTTACTATGCTGACCTGCCTGCCATGTGGCAGGATATGCCGAACGACGAAGTTCTGGAAGAACTGTTTCAGCGGTTTAACATCTCTCGTCCACAGGATTTTGAAGGTCACAGCCTTTCCGTCAGCGATGTGATTGCGCTCAAGCGGGCTGGCGAGGTGTCGGTACATTATGTTGACAGCATCGGCTTCAAAGAACTTCCGAATTTCCTTAAAGATCAGGAACGACCTTCTGTTCTGAAGAATCTCAAAGAGAAATGCGATGCCCCGGAATGCAGCCCTTTTGGATGTAAGAAAGCGAGGGATGCCCATGAACTTTGACCATGATGAACTGATGTTGATGATGCTCTACAATACGGGAAGTCGATTGGGGCTGATGCAGGAGCTGCGGCTCATGCAGTGCTACCTGATGCCGGACGAAACGGCCCTGCGGGAATTGTCTGAAAGTGTGATTGAAAAATTGAAACTCATGACCGACGAGCAGTTTGCCGAAGTGGAGTTTCCTCTGGACTGATTTTTGCCGCCTGCGGGCGGCGTACATATCCTCTTTCTCTACGCTTTGCAGTGTGGTATAATCGGAGCAATAAATCGGCGTTTGCTACGTCGCAAGACATATCGAATGGAGAGTATTTGAAATGAAAATCGTAGTTTTGAACGGCAGCCCCCGCAAGGGCGGCAATACGGAGATCATGGCACAGGCTTTTGCAGAAGCCGCCTGCAAGAACCAGAATGAGGTCAGCATTCTGGATGTAGCACCCATGAACATCCGTGGCTGTCTGGGCTGCAAATACTGCTGGGCACACAAGGGCGAATGCGTTCAGAAAGATGATATGGGCAAGGTCTTTGAGGCTCTGGTGGATGCCGACATGGTGGTGTTCGCATCGCCCATCTACTGGTTCGACATTACCGCACAGATGAAAACCGTCATTGACCGTCTGTATGCCGGCGGCAGTGTAGGCTTCCACTTCCACAGGACCGCCCTGCTGCTGGATGCCGGTGCCGACCATGTGTTCGATGCAGCCATCGCACAGTATAAGGCTATGACCTCCTATCTGAAGTGGGAGGATATGGGCATCATCACAGTTCCGAACATGGAAACCAAGGGCAGCATGACGACCGCTCCCAATCTGGCCGCGGTTATCAGACTGGGCGAATCGCTCTGATTTTTGAAAAATAATATTACATCCCTGCGGGCAATCATAAAACGGTTGCCCGCTATTTTTATGCTCAAAAACGGAAGGAGGCCAAAATGCCAAGCAAAACCGAAGAATATCTTGCTCTTGCCCAGCACACAGCCAACGGCTTGACGCGGTACTGGGAAAGCTGGACGGACTATCTGACCACAGCATCCCGGCTGTACAAGTACAGCTTTCCCGACCAGTTGATGATCTACGCTCAGCGGCCCGATGCCACAGCCTGCGCCGATTACGACATCTGGAACAACCGCATGAACCGGTATGTCCGGCGTGGCTCCAAGGGCATCGCCCTGTTGGACGAATCCAGCGGATACCCGCGTCTGCACTATGTGTTTGATGTGTCGGACACCGGAGTACGGCGCAATTCTCGCGACCCGGAACGATGGGAAATGAATGATGACCTTTTCAAGCCGGTGTCTGAGATGCTGACCGCAGAATACGGCATCAGCCATGAACGGCTCAGCCAGCAGCTCGTAAATATTGCGGAGAAGCTGGTGAACGATTATTGGGACAACAACAGCGGCGACATCCTCAACATCGTTGACGGCTCTTTCTTTGATGATTATGATAGTAGTGGAAAGGAACTTCAGTTCAAGGCCGCTGCGACAATGAGCGTCATCTACACTCTATTAGAACGATGCGGGTTTGAACCGGAAGGCTACTTTGACAAGGATGACTTTCAGGCCATCCACACCTTTTCCACACCCGATGCAGTCTATGCGCTGGGTGCCGCTACCAGCGACATCAGCCGCGAGGTCTTACGCAAAATCGAGCGGACGGTGAAAACCACGACCCGCCGCCGAAACGTAGAAAGGATGGAAGAATATGAGCAGCAGTCTGAATTACACGAAGATCGGGGATTACCAGCTCCCGAACCTGACCCTCAGCCAGCCGAAGACCCCGCTGGGCAAGTACGGCAGGATGCGCCGGAATTACCTGAAGCAGTATCGCCCGGTACTGTACAATTCGATGCTCCTGAACGGGACGCTGTACCCGCATCTGATGGAACTGGAGCAGACGGCAGAGAGCCGGATGCAGCAGATGATGGCCGAACTGCTGAAGCAGAACCCGGCCCCGGACAAAGCGCAGAACCAACTGATGTGGGTGCAGCACATGAACAGCCTGAAAGCGCAGGCAGAGGAACTGGTGATGACGGAGCTGATTTACAGCTAAGTTTTCTGGATGCGCCCATCCCCACCGAAGCCCAGCAAATTGAAAAAATCGACCGAGCGGAGAGCGAAAAAACGCCCTCCGCTTTTGTTTTGTCGCAGGCTGAAATTGAGAACGAGCTGCGGCGGCATGGTTCAGGGTTTACAGGCGGCAAACAGCGCATTATTGCGCTGTACCAGACCCAGCCTGACCGCAAACTCTGTGCCAAAGCACTGGCAAAGGAGTACGGCATCGGTGGGCACTCCCACGATTATCTGGATGGCAGTCGAGGCTTCGTCAACCACGACTGGAAGGGTCTGGAATTTGTTCATTATCCCGACCACCAGAAAATCACCCTGAAATGGGCGCAGGTGGAAAAGTATATCGACCTTATGATTCAGTCCGACCGCTATCTGACAGATGAGGAAAAGGAACAGCGTGCTACCAGACAGGAAGCATCCAACTACAATGTCGGGGATGAAGTTGTGGTAGACCTGCCCACCAGAACGATTGAAGGTACCATCGGCTATGTTGGCGAAACCGATGTGCGCATCGACACCAGTGCGCACGGGCAGTCTTGGGACAATGAGGTTATTAACAAGCAGCAGTTTGAGCAGGGGCTGCGACAGAGTGCGACTGCTCAGCGTGTGGATAAAATGCTGGCGCAGGCAGAAGCCATCGCCAAGGAATCCGAAGTGCCTGAATACGAACGTTTCTCTGTCCGAAAAGTCGTTGACGGTAAAATGCCGCTTTTTGCTATCTGGGATGATCTTTATGATGACTACTATGAAACCAATCACGCCGTTCCACAGTTTTCTAACGAGAAGCAGGCAGAATCTTATCTGGAAAATCTGAAAAAAGAAGTTGCAGACAGAGAAGCCGCCGAGTGGCTCAAAGTCGAACACGCAAAATTTTTAGCAGACAAGGACGAGCCGGAGCCGTCTGACGAAGAACTGGACGAACTGCCCATCTCTGCTGTAATGGACGGAGAGGTGCAGACCTTCCCGGATGCCGCTGCCTTGGATGAAGCCTTGAACGCTGCGCCTGCCGGGAACTTCCGCATCACAGACGACCATTTGGGCGAGGGCGGTGCAAAGCAGAAATATGCCCGGAACATCGAAGCCATCCGAACTCTGTTTCGTTTGGAGGAGGAGCACCGGGGTGCCACCGCCGAGGAACAGCAGGTGCTTTCACAGTATGTGGGCTGGGGCGGTCTGGCAGACGCTTTTGACCCCGGCAAAGATAGTTGGGCAAAGGAATACGCCGAACTGAAAGGGCTGCTCTCCGAGGACGAGTATGCCGCCGCACGTTCCAGCACCCTGAACGCCCACTACACCAGCCCCACCGTGATCCGTGGTATCTACGATGCGGTGGAGCGCATGGGTTTCCGCAGCGGTAACATTCTGGAACCTAGTATGGGCGTGGGCAACTTCTTCGGTATGCTGCCGGACACCATGCAGGACAGCCGTCTGTACGGCGTAGAGCTGGATTCCATCACCGGGCGCATCGCCAAAAAGCTGTACCCGCAGGCCGACATTACCGTGGCGGGCTTTGAGACCACAGACCGCCGTGATTTCTACGATCTGGCGGTGGGCAACGTGCCCTTCGGCAACTACAAGGTCAACGACAAGGCGTACAACAAGTTGGGATTCAGCATCCACAACTACTTTTTCGCCAAGGCCATTGACCAAGTGCGTCCGGGCGGCGTGGTGGCGTTCGTCACCAGCCGCTACACCATGGATAGCAAGGACAGCACCGCCCGCAAGCACATGGCAGAGCGTGCTGACCTGTTGGGAGCTATCCGTCTGCCGAATAATGCGTTCAAGGCAAACGCAGGCACGGATGTTGTGAGTGACATTATCTTTTTGCAGAAGCGTGACCGCCCTGCGGACATCGAACCTGCATGGGTGCAGCTTGGCAAGACCGAGGACGGCTTTGCCATCAACCAGTATTTCGTGGACCACCCGGAGATGATTCTGGGCGAACTGACCACCGAAAGCACCCAATACGGACGGGAGGAACTGACGGTTGCCCCCATCGAGGGCGCAGTGCTGGCCGACCAGCTTGCCGAAGCGGTACAGCATATTGAGGGCCAGTATGTTGAAGTCGAGGTGGAAACACCAGATGTTGCGGATGCAGAAGTCGAGCGCAAGACGCTCCCCGCTGACCCGGATGTAAAGAATTTCTCCTATGCCGTGGTGGACGGTGAGGTGTACTACCGAGAAAATTCGATTATGACGCAGGTGGAGTTGTCCGATAATGCCAAAGGCCGTGTAGCTGGTATGGTGGAGTTGCGGCAAATCGTCAACGAACTGATTGACCAGCAGTTGGACTTCCCGGACGAGGATATTAAGGCATCGCAAGCAAAATTGAACGCCGCCTACGATGCCTTTACCGCAAAATACGGGCTGATCAACGACAAGAAAAATGCCCGCCTGTTCGATGATGACAGTTCCTACTATCTGCTCTGCTCTTTGGAAAATCTCGATGAGAATAAACAGCTCAAAAGCAAGGCGGATATGTTCACCAAGCGAACGATTCGCCCGGAGCGCACCGTCACCAGCGTGGACACCCCCAGCGAAGCACTGGCAGTGTCCATTGGAGAACATGGCCGTGTTGATCTGCCCTATATGGCGGAACTTCTCGGCTCTCCCGGCGATTATGAGCGTATTACCACAGAGCTGCAAGGCGTGATTTTCAAAGACCCTTCTGCGGATGCAGATGAGCCGGAAGCAGGCTGGCAGACTGCGGACGAGTATCTTTCCGGCAATGTGCGGAATAAACTGCGCATGGCTCAGCTTGCCGCTGAAAGCCACCCGGAGTTCAAGATCAATGTGGAGGCTTTGACCAAAGCGCAGCCGAAGGACCTTGAAGCATCAGAAATCGACATCCGACTGGGTGCCACATGGCTGAATCCCGCCATTGTGCAGCAGTTTATGATGGAGACTTTTCAGCCGCCCTACCGCATCCGCTATAACAACCTGATCCAAGTCCGCTACTCTCCATTTACGTCCGAATGGCGCATCGGCAACAAATCTGCCGCCGGAATGTATGATATCATGTCCACCGAAACCTACGGCACCCACCGGGCCAACGCCTACAAAATTTTGGAGGACACCTTGAATTTGCGGGACTGCCGCATTTATGATACCATTGAGGAGGACGGTAAAGAGCGGCGTGTCCTGAACCAGAAGGAGACGATGCTTGCCCAGCAGAAGCAGCAGGCCATCAAGGATACCTTTGCAGGCTGGGTTTGGCAAGACCCGCAGCGGCGGAATCTGCTGGTGAAGCAGTATAACGAGTTGTTCAATAGTACCCGGCCCCGCGAGTATGACGGAAGCCATATCCATTTTGTCGGTATGAACCCGGAGATCAATCTGCAGGAACATCAGCGCAATGCAGTTGCTCATGTGCTTTATGGTGGGAACACCCTGCTCGCCCACGAGGTGGGTGCCGGCAAAAGTTTTGAGATGGCAGCTTCGGCAATGGAATCTAAGCGTTTGGGCCTGTGTCAGAAAAGCCTGTTCGTGGTACCCAACCATCTGACCGAGCAGTGGGCCAGCGAGTTCCTGCGGCTATACCCCAATGCAAAGCTGCTCGTTACCAGCAAGAAAGACTTTGAACCCGCCAATCGAAAGCGTTTTTGCGCCCGCATCGCAACCGGCGACTACGATGCCGTCATTATCGGCCACTCGCAGTTTGAGAAAATCCCTCTTTCTGCGGAACGGCAGGCACGGATCATCGAAGATCAGATCGAGGAAATCGAAAAAGCCATTGCAGAGGCCAAAGAACAGTCCGGTGAGCATTTTACCGTGAAACAGATGGAAAAGACACGGAAAACACTGGAGGTGAAACTGAAAAAGCTACAGTCCACCGACCGCAAGGATGATGTGGTCACATTTGAACAATTAGGCGTAGATAGGTTATTTGTGGACGAGAGCCAGAACTACAAGAACCTATATCTTTACACCAAGATGCGCAATGTTGCTGGCCTTTCTACCTCCGAAGCACAGAAGTCCAGCGATATGTTCGGCAAGTGTCGTTATCTGGATGAAGTGACTGGCGGGCGCGGCGTGATTTTCGCAACGGGAACGCCCATCAGCAACTCCATGACGGAAATGTACACCCTGATGCGCTATTTGCAGTACAGCACTCTCCAGCAGAAACAACTGACCCACTTTGATGCATGGGCTTCTACGTTTGGCGAGACCACCACGGCCATTGAGCTTGCGCCGGAAGGAACCGGCTACCGTGCGCGCACACGTTTTGCCAAGTTCTTTAATCTGCCGGAGCTGATGAATATGTTCAAGGAGGCAGCGGACATCAAGACTTCCGACCAGTTGCATCTGCCTGTTCCGGAAGCCAAGTTTGAAACTGTCGTGGTCAAACCCTCGGAAATCCAGCAGGACATGGTGAAATCCCTGAGCGAACGTGCTGCTGAGGTGCATAGCGGTGCGGTTGACCCCTCGGTGGACAATATGCTGAAGATCACCTCGGACGGACGTAAAACCGGCCTTGACCAGCGGCTGATGAATCCGCTCACCCCGGATGACCCGGACAGCAAGCTGAATGCCTGCGTCGACAATGTTCTGCGTATCTGGAACGAAACCAAAGAGGATAATCTGACGCAGCTGATTTTCTGCGATATGTCCACGCCCAAGGGAGACGGCTCGTTCAATGTCTACGATGATATTCGCACAAAGCTGCTTGCCGCCGGGGTGCCGGAATCGGAGGTCGAGTTCATCCACAACGCTGATACTGAAGGTAAGAAAGCGGATTTGTTCTCCAAAGTCCGCAGCGGCAAGGTGCGTGTCCTGCTGGGCAGCACTGCAAAGATGGGCGCAGGCACCAATGTCCAGACCCTGCTGGTGGCCGTGCATCATCTGGATGTAGGCTGGCGACCGTCCGATATGACCCAACGCAACGGCCGAATCATCCGTCAGGGCAACAAAAACAAACAAGTTTACGTCTATAATTACGTCACGGAGGGGACATTCGACGCCTACCTCTGGCAAACGCTGGAAAACAAGCAGAAGTTTATTTCGCAGATCATGACGAGCAAATCTCCGATGCGCTCCTGTGATGATGTGGATGAGCAGGCTCTTTCGTATGCCGAGGTCAAGGCCCTATGCGCAGGCGACCCGCGCATCCGGGAAAAGATGGATCTGGATGTGCAGGTAGCAAAGCTCAAGGTGCTGCGCTCGGATTACCAGAACCAGAAATATCGTCTGGAAGATAAGCTGCTCAAGCATTACCCGGAGGAAATTCAGAAAGCGAAGAACCGTATTGCGGCTCTGAAAAACGATGCCCAAATCGCAGACGCACACCCGCAGGATAAGGAGAACTTCTGCGGCATGACGATCAAGGGCATGGTGTTCGATGAGAAAAAAGCAGCTGGTGAGCGGCTGATGCTCGCCTGCAAGGAGATGCCGAATGCGGATATGATGCTGCTGGGCACCTATCGCGGCTTTGAGCTGAACATTCGCTTTGACAGTTTCAAGAATGAGCATCAAATCGTTCTCCGCGGCGAGCTGAGTTATCCGGTACCGCTGGGCGATGACCCTCGCGGCAACATCGTCCGTCTGGACAATGCCATCGACAATTTCGCTGACCGTATTGCAGATGCCGAAAATGCTCTGCAAAACCTTGAACAGCAGAAGCAGGCCGCAGAGGTCGAAGTGGCAAAGCCGTTTGCGCAGGAGGAAGAACTGCAAACCAAATCTGCCCGCCTTGCAGAATTGGATGCGCTGTTGAACATGGAGCATCAGTCCAGCCGGACAGAACCCGAAGCGGAAGAAAAGCCGGATGCCCGCCCCTCTGTGCTGGCAGCTCTGGAAGAAAAGGCTGATAAAGTGGAGCCTGTCCGACCATTCAAATCTTACTTGGATAAGGATGGTGATGCCCGGTGACGGAGCACCGTGACCAGCAGATCCATTTTCGTGTCAGCAAAGTCGAACTGGAACGCATTCGTCAGAAGATGGAAAGTTGCGGTATTTTGAGCATTGGCTCTTATCTGCGAAAAATGGCTCTGGATGGTTACTGCCTGAATCTTGATTTACCACAGCTGCGTCGGATGGCGTACCTTCTTCAGAATTGCAGCAACAACCTGAATCAGGTGGCGAAACGGGCCAATGAAAGCGGGCAGCTCTATGCCGCCGATTTAGAGGACTTGCGTAGTCGGTTGGATGAGCTGATAGCTATTGGCAAGCAACTTCTCGCCAAACTCACCGAACTCTAAAAAATTTCCCGCAGTAGGAGGCTGCGGGTTTACATAACGGTTGACACCCTTGCAAGGCAAGGGGCGATACCTTTATAATAGGGGCGAAAAAGAAAGGCTGGTGTTTGATATGAGGTTTTTATTCAAGATGATGCTTGCCCCGATCTCTCTGTTCGTGGCTTTTCTGGCTCTGATGGCAAAGTGGCTGCTTACTCTGTCCAGCTATGTTGTCGCGCCGTTGATGCTGTATATCTTTGGCTGCGGCATCTACACCGTCTACCGCCAGACTTGGGATCAATTTCTGATTCTGCTGGTTGCCGAATTTCTCTGCTTTGTCCTTTTTGTCGGCGCAACTGCAATAGTGGAGGGCGTTGAGAAATTCAGCGGTTGGCTCCGGGACCTGATTTGATTTTGAATCTTCTTGCCGCCTTCGGGCGGCTTTTTCATTTAGGAGGTGATCTGCTCTGGCTGCTACTCGTCTGATCGCACTGCATCAGCACAAAGGAAAATCTATTGCCGCCTGCCTGAAAGACCGCACCAACTATGCACAGAATCCTGACAAGACTGAAAAAGGCGAACTTGTCAGCAGCTATCAATGCAGCCCGCTTACTGTGGACGAGGAGTTCATGCTCACAAAAAAGCTGTACGAGCAGGCCACCGGGCGCAGCCAAAAAAGTAACATTATCGCCTATCAGATACGGCAATCTTTCCGACCTGGTGAAATTACGGCTGAAGAAGCAAACCGCATCGGTTATGAGTTGGCCTCCCGGTTTCTGAAAGGCAAACACGCTTTTATCGTTGCAACGCATACCGATCGGGAACACATTCACAATCACATTATCTATAACTCGACCACTCTGGACGGCACAAGAAAATTCCGGGATTTTTTCTTTTCCGGTCTGGCAGTGCAGCGGTTGAGCGACCTGATTTGTCTGGAGCATCAGCTGTCAGTCATTGAAAAGAAGCCTTACCGGGAACGGCAGAAGCGCATCACTTACCCACCAAAGGAAAGCAACCGCGACCGGCTGTGCAGTGTAATCGACGAGATTTTGCAGCAGAAGCCCACCGACTACGAAGATTTTCTGCAAAAGCTGGAACAGCAGGGCTATGAAATCAAACGCGGCAAATACACTTCCGTTAAAGGCGCACGGCAGAAACGCTTTATCCGGTTCAAGACACTGGGTGCCGGGTACAGCGAGGATGAAATCAAAGCAGTCATTGCTGGAAAAGCCGAACACCGCCCACATCAGAAGCAACCTCCCAAAGAGCAGCCGTTCCAGTTGCTGGTTGACATTCAAGCAAAACTTGCCGAGGGCAAAAGTGGCGGCTACGAACGCTGGGCGAAGAAGTACAACTTGAAAGAGATGTCCAAAACGCTGATTTTTTTGCAGGAGCAGAAAATCGGCAGTGCGGATGACCTGAAAGAGCGTGCTGATACTGCACTTTCTCGCTATCACGAACTGGGCGATTCTATCAAGGCCGCAGAGCAACGTATGACCGAGATTGCAGTCCTCCGTGCGCACATCGTCAACTACGCCAAGACCCGACCAGTGTACGATGCCTACCGCAAATCCGGGTATAGTTCCAAATTTCTGGAAGCACACCGGGAGGAAATCACGCTGCACCGAGCCGCCAAAGCCGCTTTTGATGAAACAAGATTGAAAAAGCTGCCGAAGGTAAAAGAACTGAATGCAGAGTATTCTGCGTTGCTCACCAAGAAAAAAGCACTCTACCCGGAGTACCGAAAGACACGGGATGAGATGCAGGAAATCGTAAAAGCACAGAAGAACGTGGAACTGTTCTTTGCGGAGGAAAAGGACTCCAAGCAAGTCGAGCAGATCCGATAAAACAGTCCCTGAGAACTTTGCCGCTTATCCGGCAGGGTTCTCAGGGTCTTTTTTGCTTATTGCTCAGTCTGTACTTGGAACGGCTTTTCCGGCAGTTTCAATTTGTTTGGCAACCATATTTTCCAATTCCCCCGTAATCGTTGCACAATTTGCAACACGATAATTCCAGAAGTAAGAAACGCCTTCACACTCCTCAACGGACAAATCGCTGTTGACCAAAAGCAGTCGGTCGGAGGTTACTTTCAGCTTTTCGCACAGAGCAGCATATTTTCCATAATCAATGCTTCGGCTGGACGATTTGGCTTCCACCCAGAAGAATTTTCCGTTGATGGAAAACGCAACATCCAGTTCATGCGTGCTCCCTGCGGATGCCGCTTCTGAAAGAATCACATTGGAGCAAAGCGAAACTTCTGCGCCCTGCTCCTCCTGATAGCGATTCAAAATCTGCTGAACCTGATGCTCCACAAAAAGTTCCAGCCACTTCCCGCTCAGGAAATGCCGGACAGTCTCATTTTGCGCAAGCTCATAGACGATATTCTGCGGATAGATCACAATGGATGCAAAAAGTCCCATTTTATCCCACGTCTGAGCGATTTCCGAAAGTGTGGCAAACGAATTCTTGGAAGTACCCTTTGGGATACGAAACGAAAAAGAGCCGTCACTCTGCATATGTGTCCGAATAAACTGCAAGAAATCCACCACTACCGGGTCGCAAAGAGCTTCGCCTGTTTTCCATGCCATCCGCTGAACGGCAATCGGCGGAAGTTTTTTCGGTACGACCTGCTGAACGATTCTATACCCACAGCGTTCCAGATGCTCCAATGCGGTCAAAGGCTTCGGAGGGATTTTTTCTTTAACTTCGGACTTTTCTGCACCGGATGTATTCTCAGTCAGATAGTTAAACTTCCATCCGTATTCCCAAGCAGGCGAACGGGTCAACACACCAACTGCATGAAATCCGCTGTCCGGTTCCTCCATCGGAAATGTGATTTTGTTCTTTTGGATATTGATTTGGAGCGTTTTATTTTTCAGCGCTATCTGATAAGCGTCAAGAAGGAATTCCTTCCCCTTATATGTCAGCTCACTGGAACTATTTGCAGAAAGGCCAGCATTTTTTGCCAAAGAGAGAAGCAGACAGGTCGCTTTGGGCAGCTTAAGGATATGCTCCATCTGCGCAGTGTCCGGAATCACTTCCGCATTTGCGTTATCGGGCTGCGGCAATTCGTCTGCCGGAGTCTCCTTTGCTGGTGCAGAAACTTCGGGTGTCATTTTTGAAGCAGCCTCAGATTTTCCAGACTTGGGCAAAGGTTTCGGCTCCGTATAGACCTCAGCAATAAATAATTCATAGGAATCGATGCACGAAAGTTTTCCTGCCGCTGCAAGTCCCACATAAATCGCAGCCGCCCGTGAGGAATCGCCATAATACTTTTTAGAATCCGCTGCGGCAGCAATATCAGAAAAAGCATTATATCTGCTCAGCGGCTCCGCCTTTTCCGGGAACTGCTTCAACGCACGGCAGTAGAGCCACTCAAAGAACGAATCCATGTACGGCTCTGTCGGATACTCGTTTCCTTCCAGAGAGTAACGTAGCAGCTCTCCACTGGTTCGCAGCCGAGTGTCCTTATGGACTTTGGGTGGCTCACAGGTCAGAAGGTCAGCGAATGGCCCACCATGTTCAAACACTTTGGTGGCTTCAAAAACCGTGCTGATGGGTACATCCTGCGCAACAGAATCCAGATGCAGCAAAAGCCGCAGAGAAGAAACAGCTTCACCCTCCGTCTGAACGGATGCAGAGCTGACTTCCAGAATCGAAACATCAGGGTCTGTTGTATGGACGGCATCATGGACGGCACGGATATTCTGCCGCTTGCTGCCTTTTATCCATGTGAATGTCACCGGCTGTTCTCTGCAATAGGGATAGCCGGATATGGGAAAACAAATGGTTCGTGTTGCCATGAACACCTCCAACTTTTTAGGACAAACAAGTTTATGTAAATCAAGTATAGCACAATCCCGGATGTGCTGCATAGCACTATTTTCTGCTTCCGGGAATCCATCTGTGCAAAAAGTGCCGATACCACAGGCATCGGCACTCAGATTAAAAAGCATTTTTCAAAAATGTGCAGCCTGCATCCACTGGATGCAGAACACAAGGGGTTTGGGCACAGCCCAACAAGCATTTTGAATTTGATTTTTAGAAATCGGATTCAAAAATTGCAAGTTGGTACCAGCTTGCACTGCTTGCCACAACAATGCGTCCTTTTTGTCCGCAATTTGTAATTTTCAGATTGGAGAAAAACGCCATGGCAAAGACGAAGGCTGAAGAAAAAGCTCTCAACCTTGATTAGATTTTGTTTAACTGCCGGGATTATCTGCGCGCTGCGCGCAACTCCGGCTCGTTCTTTGAAAAGCGTGATATCCCCCGCAGTACAGCCCCGAAGTTCTCAAAAAGGTCATGGAACAGGTAGAGAACTTTGAGGAGAACAATTAAGCATTTTCTCGTTTTAGAGCGCGGACATTGTCTGGACCTTCATTGGTCGCAACAAACTGTTTTTTTAGTTCGATATAGGTTTTCTGATATTCTGTCATTGGTCGCACCTCCCATCAATCCCACCAGAAATACCAGACGGTGGACTGCCACAGGACATCTGCCAAGGAG
>OHAH01001050.1_pt1 | contig 19440 bp, 16 predicted proteins | sample 1577071 | NCBI WGS metagenome assembly OHAH01 (sample SAMEA3541520, study PRJEB24748) | human gut metagenome | biome: human gut; feature: human-associated habitat; material: faeces | place: China | collected 2012 | reverse complement strand
AGTGGAAACCATGCTTGCAATCACCGGGTACCTGGATATGGCCATATCCGTAGGCGGATTTCGGAAATCTCTGGAAGGGTACTGTATTCCGAAACTGGAAGAAGATACGGAGAAAGCTTTTCTGCATATGAAGAAGGGCTGGCATCCGCTGTTGTCACAGCCGGTGAAAAACAGTATCCGGGCGGACAGAGGAATTCTGCTTACGGGGTCCAATGCTTCCGGTAAATCCACGTTCTTAAAAATGGTGGCGGTGAATGCTGTTCTGGCACAGACGATCCATACCTGCGCGGCGGAAAGTTATCATGCACCGATATTTCAGATCTTTTCCTCCATGGCCCTGCGGGACAGCATGGAAAACGGGGAGAGCTATTATATTGTGGAGATCCGGTCATTGAAACGAATCCTGGATGCGGCAGGGGAACGGAGAACTCCGGTACTTTGTTTTGTGGATGAGGTGCTTCGGGGAACCAATACGGTGGAGCGGATCGCTGCGGCAACGCAGATCCTGATCCGTCTGGCGGAGAGCGGAACGCTTGGTTTTGCCGCTACCCATGATATTGAAATGACGGAGCTTTTGAAGGAATACTATGACAACTATCATTTTGAGGAAGTGATCCGGGACGGTGATATCCTGTTCCCCTATCAGCTGCTGCCGGGAAAAGCATCCACCAGAAATGCGATCAGTCTGCTTCAGATGATGGGGTATGAGGAACAGATCATAAAGAAGGCTTCCGTACAGGCGGAAAATTTTCTTAAGACAGGAAAATGGATAAATACACCGGCGGCCATATCCGAAGGGAACACTTGACGATACGGGGATTTCGTTGGTATACTTCTAATACATGCAATAGTTTCGGGATACAAAGATATCGGGAAAAGGAGAAGACATTATGGCAGTAAGCTTTTTGAATTCATTTTTATCTTATCTGGTAGTACTGGTAGTCATTGCGGTTGTAGGTGCAGTGGCCATTACGTTGGGAATCACTCTGCGCAAGAAAAAGAATGCAGCAGAGGAAAAGAAACAGACAGAAGAATAATCCATGGCAAAATCTTCGGGACAGAAATTAAAACTTTTATATCTGATCAAGATGCTGCGGGAGAACACGGATGAAAACCATCCAATGAGCACACCGGATATCATCAAATATCTGGAAAATCAGGGAATCCATGCAGAGCGCAAGAGTATCTACAACGATATGGAATGTCTTGCGGATTTCGGCTATGATGTGGTTCAGGTGCAGAGCAGACTGGGAGGCGGATATTATCTGGGCAGCCGGGAGTTTGAACTTCCGGAATTAAAGCTGCTGGTGGACGCGGTACAGTCTTCCCGGTTTATCACCACGAAAAAATCCAGAGAACTGATCCGGAAGCTGGAGCAGATCGCCGGGAAAAACGATGCCGGTAAACTGCAGCGACAGGTCTATGTGGCCGGAAGAGTCAAGACGGAGAATGAGAGCATTTATTACAGCATTGATGCGATCCACCGGGCTATTCAGGAAAATAAGCAGATCTCTTTCGTCTACCTGGACTGGAATCTTAAAAAGCAGCTGGTGCCCAGACCAAACGGCAACAAATGCGTCAGTCCCTGGGCCCTGATCTGGCGGGAGGAAAATTATTATCTGGCCGCCTACGACAGTGAAGACAGAGTGATCAAGCATTACCGTGTGGACAAGATGGGACAGGCGGAAGTGACGGATCTGCCCAGAGAAGGAGTGGAACAGTTTTCACAGATCGATGTGACCTCCTATACGAACCAGACCTTCGGCATGTTTGCCGGAGAGGAGAGCGTGGTGACCATGGAGTTTCCGGTGCGCCTGACCGGCGTGGTACTGGACCGCTTCGGAAGGGAGACGGATATCCGTCCCATGTCGGAGGAAGTGTTCCGGATCCGGGCAAAGGTGGCGGTCAGCGGACAGTTCTTCGGATGGCTGGCCGGTATCGGACAGGGGGCCCGTATCGTAGCGCCGGAAGCGGTACAAAAGCGCTATGTACAGTGGCTTTCAGATATTTTACGGGAACAGTCACAGGAGGCGGAATAAAAAGTTACCCAAAATTTGAAAAATTTTTTTGTATAGTTTTCTAAGGGATCCCTCGTTGACAAGCCAGGGATTCTTTTTTATACTGATACATAACACCCACAATATATTGCTTTTTGATGACTACAGATACCATATATGGTATCTACAAACGTTATCGTAAGTGAGGGGAATACAGTAAATCCGGGCAACAGCCGGGGATTATCGGATGAAGGGAAGAGAAAGATGAGCAGTAATTTTGAACATGCCCATGAAGAAAATGAAGATTATGGCAAAAAGTTCAGACCGGACAGAGAGATCTACGTCGTTAAAAAGGACGGGAGCAAAGAGCTTTTTAATGTACAGAAGGTGATCAGCGCTGTAGGCAAGAGTGCGTACCGTGCCCTGACAAAATTCACCAGAGAAGAAAAAGAGCAGATCTGCCGCTATGTGGTAGAAAAAGTAAATGAACTGGAAGTGGATGAAGTACCCATTCCCATTATGCACAATATTGTGGAAAGTGCCTTAGAGCAGGTAAAACCGGTCGTTGCAAAAAGCTACCGCGATTATCGCAACTATAAGCAGGATTTTGTACGGATGCTGGATGATGTCTACAAAAAGAGCCAGTCCATCATGTACATCGGAGACAAGGAAAATGCCAACACGGATTCCGCACTGGTATCCACCAAGCGCAGCCTGATCTTTAATCAGCTGAACAAGGAACTGTACCAGAAGTTCTTCCTGACCACGGAAGAGATCCAGGCCTGCCGGGACGGTTATATTTATGTCCATGACATGTCCGCCAGAAGAGATACCATGAATTGTTGTCTGTTCGACGTGCAGAGTGTACTGACCGGCGGATTTGAGATGGGCAATATCTGGTACAATGAGCCGAAGACACTGGATGTGGCGTTTGATGTTATCGGCGATATCGTTTTAAGTGCAGCCAGCCAGCAGTACGGCGGATTCACCGTACCCAGCGTGGATCTGATCCTGGAACCGTATGCTGAGAAGTCTTATAACAGAGCGCTGGCAAAATATGAGCGTCTGGGTATTGCCGCAGATGTGGCGGAAGCAGAGGCACTGGCAGATGTCCAGAAAGAATTTGAACAGGGCTTCCAGGGGTGGGAGTACAAGTTCAATACTGTGGCCAGCAGCCGTGGTGATTATCCGTTTATTACCGTGACCGCAGGAACCGGCACCGGTAAATTTGCAAAGATGGCGACTATTACCATGCTGGATGTCCGCAGAAAGGGACAGGGCAAAAAGGATCACAAGAAGCCTGTATTGTTCCCTAAGATCGTATTCTTATATGATGAGAATCTGCACGGCCCCGGAAAGCCGTTGGAGGATGTTTTCGAGGCAGGTGTGGAATGCTCTGCCAAGACCATGTATCCCGACTGGCTGAGTCTTACCGGCAAGGGCTATGTGGCAAGCATGTACAAGCAGTATGGCAAGATCGTATCTCCCATGGGATGCAGAGCATTTCTGTCTCCATGGTATGAGAGAGGCGGCATGCATCCTGCAGATGACAAGGACCAGCCGGTATTTGTGGGACGTTTCAACATCGGTGCGGTATCCCTGCATCTGCCTATGATTCTGGCCAAGGCAAGAAAAGAAAGCAAAGACTTTTATGAAGTGCTGGATTATTATCTGGAACTGATCCGTCAGCTGCATATCCGGACCTATGCTTATCTGGGAGAAATGCGTGCGTCCACGAATCCTCTGGCATATTGCGAGGGCGGTTTCCTGGGTGGACATCTGAAGCTGGCAGACAAGATCAAACCGTTACTGAAATCCGCTACGGCCAGCTTCGGCATTACGGCATTAAATGAACTGCAGGAACTGTACAACGGCAAATCACTGGTGGAAGACGGTGCATTTGCGGTAGAAGTTCTGGAGCATATCAACCAGAAGATCTCCGAGTACAAGGAAGAGGACGGCAATCTGTATGCCATCTACGGAACCCCGGCAGAGAATCTGTGCGGTCTTCAGGTCAAGCAGTTCCGTGAAAAATACGGTATTATCGAGGGTGTATCCGACCGAGAATATGTCAGCAACAGCTTCCATTGCCATGTGACAGAGGATATTACGCCGATCCAGAAACAGGATCTGGAGAACCGTTTCTGGGATCTGAGCAACGGCGGTAAGATCCAGTATGTAAAATATCCCATTGATTACAATACCGAAGCCATCAAGACACTGATCCACAGAGCCATGGATATGGGCTTCTACGAGGGTGTCAATCTGTCTCTGGCTTACTGCGATGACTGTGGCCATCAGGAACTGGAAATGGATGTATGTCCTGTCTGCGGCAGCCGGAATCTGACCAAGATCGACCGTATGAACGGCTATCTGTCTTACTCCAGAGTACATGGAGATACAAGACTGAACGATGCCAAGATGGCGGAGATCGCAGAGCGGAAAAGTATGTAGAGACAGGATGGACAGATAAATGAGATATCATAATATAACCAAGGACGATATGCTGAACGGCGATGGTCTGCGGGTCGTACTGTGGGTGGCAGGCTGCAACCATTGCTGCAAGGAATGCCAGAATCCTATTACCTGGGATCCTGACGGAGGACTCTTATTTGACGAAAGCGCAAAACAGGAGATCTTCGAACAGTTGGAAAAGCCGTACATTTCGGGTATTACCTTTTCCGGCGGAGACCCGATGCATCCCATGAACCGGGCGGATGTCAGAGACCTCATGAGTGAAATCCGGGAAAAATATCCCACGAAAACGATCTGGATGTACACCGGGGACAGCTGGGAAGACATCTGTGATCTGCCGGTGATGCAGTATGTGGATGTGGTAGTAGACGGTGAATTCCATGTGGAGGAAAAAGATGTAAAGCTCCTGTGGAAGGGCAGTAAGAACCAGCGGGTGATCGATGTGAAGAAGACCCTGGCCAGTGACCATAGACGGGTGCCGGTATTGCACTGCGGGGATTACGCATAGGAAGCGGCTGGTTTCAGCCGGTAATGTAAGAAGAAAAAGGAAAGAACAGACAATGCACAGAATAGCAAAATTTCATTTTGTAAGTCCGGGGCAGTTTTTGACTGCCATGCAGGAGGGATATCCTCAGTATACGGAAGCACAGATCAAGGAAATGTATGAAAATTTAAAACTTCCCAGGAGAGCCACGAAAGGAAGCGCAGGCTATGATTTCTTCGCACCGTTTGCCTTTACCCTGGCCCCGGGAGAGACCATCAAGATTCCTACCGGCATTCGTGCTGAAATGAAGGAGGACTGGGTATTACAGATTTATCCGAGAAGCGGACTGGGCTTTAAATACCGTTTGCAGATGAACAATACCGTGGGCATCATTGACAGTGACTATTTCTTTTCAGATAATGAAGGACATATCTTCATGAAGATTACCAATGATTCCAATGAAGGCAAGACCGTGGAGGTTCCTGCGGGAACCGGATTTGCACAGGGAATCTTTATGCAGTATGGCATCACGGAAGATGATGATGCGGAAGGAATCCGTAACGGCGGCTTCGGAAGCACCACGAAGTAACAGGTAAAACAACAAAATAGCAGAATAAAATCCCCCGAATGGGACATGATGAAATTTAGATCATAGACCCAAGGGGGATTTTTTATGCCACAGAACAAACAACCAAAGCTCGTCAGAATATCGGAAAAGCTTCAGCAGAATATGCAGTATGTGGATGAACTGATGGGACTGGAAACCAATTTCGATATTATTCACCGGGTGATTCGTCTCGGTGACACCGATGCCTGCATGTATCTGATCGATGGTTTCTGCAAGGATGAACTGATGCAGAAAATATTACAGTATCTGATGGATCTGAAGGCGGAGGACTTCCCAAAGGATGCCCATGAGATGTCCAAAATCGCGATTCCCTACGTGGAGGTGGATCTGGACGATACCTGGGAGAAAATACTGGGAGCTTTGCTGTCTGGCGTCTTTGTTCTGTTATTGGACGGTTATGAAAAGGCGGTGTTGATCGATGCCAGAACCTATCCCACCAGAGGGGTGGAGGAGCCGGACAAGGACAAGGTACTCCGGGGGTCCAAGGACGGCTTCGTGGAGACAGTAGTATTCAATACAGCATTGATCCGCCGCAGGATCCGTAGTACGGATCTTCATATGGAAATGCTTAATGCCGGGGAGAATTCCAGAACAGATATCGTACTGTGTTATATGGAGAGCCGTGTGGATCCGAAACTTCTTACGCAGATCCGGGAACGGATCCGTTCCATTCAGGTGGATGCTCTGGCCATGAATCAGGAAAGCCTGGCGGAATGTCTGTACCAGCGGAAGTGGTACAATCCGTTTCCGAAGTTCAAATACACGGAGCGGCCGGATACGGCGGCAGCCCAGGTGCTGGAAGGCAATCTTGTGATCCTGGTGGACAATTCCCCTTCTGCCATGATCCTGCCCACCACGATCTTTGATGTGGTGGAAGAGGCGGATGATTATTACTTTCCGTCGGTCACCGGAACGTATCTGCGTCTGACCCGTTTCCTGATCGCACTGCTCACGTATTTCGTGACACCCACATATCTGCTCCTTATGAATCATCGGATGTGGATCCCAGAGAATCTGGAATTTATTATTCTGAAAGAGGATCCCAATGTGCCTCTGATCCTGCAGTTTTTACTGTTGGAGCTGGCCATTGACGGACTGCGGCTGGCGGCGGTCAACACACCGAATATGCTGAGTACTCCCTTGAGTGTCATGGCGGCGCTGGTGCTGGGAGAATTTTCGGTGGAGAGTGGGTGGTTCTCCAGTGAGGTTATGCTTGCCATGGCATTTGTGGCCATTGCTAATTACACGCAGGCTAATTATGAATTGGGTTATGCCTTGAAATTTATGCGGATCCTCAATCTGATTTTGACACAGCTTTTCGGAATATGGGGTTATATTGCCGGACTGATTATATTTGCGCTGGCGCTCCTTACGAATAAGACAATCTCCGGACAAAGCTATCTGTATCCGCTGATTCCTTTTGACAGAGCAAAAATGAGAAATCGTTTCTTCCGTGGAAGAATGCCAGGAACCAGAAAAATGTGACAAAATGTATCACTTTTGTCAGCGAAAATTGAAATGGGTGCTCTTTTGATGTATGCTTAGGAAAATTGATAGCATCAGGAGGGTAACCAATGTTTAAAATCGTTACAGACAGTACTGCTGATCTGCCGGTAGAGTATCTGAAGGAACATGATCTTGGATGCATGAACCTTAGCTATATCATGGATGGTGTGACTTACGGACAAGGACAGGAACTTCCCGAAAAAGAATTCTATGCATTGATGAGACAGGGCAAGATGCCGACTACATCCCAGGTCAACCCTGAGGAGGCAAAGGCTCATTTTACGGAATATCTGAAAGAAAATAAAGAGATCCTCTGTATCGCTTTTTCCTCCGGACTGAGCGGTACTTACAACAGCATGCGGATCGCGGCGGATGAGATCATGGAGGAACAGCCCGATTGCAAGATTATTGTGATCGACAGTCTGTGCGCTTCTCTGGGAGAGGGACTGCTGGTCCACAAGGCAGTGACTTTGAGAGATCAGGGCAAATCCATGGAAGAAGTGGCAGAGTGGGTGAAGAATAATCGTCTGCATCTGGTACATGTATTTACCGTGGATGATCTGTATCACCTCTACCGCGGCGGACGTGTCAGCAAGGCTACGGCATTTGTAGGAACACTGGCCGGTATCAAACCCAAGCTTCATGTAGATAACGATGGACATCTGATTGTCATCGGTAAGGTAAGAGGACGTAAGAAATCTCTGCATGCACTGGTGGATTACATGGAGGAGAAGATGGGATCCTACCGTGACCAGAACGATATTGTTTTCATCAGCCACGGTGATGATCTGCCTGCGGCGGAACTGGTGAGAGACTTGGTAAAGGCGCGCTTTGGCATGGACAGCTTCCTCATCAACTATGTGGGCCCCACCATTGGTTCTCATTCCGGCCCCGGAACACTGGCATTGTTCTTCATGGGCGAAGAGAGATAATACCTGGCGAAAAGAGATAATTCTGAAAATTGAAAAAAGGCTGCCAGTTTCGAAGCGGAAATTATAGGATTCGGAACCGGCAGCCTTTTCTAAATTGTTTTGATACAAAATTGGATTCTGGAAGCGTGCATGGTAAAAAAGTTATCAGGTCTCGCAGGAATCACAGCGGTCAAATCCGGGATTGAATGCATAGAAGTTCCTGGAGTTCAGGTGATCCTGGGCAATGCGCAAGGCTTCACCGAAGCGCTGGTAGTGGACGATCTCCCGGGCTCTGAGGAACTTGATGGGTTCACAGACATCCGGATCCTTGATCAGGCGCAGAATGTTGTCGTAGGTGGAGCGGGCTTTCTGTTCCGCAGCCATACTTTCGTGCAGATCTGTGATGATGTCTCCTTTTACCTGAAATTCACAGGCATTGAAGGGCACACCGCCTGCTGCCTGAGGCCAGACACCAATGGTGTGATCCACATAATAATTGGCAAATCCGCTTTTCTCGATCTCTTCCATGGAGAGGTCACGGGTCAGCTGGTGAACGATGGTGGCAACCATTTCCAAATGTCCAAGCTCTTCAGTTCCGATATCCGTCAACAGTCCTGCCACTTCCTTAAAGGGCATGGAATAACGCTGGGACAGATAACGCATGCTGGCACCCATTTCCCCGTCGGGGCCACCGTACTGGGAGATGATGACCTGGGCCAGTTTGGCATTGGGTTCCTTGATATTTACAGGGAACTGTAATCTTTTCTCATAACTCCACATCAGTTACATCCTCCTTCCCAGGGTAAGGGAGCGTTGCCCCAACGCCACTCCTTGTTACTTTCTGCCAGATCTTTCCGCAGGGGGTAATATTCTCTGGAGAATTCCCGCTCCATCTGTGTCTTGATCCTGGTATAATGGTTGAAATACTCCATGGCATTCCGGTCTGTGGGGTGAGTGTCCAGATACAGCATCAGATCCGTCAGAACGAAGTCGGCAATGCCGATGTCGTGCAGCATTCTTTCTTCACTGTTCATTTTACGCATCTCCTTCCGGTAAAAGGTTTGTCAAGCTCCGGAAAAATGGTACCCGCCTGGTAGCCTTTTTCCAGATTCTCATACATTTTGGTGAAATGCTGCCAGGGAACATAGGCCATGGCCAGTGGATATTTTTCAAAATGTTCTTCAAAAGAATAGTCTTTCATAGCAATCCTTTCCAATAATTCATTTAATATATGGTATGATCGGACGAAAAAATAGTGCCAAATAAATAGATGATACAAATTGGATACAAAGATGAGATATGCTATAATAAACTCACCCATAGAAAGTCCACATGACTGCTTGCAGGCAAGGTGTACTTTCTATGAGGGGAGTAAACAGACATGAACAAGTAGGACGGTAGTCCGGATTGTGAATGTCTGTTACGATTTCGAGAGTGCGATAGCACGGAGAAATCGTATTATAAAACAAGCGGCTGCGAAGCAGGATGCAGAGTGCGATAGCACGAATTCGTGAGCTTATGAAATGTGGTCGAGGGACAGGGAAATGCTTAGAATATTAATTGCAGAAGATGAGGAGCCCATTGCCAATCTGATCCGGATCAATCTGACGAGAGCCGGGTACCAGTGCACCTGGGCACCGGACGGACAGACCGCAGCGGATCTTATGGAGCGGGAGAAATTCGATCTGGCACTTTTGGATATCATGCTGCCGGGAATCAATGGTTATGAACTGATGGATTATGCGAAAGCCTGTGAGCTTCCGGTGATCTTTCTGACAGCCTTGGGTTCTACGGAACATAAAGTAAAAGGGCTTCGCATGGGCGCAGATGATTATCTGCCGAAGCCTTTCGAGATCGTGGAGCTTCTGGCCAGAGTAGAGGCAGTGCTGCGCAGATATCATAAGACGGAGACGATGATACAGGTCAACAATGTAACTATAGATACGGCATCCCACAGAGTGACACTGGATGGAGAAGAAATCTATCTGACACCGAAGGAATTTGATCTTCTGTTATTGTTTGCAAGAAATAAAAACAGGGCTTTGTACCGGGAGACTATATACGAGACCGTATGGGGCGGTGAATATATGGGACAGAGCCGCACGGTGGACCTGCATGTACAGCGGCTGAAGAAAAAGCTACATTGGGAAAATATTATTATAGCGGTATATAAGGTGGGGTATCGTTTGAATGAAGTTCACGTATAAATTATTTTTTTCCATCACAGCACTCCTTACGGCAGCCTTCATGCTGTTTGGAAGCTTTATGCTGTTTTCCTATTTTAACCGCATGTTAGAACGGGAGACGGAGCAGGGAAAACGAGAGAACCTTCTCTTTCAGACCATTTATGATATGGTGTATCAGAACATGGAAAAATACGGAGCGGAATTTGCTGGGATACAGGCAGGAAATTCCGCAACAGAACGGATGACGGATCAGAACGGTATGGAATGTATGATACTTGAAACGGATGGCACGATCACCTTGAAGGGCAGCCTGAAGCTGCCGCAGGATGAGATCAGGACTCTTGCGGAAGAAATGATCCGGACTATGGATCCCGGTGCAGATCAGGTCTACGGTGTCCGCAAGGTAGGAACGTGTTATTATCTGCTCAGCATCATCACAGATCAGGCGACGGATTCGGCAGATACGGTATATCTAGGGATCCTGAAGGATCTGAGCGGCATTTATGAAGAACGGAGTAGTATGATGCGGCAATATGGTATTGCGCTGGCAGGTCTGTTGGTGATCGGTGGTCTGGCAGCTTTTTTGCTGTCCAGATATCTGACCCGCCCCATAGAGCAGTTAAACCGCACTGCGGGAAGGATTGCAGGAGGGGATTTTGAGAAGAGAGCTGTCTATCAGGGCACAGATGAGATCGGAGAGTTATCCCGCAGCTTTAACCGGATGACGGACCGCCTGATGCACCAGATGGAAGAAAAAGAGCTGGAAGCGAAACAGAAGGAGGACTTTACAGCGGCATTTGCCCATGAACTGAAGACACCGCTGACCTCCATCATCGGCTATGCAGATATGTTGAATTCTTATGAACTGACGGAACAGGAACGGGGGGAGGCCACGTATTATATTTTCAGTCAGGGGAAACGTCTGGAGAGTCTGTCCCATAAATTACTGGAGCTGGTAGGAATGGACAGACAGGAGATGGAATTTAAAAGAATACTTACCAGGGATCTGGAAGAAAATATCCGGGATACTATGCGGATTCCTTTTGAGCGGAAAGGAATTCGTGGGAAGATCAATCTGGAAAAAGGAGTGATCTGGGGAGACCGGGATCTGTTACTGTCACTGTTATATAATCTGTTGGACAATGCCGTGAAGGCAGTGGAAGAGGGCGGATTTATTCTTATGAAGGGAAGAAAACTTCCACAAGGGTATGAAATAAAAGTTGTGGACAACGGAAGAGGAATTCCGCAGGAAGAGATCGCACGGATCACGGAAGCTTTCTATATGGTAGATAAGTCCAGGTCCCGCAAAGAAGGCGGCGCCGGAATCGGAATGGCTCTCTGCCAGAAAATCATTACCCTGCATCAGGGGGAACTTAAAATCGACAGCAAGCTTGGAGAAGGCACGGTAATACGGTTATATTTTCCCGGGAAAATGCAGGCTGTAAAAAATAAAAGCAACAGGGGAGCAAAAGGCGGAATATGAAAAAACAGGAGAATAAGAACAGGCGCAATTTCCTACTATGTATGGGCGGACTGCTAGTGCTGATCGTATTTGCATTCGCAGGACCGGAAGGGCTGTTACGATTGCAGGATAAGAGCAGGTTGACTGGGTCAGTCAGTATATCAAATACAGGAACGGATTATACCGTCTGGAAGGAAGAGTATGAGACAGATACCGTGCGCAGACTTCAAAATCTGGCAGACGGTATCGCTTTGGGAAAACAGTACTATATCTCTGAACAGGATTATGAAGCTGCAACGGATGGTGAAATATATAGTCTGATCGATGAATATATTTTAAATACGGAATGGAATTACACTTTTCAGGATATGGGTGTGATCCCGGAGGATTATTTTTTCAAAAATATGGATACAGATCATATTTCCATCAAACGATATATTTTGTATGATGAAAAGCTGTCGGACGGAGTCGCGATCATGGCCTATGACATCTGTATGCGCATGAAGGAAGAGGAGGTTACGGGAGTCAGTATAGAGTGTGTCGTGGATTCCGAGACCGGAACACTTTATGCTATGAAGGTTGTGCTGGAAGATGAGACAGAACCTGTCACCTGGGATGATATCGGTGCGGATGCCCCTTATTATTTTATCACCGATTATATGCAGTCTTATCTGCATGATTATAATTCCGGGACCTATATTGAAATCGAAGGAGAGGCGCCTTATGATACCAATGCACAGATCATGTGGGATAAAGAAGCTGAAATAAAGGCTGGAATAGAAGCGGAGGACCGGACGACCATGGAAAACGACAACGGTGAGTATTCGTGTGATCTTGCATATGGAGAGCATAAGCTGCATCTGACCGCAACCCTGCTCGATGCTTCCGAAGGACAACTGGAGAAAGGTATCGGATATCTGTTCGGGATCCGTGAGATCGCAGAAAAGATCCCGGGTTTTCTGCCGGATATCCAGTAAATACATTCCGGAAAATACAGGAATCCGGAAAAGCAGCCGGACAGTGATAGCAACGGTATAAAATAGAAAAATAAAGAATATATTTTAGAAAATAAGTCGGGGAGACAGACTTTTTATGATCACAGAGGTAACAGGCTTTTTACAGCAGACAGACCGGATCGTATGGGGACCCTGGCTTATTTTTTTATTATTAGGCTGTGGTTGCTATCTGATGATAAGTCTGTTCTTTCTTCCTCTGAGAAATCTGTTGGCGGCACTTGGGCTGGTGTTTCATCCTAAGAGCCGGAAAGGCACAGATGGGGAAGGGGTTTCTCCTTTTTCAGCTCTGACTACAGAACTGGCGGCAACAATAGGCACGGGAAATATCGTAGGCGTGGCTACTGCCATGGTGCTGGGAGGACCGGGAGCATTGTTCTGGATGCTTTTGTCCGGGATCATTGGGCTGTCGACCAAACTGGTGGAAAGTACGCTGTGTGTCAGATATCGTGTAAGAGATCACAAAGGAAAACCGGTGGGTGGTCCCATGTATGTTCTTCAAAATGCATTTCCGTATAGACGTATGGGGCGGATCCTTGCGGTACTGTTTGCTATATTCGCAGTACTAGCCTCCTTTGGCATGGGGAATATGACGCAGGGGAATTCTATTGCGGAGGCACTGGCAGTGACTTTTGGAGTCGACCGGACAGTGACAGGACTGGTGATTGGTATCTTTACAATTCTGGTGATCCTTGGAGGAATCGATAAAATAGCAAGGGTCACGGAATATCTGGTGCCCTGCATGGCAGTATTTTATCTGTTCGGAACAGGCATGGTGATCTTTACGCATTTACATAATCTACCGGCAGGAATTCTGCAGATTTTATGCGGTGCTTTCTGCCCGAAAGCTATGGCAGGAGGGAGCATTGGATTCTTATGTTCCGGCAGGCAGGCCATGCGCTATGGTGTCTCCCGTGGAGTATTTTCCAACGAAGCGGGACTCGGAGCAGCCGGAATCAGTGCGGCTTGTGCAGATACACCGGATGCGGTGCGGCAAGGCTATATCAGCATGACGGGAGTTTTTATCGATACCATTGTGATCTGTTCCCTGACAGGGCTTGCCATAGCATCCAGTGGTATGCTGGGGCAGAGGGATGCGCAGGGGGAGCTTTTGAACGGAACAGCGCTTATGATCGCTGTATTTTCCGCCACATTTGGCAGGGCGGGGGAATGGATGCTTGCACTATCTATCGCATTGTTTGCGTTTGCTACAATTATTGCCTGGGAATATCAGGGAGAGAAAGCCTTTGAATATCTGGCTGGAAATAGTCGCCGGACAGGGTGGTATCGTCTGTGCTATGGAATGTTTGCCTTTTTGGGGGCGGTCTGTTCGCTGGAAGCGGTATGGGATTTCTCGGATATCTGTAACGGTCTGATGGCGGTGCCGAATCTACTGGCGGTAGTGATGCTGTCGAAGGGAATCTGCCGGGAAATAAGAACCTATAAGCTCTGAACGATCACACCGAAATTACCTTTTAAATAAAATTAAATATTGAAGCGATGCGGCCACCATGATATGATGAATAAAATATGGCTATTCGAATTTGAGAGTAGAACATGCCCGGATAAGTTGTATTTGTGTAGAAACGTTAGGAGTGAGATTATGACTAAGACGATAGAGAATTTTTTGCGATATGTGAAGATCGATACCCAGTCCAGTGAAGAGAGCACCACGACCCCCAGCACCATGAAGCAGCATGACCTGGCAGGTCTGCTTGTCAGTGAGCTGGAAGCTATGGGCGCCACAGAGATCACTTATGATAAGGAGCACTGCTATGTCTATGCTACCGTTCCTGCATCCACAGGCTACGAGAATGCACCGGTACTTGGATTTATCGCCCATATGGATACATCGCCTGCGGTGACGGATACCAATGTGAAGCCCCGGATCGTAGAGCATTATGACGGAAAAGATATCGTACTGAATACAGCAGAGAATATCGTTATGAAGACAGCGGATTTTCCGGAACTGTTAAATTATGTGGGGAAAGATCTGATCGTGACCGATGGGACGACTCTGCTTGGCGCGGATGACAAGGCAGGAGTGGCTGAGATCATGACTATGGCAGAAGACTTGTTAAAACATCCTGAGAAAAAGCACGGCAAGATCCGCATTGGTTTCACCCCGGATGAGGAAGTCGGTGCCGGAGCGGATCATTTTGACGTAAAACTGTTCGGTGCAGATTATGCGTATACCGTAGACGGTGGTGCACTGGGTGAACTGGAATATGAGAATTTTAATGCCGCCGGGGCAAAGCTTCATGTATATGGCAGAAGTGTGCATCCCGGTTCCGCCAAAGGCAAAATGAAAAATGCCATTCTCATCGCGCAGGAGTTCCAGAAGCTGCTGCCGGTAGAGCAGAATCCAATGTATACCGAAGGCTATGAGGGCTTCTTCCATCTGGATGCTATAAGCGGCAATGTGGAGGAAGTTACTGCGGACTATATTATCCGTGATCATAACAGACAGCTGTTTGAACAGAAAAAAGAGTTGTTCTTGTCCTGTGCGGATTTCCTGAACCGGAAGTATGGGGAAGGTACCGCTATAGTGGATATGAAAGATTCTTATTATAACATGCGGGAGATCATGGAGCAGCATATGCATCTGATCGACAATGCGAAAGCTGCCATGGAAGAGCTGGGAATCGAGCCCAAGGTATCGCCCATCCGCGGCGGTACCGACGGCGCCAGACTGTCCTTCATGGGGCTGCCCTGCCCGAACCTGTGCACCGGCGGAGAAAATTATCACGGCAGATATGAGTATGCCTGTGTACAGTCCATGGAAAAAACAACCGGACTATTGATCGCCATTGCAGCAAAATACGCAGACAGATAATAGATACCGATATTTAGAAAGGCAATATTTTTTATATGATAAATGTAACACAAATGAACGAAACCGACAGACAGTATTATTTTATGGAGAAAGCCTCCGGTCATGTGGCAAAGCTTGGAGAAGAACTGGGCAGAAGGCCTACCTGCTGTGTGACTACTTTTGGATGTCAGATGAATGCCAGGGATTCGGAAAAACTGGTGGGAATCCTGGAAAAAGTCGGCTATGAGATCATTGAAGATGAGAATGCGGACTTTGTGATCTATAATACCTGTACGGTGAGAGATAACGCCAACCAGCGTGTCTATGGAAGACTGGGAGTATTAAACGGCTATAAAAGGAAAAATCCTCATATGAAGATCGCATTGTGCGGCTGTATGATGCAGGAACCCACCGTGATCGAGAAGATTAAAAACAGTTACCGCTTCGTGGATCTGATCTTCGGAACTCATAATATTTTCAAATTCGCAGAGCTGTTATGCTCCCTGTTTGAAAATGAGGGAATGGTCATTGATATCTGGAAGGATACGGACAAGATCGTGGAAGATCTGCCGGTAGAGAGAAAATATTCTTTCAAATCAGGTATCAATATTATGTTCGGCTGCAATAATTTCTGCAGCTATTGTATTGTCCCCTATGTCCGCGGCAGGGAGCGAAGCCGTAATCCGAAGGATATCATCCGGGAGATCGAGGGACTGGTGGCAGACGGCGTTGTGGAGATCATGCTGCTGGGACAGAATGTAAATTCCTACGGTAAGAATCTGGAAGAGCCCATTACCTTTGCACAGCTTTTGCAGGAAGTAGAAAGAATCGAGGGATTGGAGAGGATCCGTTTCATGACCTCCCACCCCAAGGATCTGTCGGATGAGCTGATCGAGGTGATGAAGCATTCCAAGAAGATCTGCAGACACCTCCATCTTCCTTTGCAGTCGGGGTCCACGAAGATATTAAAAGCAATGAACCGTCGTTATACCAAGGAGCAGTATCTGGAGCTGGCGGAGAAGATCCGCAGGGAGATCCCGGATATGGCTATTACCACAGATATTATCGTAGGCTTTCCGGGAGAGACGAAAGAAGACGTGGATGAGACCATTGATGTGATCCGCCGTGTGAAATATGACAATGCGTTTACCTTTATTTATTCCAAACGTACCGGTACTCCGGCGGCAGCCATGGAACAGGTGTCAGAGGAGCAGGTGAAGGAACAGTTTGACCGGGTACTTAAGAACGTGCAGGAGACTGCCAGAGAACAGGTTAGCAGATATCAGGGACAGATTGCAGATGTGCTGGTGGAAGAGATCAATGAAAATGACAATTCTTTAGTGACCGGAAGAATGTCAAATAATACGCTGGTACATTTTCCGGGAGATGCATCGCTGGTGGGAAAGCTTGTGAATGTTTCGCTGGATGAATGCCATGGATTTTATTATATGGGACATATGGTTCAGTCATGAATATGACAGACGAATAAATTGTAAAAGGGAATCGAAATGGAAGAACAAGAGAAGAAAAAGAGAATAGAACTGGAACAGGACATGTCCTGGAAAATGTATCAGATCCTGACGATAACGGCGTGTACTGCAAATCTGATCGGAACAATCTGCAATTTCTGCATTCACGGTACGAAGCTACCGACCATACTCTGCGGGATATGCCTGCTGATGATCGTGACCATCGGCATTGCCGGATGGACTACGAAAAAGGTGCAAATACCGGCGGTCTTGATCATATTAATACTTGTATGGTTTGAATTTCCTTATTTGTATTATTGCTACGGTGATGCATCTATCGTATATCTAATCCTGGGGGTTGTTGGACTTGCGATATTTTTTCCGAGAAATGTGGTGATCGTTTCTTTTGCAGTTACACTGCTGGAATATCTGGTGATTATGATGAGCAGCTTTGAACGGCCTTCCGTATGGAGAAATATGGATGCGGCAGGTAAAATAGGAACTACGCTTGGGTCCTTTGTTATTGTGGGAGTGTCTGTATTTGCCATGATATTTGAATTGCTCAGAAGTTACGAGGAACAACGAAAGCAATTGCTGAGTCTGAGTGAGGATCTGAACTTTGCAGCGAACCATGATCCTCTGACCAGACTGTATAATCGGCGCTATCTTGTAAATCAGGTGAATGAATGGATATGCAAGCCGGAGAAGAGCTTCTGGATCGTATTGATGGATGTAGATGAATTCAAGGCAGTCAATGATACCTATGGGCATGGATACGGTGATGATGTACTGCGGGAAGCCGGCAGACTGATGCTGGAAGAAATGATGGGAAAAGGAATCGCAGCCCGGTTCGGCGGCGAGGAGTTTATGCTGGTGTTTGAACAGGATGATCGGGATCAGGTGTTAAGTTCATTCCGGAATATCCAGGAAGGCTTAAGGAGATATTCCCAGAATACCAGACAGACGGATATTACCATCAGCGGTGGAATGGAACGTTATGAGGCTGATAAACAGCTGGATCTATTGTTTACTTCTGTGGACCGGAAATTATATATTGCTAAAAATAACGGTAAAAACCGTATTGTGGAATAGTTTTAAAATAATAAAAAATGCTTGCAAAGCTTAAAAAATAGAGCTATGATAAGACCCGTGTGATTTTATAAAAATTTTATAATTTCACCCGGGTCTTTTTACTGAGGAGATTATATTGAGGAGAATGTTATGGAAAAACTAAAACCCAAGCTTTTCTCTGTGATGAAAAGCTACACAAAGGAACAGTTTGTGAAAGATGTGATTGCGGGTATCATCGTGGCGATCATTGCACTGCCCTTATCCATTGCACTGGCACTGGCGTCCGGTGTGACTCCGGAGAAGGGTATTTATACTGCCATTACGGCAGGGTTTGTAATCTCATTCTTAGGCGGCAGCCGTGTGCAGATTGCCGGGCCTACAGCGGCATTTGCCACTATCGTAGCCGGTATTGTGGCGAAGAACGGTATGGACGGTCTGATCATCGCGACATTGTTAGCGGGTGTGATCCTGATACTGATGGGATTTTTACGACTTGGCAATCTGATCAAGTTTATCCCCTATACGATCACCACCGGTTTTACTTCCGGTATTGCTGTGACGATCTTTATCGGACAGATCAAGGACTTCCTGGGACTGACCATTGTCAGTGAAGAGCCGCTGATCGAGACCATGGACAAATTAAAAGCGGTATTTCAGTTTATATCCACCACCAATCTGCAGGCCCTTCTGGTGGGTGTGATCAGTCTGCTGATCCTGATCGTATGGCAGTATCTGCCGGGCTTCTGCAAGAAGATTCCCCCTTCACTGATTGCAGTACTGGTGGGAAGTGCCATGGTAGCACTGCTTAATATGAATGTAAACACCATCGGAGATCTGTATGAGATATCCAATAAGCTCCCGACAATTTCTCTGCCGTCCTTCAGCCTGAAGACCGTACAGAATGTCCTGCCGGATGCTTTCACCATCGCTATTCTGGCGGCTATCGAGTCTCTGCTTTCCTGTGTGGTGGCAGACAGCATGGTGAATAGTAGACACCGCTCCAACATGGAATTGATCGCCCAGGGTGCCGGCAACATTACTTCCGCATTGTTCGGAGGAATTCCGGCTACCGGAGCCATTGCCAGAACCGCAGCCAACGTGAAAAACGGCGGACGTACTCCCATTGCAGGTATGGTACATTCTGTGACACTGCTGTTAATACTGGTGGTGCTGATGCCTTATGCGGCACTGATCCCCATGCCTACCATCGCAGCGATCCTGTTCATGGTGGCATACAATATGTGTGACTGGCGGAAGTTCGTAGGACTCTGCAGGACTGCACCCAAGAGCGATATCATCGTTCTGGTGACCACGTTTGTACTGACCGTTGTGTTTGATCTGGTGGTAGCCATTGAGGTAGGTATCCTGCTGGCAGCCATTCTGTTCATGAAACGTATGAGCGATGTGACGGAAGTGGAAGGCT
>OHAH01001046.1_pt1 | contig 19463 bp, 17 predicted proteins | sample 1577071 | NCBI WGS metagenome assembly OHAH01 (sample SAMEA3541520, study PRJEB24748) | human gut metagenome | biome: human gut; feature: human-associated habitat; material: faeces | place: China | collected 2012 | reverse complement strand
CGTCCTTGTGGGTCTCCTCACGGAAGTACTCTGCCATGGTCAGGCCGGTCTCGGCGACCCGCATACGGGCTCCGGGAGGCTCGTTCATCTGACCAAAGACCAGCGCGGTCTTGTTCAGAACGCCGGAAGCGTTCATCTCGCCCCAGAGGTCACAGCCCTCACGGGAGCGCTCGCCGACACCGGTGAAGATGGAGTAGCCGCCGTGCTCGGTGGCCACGTTGTGGATCAGCTCCTGGATCAGGACGGTCTTGCCGACGCCTGCGCCGCCGAACAGACCGATCTTGCCGCCCTTGGCGTAGGGGGCCAGCAGGTCGATGACCTTGATGCCCGTTTCCAAAATCTCAGTAGCGGGCTTCTGCTCTGCAAAGCTGGGGGCCTTGCGGTGGATGGGCCAGTGCGGCACATCGTCCACAGAGCCCTTGCCGTCGATGGGGCGGCCCAGCGGGTCGAACATACGGCCCAGCGTGGCCTCGCCCACCGGGGCAGTCAGGCCGTGGCCGGTGGCGGTGACTTCCATACCCTTGCCCAGACCTTCGCTGGCCGAGAGCATGATGCAGCGCACCGTCGATTCGTTGACGTGCTGCGCCACCTCCATCGTGCGCTCGGTGCCTTCTGCGGTCACGGTCAGCGCTTCCTGCAGGGCAGGCAGTCGGCCTGCGGTGAACTGCACGTCCACCACAGGGCCGGCCACGCGAATAATTTTTCCCTGTATCATAGATTTGCCTCGTTTATTTAGATGTGTCAACCTCTCCGTCACGACTGGCGTCGTGCCGCCTCCCCTGGCGAGGGGAGGCTATGCGGAAAAGTTATTCTTGTGATTTCACCGCAGACGCGCCGCCGATGATCTCGGTGATCTCCTGAGTGATGGAGCCCTGGCGGGTGCGGTTATATTCCAGCTGCAAGTCGCGTATCATATCGTTGGCGCTCTTGGTGGCCGAATCCATGGCGGTCATGCGGGCGCTCTGCTCAGCGCAGAAGCTCTCGGTCATGGCACCGAAGATCATGCCGTGCATATAGATAGGAGCGGTCTGCTCGAACACGGTCCATGCGTCCGGCACCAGCTCGACTTCGCCGCGGGGGTCGCCCAGACCCTTGGGGGCGGGCTGCAGATGCTCGCGGTCCAGCGGCAGCAGACGCACCATGACCGGCTCACTGGTGAGCGCGTTCTGGATCTTGGTGTAGATAAGATAGATCTCATCCAGTTTGCCCGACTTGAAGTCGTCGATGGCGTCCACCGTGATGTCACGGGCACGCTGCAGCGACGGGGCAGTCGCGCCGTACTGGAACTCCCGCACCAGGCGTGGGTCTTTGCGGAGGGCGCGGTAACCCACCTGACCGATGACATAGAAACGGTCGTTCCTCTCAGCCTTTTCCAGCAGAAGTTTCAGCACATTCTGGTTGAAAGAGCCTGCCATGCCCTTGTCTGCCGTCAGCACCAGATAGGCGCGGCGGGGATCGCCGTCCTCTCTCTTCCGCTCGTGGAAGAACGGATGCACCGGCTCATCAGGCAGATGGGGGACGACACGGGAGATGGTGTCTCTCATGCGGGTGAAGTAGGGCAGGACGTTCTGGTAGTTCTTGCGTGCCTTGCGCAGCTTGGAGGAAGAGATCAGATACATCGCGTTCGTGATCTTGCGGGTATCCTGAATGCTCTCGATGCGCTCTTTCAGCAGCTTACTGGACGCCATGACTCTCGCCTCCCTCGTAGGCCTTCCATGCGTTCAGGATGGTGTCGGTCTGCTCGGGAGTGAGCTTGCCGGTGGCCGTGATGGCATCCATCGTGCCGGACACATCTGCATGGAACTGGCGAACAAAGGCAGCGGTGCGCGCCCGCTGCTCAGCGAGAGGCACTTCGTCCAGCATCCCGTGGGAAGCCAGCACAAGGATGACCACCTGCTCGGCGTCGGTCTTGGGCTGATAGAGCGGCTGCTTGAGCATCTCGGTCAGAGCCTTGCCGTGCTCGAGCTGATGGCGGGTCTCGGCGTCCAGATCGGAGCTGAACTGTGCGAAGGACTCCATGTCCTTGTACTGAGCCAGCTCGATACGCAGGTTGGCGTTGGCCTTCTTCATGGCCTTGGTCTGGGCTGCGCCGCCGACACGGGAGACGGACAGGCCCACGTTGACAGCCGGGCGGTTGCCGGCGTTGAACAGAGCGCTCTCGAGGAAGATCTGACCGTCGGTGATGGAGATGACGTTGGTGGGGATGTAAGCGGACACGTCGCCTGCCTGAGTCTCAACGATGGGCAGTGCGGTGATGGAGCCGCCGCCCAGTGCGTCGCTCATGCGGCAGGAGCGCTCCAGCAGACGGGAGTGCAGATAGAAGACGTCGCCGGGGTAAGCCTCACGGCCCGGAGAGCGGCGGAGCAGCAGGGAGATGGCACGGTAGGCCACCGCGTGCTTGGAGAGGTCATCGTAGACGATGAGGACACTCTTGCCCTGAGCCATGAAATACTCGGCCAGAGCCGTACCGGCGTAGGGTGCGATGTACTGCAGCGGGGCGCTGTCGGAAGCGGTAGCCGCCACGATGGTGGTGTAGCTCATCGCGCCGTGCTTCTTCAGGTCTTCGGCCACGCGGGCGATGGAAGAAGCCTTCTGACCGATGGCGACGTAGATGCAGAGCACGCCGGTGTCCTTCTGGTTCAGGATGGCATCGGTGGCGATCGAGGTCTTGCCGGTCTGGCGGTCGCCGATGATCAGCTCACGCTGGCCGCGGCCAATGGGGAACATGGAGTCGATGGCGAGGATGCCGGTGTGGAGCGGCGTATCCACGCTCTGGCGCTCGAGGATGCCGGGGGCCTGCTTCTCGATGGGGTTGTAGCCCACAGCCTCGATGGGGCCTTTGCCGTCGATGGGCTCGCCCAGCGGGTCGATGACGCGGCCAAGGAAGCCGTCGCCCACCGGGATGCCGGCACGCTTGCCGCTGCGGGTGACCATGGTGCCGACGCCGACGGTCTCAGCGCCGTCGAAGAGCATGATGCCCAGACGGCCCGGCTCGACGCTCTCCACCATGCCCTTGGCGCCATTCTCGAAGGTGACGATCTCGCCGTAGACGGCGCGGTCCATGCCTTCCACTTCCACGATGCCGTCGGCGGAGGAGATGACCACGCCGCCCTCTTCGCTGGTGGCGGCGGGCTTGTAGTCCTCGATGCGGGTCTTGAGGGTGGCCAGAGAGGGCTTGTCGGCCATCATCTGGTCAATGGCGTGGCGGCCGGAGTTATCGAAGACGCGGTCACCGATCTGCAGCACATAGCCGGAGATGAGACTGTCGTCCACCGTGACGTTCAGGATGACCTCGGTGGCGTCGTACAGCTTCCCGACCTCTTTCTTGATGCGCTCCAGGTCCTCCTCGCGGGGGGTGCGGGCGGCACGGAGGTCAGCTTTGACGATGCGGTTGGCCGAGAAGAACTCGGTGCTGAATTCACTTGCCATTTTCAGCCCCCGCTTTCTCCAACAGGTCGTCCAGCAGACGGGCGTCATCCTGCTCGTTCAGGCTGCGGGCCAGCAGCTTCTCGCACATGGCGCGGGCCAGTGCAGTGGTCTGGGCGTCAGCCTGGCGCAGCTTGTGCTGGCGCTCGGCCTCGGCGGCAGCTTTGCCCTCGGCCAGGATGGCGTCGGCCTGCTTCTGGGCGTCAGCCAGCAGCTGCTGCTTGTCCTTTTCGGCCTGCTGCTCGTAGGCAGTGCGGCGGGCAACAGCCTCGGCGTCCACATTGCGCAGCTTTGCCTGCGCGTCGTTCAGGGCCGCAGCGGCCTCCTGCTTGGAGGTCTCGGCGGCGTTCAGTGCGTCATCCACCTGCTTCTGGCGCTGTGCGATGATGTTCATGACAGGCTTGTACAGGAACTTGCGCAGCAGCAAAAACAGAACCAGAATGTTGACGACTGTATACAGAAGGTTCAGATTCAGAGTCAGCATTCGTCATGCCTCCGTTATCAACCCAGGAACAGGATGATGAGCAGAGCAACGACGAAGCCGAAAATTGCAGTACCTTCGGCCAGAGCTGCACCCAGCAGCAGGTTGGTCTGGATCTTACCGGAAGCTTCCGGCTGGCGGCTGATGGCCTCCGTTGCCTTGCCGGTGGCAATGCCGATGCCGATGCCGCCGCCGATACCAGTCAGCGCTGCGATGCCAGCGCCCAGAGCTACGAGTCCGTTCATAATTATTTCTCCTTTTAATCGATCAATTTACTCTTCTCCACCAATACTCTCTTTCATGAACAGCGAGGTGAGGAAGACAAAGACATAGGTCTGGATGAGACCATCGAACAAATCAAAGTACAGGCTGAAGATGGCCGGCACGAACACCGGGACCACCAGCTTGATGAGCTCCATGATGACGAAAGCGCCCAGCACATTGCCGAACAGTCGCATACACAGGCTGGTGGGGCGGATGGCGATCTCGAGGATGTTCATGGGGGTCATGATGGGGGTAGGAGCGGCGAGGCTCTTGAGGAAGCCCTTGCCGCCCCGGGCATGGATGCCGGAATACTCGATGAGGCAGATGCTCATGAGCGCCAGCGCAGCGGTGACATTCAGGTCCTTCGTGGGGGGCTTGATGCCGAACACACCGATGAGGTTCGCACAGGCGATGTAGAGAGCCACCGTCATAAGGTAAGGCACATACCGTCTGCCCTGCTCGCCCAGCAGGCCCGTGAAGAAGCCGTCGATGGTGGTGACGACCATCTCAAGGATGGCCTGCCGCCTGGAGATGTGGTCCACCTTGAGGTTCCGGGTGAGCAGGATGGAGACGATGACCAGAAACAGCATGATGCCCCAGCTGACCACCACGGATTCCGGCACCTGCAGGCCGCCGAGGGAGATCATCTCCACATTCAGCTCTTCTTTCAGGGCCGCAGTCAATGCGTTCATCGCTTTGCCTCCTTTCTGAGCAGAGTCTTATCCTGAAGCGTAAAGGTATCGTTCGTTTTCACTCTATCTCCTTTCGTTTCTTTTATTAAAGCAGCTGTGCTAAAAATCAAAGAAGGTGCGTTTGTTTTTATGGAAACACACCCTCTTTCCGCGCTCAGCGCAGCCCTTTTGCGTCTGGTATCATAGCACGATTGGTGCCGTTTGATAAGACCTTTGGTCGATATTCTACTTTTTGTTATATCTTATTTCACACCTTAGCCGGGAGCGTTGTGCATCTTGCTTAATAATTCGCAGTCAAACTGTCCATTTTGACCAAATTCTTAGTCGCTCCTTAGTGGTTCGTTTCATTTTTGAGGTAAAACGAAACCCTTCCGGCAGAATTATACACTCCATGTATATCGGGTATATAAAATTCATATAGCTGTCAAGTGTGCGATCCATGAAATTTTCTTAATTAGAAGCTTATCTTTATTAAGTAATATTACCTGTTTATAATATAGGATACAGGCTCACCGGGCGTTCTGCTCACCGCGGCGGAAGATAGCACGGAAGAAGTCCGGTAGTTCTTGTGCAGAGGTTTTCCACAAAAGGCCCTGCGGGCCGTCCAGACTGCGCAGGGAGGCTGTTCCTGTCGCCCGTTTGTGCGAACAATACATTTTTTTAGTTGTTTCTTGAAAAATTATGTCCAATTTATTGTGCATTCTGCGAATAGACAAACCGCGCCCGCGCGTGTATAATAAAGCCAGAAACCAGAGAAGTACAGCAGAAGCTCAAATGAGAGCTAACCCCGCTGACTTTAAGCAGAAAGGAGCGAAGACCGATGGTCGATATGGAACCCGCACAGTACGCACAGACTGTCGGGGTTCGCTGAGAAGCAAAACAGAGGCTCACCACAAACGGGATGCTTCCCCCGTATAAAAACACAACAACAAGAGCCGTTCTTGAGCATCAATAAAGCGAATAACAGAACAGTCTGTGAAATAAAATCCCTCGCGTTCAAATAGATCCGCCGAAGGTGATCCCAATGAAGAAAGCTTTTGTACGGAACGTCTTATTTGAATAACTCCAAAGGAGAAACTCCGATGTACTAAGTAATGACACTCCCTTCGCAAATCTAACTCGAAAGAATGTGGTAATATGAAATTCATCTCTGTGATTCGTATCCCGCACTCCAACAGTTAAGAAAAGGGTCATTCCAATGTACTAAGAAATTCATTCCCCTGCTGATCGTTCTTCACCGTTTCAAAGGAGAATCTTCTATGAAACGTCCGGTACAGACCGAAAAATGAAGAAATCGAGGTCAAGAGGCTATGACTCCGAAGAAGTAAGCATCCTGCCGACTGAGGGCTTGCAACCGCCTCGAGTCGGCAGGTTTTTTTGTCTGATGTTTTCCAATGAAGCCTGCATCCTCCCGTTTTCCTGCCGGGAGGATGCGGGTTTTGTTTTGTCCCGAATATTTTGCGGCGGCAGGCGCAGGGCCTGTAGACTTTCGAATCTATTTCGTGTATACTTTTGCTCAGAAAGCAGCACTTACAAGGAGGCAGACCACTATGGCAAGCAATTTCGAGTTCTACTCCCCCACCCGGGTCATCTTCGGCAAAGGCACCGAACAGCGCGTGGGCGCGCTGGTGCGCGAATACGGCGGCACCCGTGTCCTCATCGTCTACGGCGGCAAGAGCGCCGTCCGCTCCGGTGTGCTGGACCGTGCTGAAAAGTCGCTGGCCGAGGCCGGCATTTCCAGCTGGACGCTGGGCGGCGTCGTGCCGAACCCCCACCTCGACAAGGTCTACGAGGGCATCCGCATCGGCAAAGAGAACAGCATCGACTTCCTGCTGGCCGTGGGCGGCGGCAGCGTCATCGACACGGCCAAGGCCATCGCCTACGGCCTGGCCGAGCCGGAAAAGGACGTCTGGGAGCTGTACGAACACACCCGCACGGCCAGGAAGTGCCTGCCGGTGGCCAGCATCCTGACCATCGCGGCGGCGGGCAGCGAAACATCCAACAGCAGCGTCATCACCCGGGTGGACACCCACCAGAAGCGGGCCTACAACGACGACATCAGCCGCCCGAAGTTCGCCATCATGGACCCCGAGCTCACCAAGACCCTGCCCGACTATCAGACCGAGTCCGGCTGCGCCGACATCATGATGCACACCATGGAGCGCTATTTCACCAATGGCGGCAATATGGAGCTGACCGACGCGCTGGCCGAGGGCCTGCTGCGCACCGTGATGAAGAACGCGGTCATCCTCCACACCGACCCGGCCAACTACGAGGCCCGGGCTGAGGTGATGTGGGCGGGCAGTCTCTCTCACAACGGCCTGACCGGCTGCGGCATCGCCAGCGGCGACTTTATGTCCCACAAACTCGAGCACGAGATGGGCGGTATGTTCGACGTGACCCACGGCGCGGGCCTCGCCGCCCTCTGGCCCAGCTGGGCGCGGTACGTCTACAGGGACTGCCTGCCCCGCTTCGTCCGCTTTGCCCGGAACGTCATGGGCGTGACCGCCGACGGCACCGACGAGGAGATCGCCCTGAAAGGCATCGAGGCCATGGTGGATTTCTACCACAGCATCGGGATGCCCGCCAGCTTCCACGAGCTGGGCATCGACCCCACTGACGCGCAGATCGACGAGATGGCCCGCCGCTGCCTCGAAGCTTCCGGCTCCGCCCTCGGCTCGGCCAAAAAACTCAGCCTCGACGACATGATCGCCATCTACCACGCCGCCAACCACTAAGAAACTTTTTCTCATCTCCGCCCGGCACAGAGTATTTTGCTTACTCTGTGCCGGGCATTTCGTTGTCTTTTGTGTGCTTCATCTCACTTTTTTGGCAAAGAAGCGGCAAAGAGATGAGAAAAACAAGAGCATTTGCCTGAACTCTCTTTCATTTTTGTATCCCAGCCAGTATAAGGACTACCAGTCCGACCCCGCTGAACTCGAAGTATAAACGAAGCGCACCCCTTCTCCACACAGAAGCAGAAGGGGTGCGCTTTTCTATGTTTGCCGAAAGTTTTCAACAACACAAAACTTCATCCTCTCATCACAAATTTCCATTGTCCTTTTTTGAGGGCCGTCAAACCTGCGTGAATGGGGTCGTTTTCTGCGTGAATCGCTGTGTCTAAGCCCCGATGGTTATGTTATAATATAGTCATAAGGGAGGAACTTGAGGATGGAGCTTCGATTTGCGGTCGTAGAAGACCGCCTGCCCGACGCTCAGCGGTTGGAGAGCCTTTTGCGGCTGGCTTTCGGCGGCGGGCAACCATTGGTCTGTGACCATTATGAGAGCGGCGACGCCTTTCTGGCGGCGTTCCCCTCAAAAAATTATCAGGTCGTTTTTCTCGACATCTGCATGGAAGGCACCAACGGCATCGAGACGGCGCGCATCCTGCGCCGGGCCGACCCCGACCTGCTGCTGGTGTTCGTGACCTCGTCCCCGGAATACGTATGGGACGCATTCCCCGTCCACCCCTTCGACTATCTGCTCAAGCCCTACCGGGAAGAAAAGCTCTTCCAGCTGGCCGACGAGCTGCGGCGGGTGCTCTTCCGGGCCGAACCGGAGCTGGAAGTCCGCATCGCACGGCAGCAGGTACATCTCCCCCTGCGGAAGATCCAGTACGCCATGGCCCAGAATCACTACGTCCGCATCGTCAGCGACGACGGCGAGTGCCGGACCGTCTCCACCTTCTCCCAGGTGGAGTAGCTGCTGCGGGCGCAGGAGAACTTCATCGTCTGCAACCGGGGCGTCATCCTGAACATGGACAAGGTGCTCCGGCTGGACTGTGACTGCTTCGAGATGCTGGACGGCACCTGCCTGCCCGTGCGTCAGAAGGATAAGAACACCCTGTTCGCCCAGTTCACACAATATCAGTTCCGCCATATGCGGCGGGAGCTATGACGCCGAGAGGAGGCCCGACCTTGGACTTTTCTTTATTTGGACGCTATTTTCTGGACCTCGCCGTCTTCTACCCGGGGGCATTCCTCTGTCTCGCGCCCCTGTGGGAGCATGTGAAAGCACCCCGGCGCACCGCTGTGCTGGCAGCCACTCTCGTCACGGTCATCTGCCTTGCAGCGGCGGCCCTCTGCGCCATCTTCGAGCTGGACAGCAACATCCTGCTTCTGCCCACCCTGCTGGCGGCGTTCTGGCTGCTGCGCTGGCGGGTGGGTCCGGAAGTTTCCGTGAGCCAGACCGCCTTTCTCTTCGCCGTCTCCGGCGTCATGACGGCGGTCTGCACCCTGCTTTCCACGGTGCTCAACGCCCGGGCTGAGGTGGGCAACGACGCCCCGGCCTGTCTCGTCTCCACCTCCCTGCTCAAGCTGGGACTCTCGGCAGTGCTCTGCATCATCTTCTGGTTCACCGCCGTCCAGTGGAGCCGCTGGCTGCTGCGGGAGTACCGGGGCGAAGCCTTCTGGCAGTCGGCGTGGCCGCTGCCCACCATCTACGCGGCTTTCCTCGTCTTCTGTATGCCGCTGGACCCGGCCGTCGTGCTCATCAACCGTCTGATGATCATTTCTGTTCTGGCCGTCACCATCTCTCTGCTGGGCATCTTTTTGCTGCTGTACGAGATGTATCAGGTGGCCCGGGAGTACACCCGCAGCGCCCAGCTCGACCGGGAAAACCAGCTTCTGGCCGTGGAATCCCGCCGCTACACCGAGCTGCGGACCTATATGGAGCAGACGCGGCATCTCCGCCACGACTTCCGCCAGCACCTCCACGTCATCGCCGGACTCACCGAAGCCGGGCAGGTGGATGAGCTGAAAAATTACCTGCACCAGTACGAATCCGAGCTGAGCGAGGAGCGCCCCACCCTCTGCGCGAATCCTGCCGTGGACGCTCTGGCCGGTCACTACGACCACGAGGCCCACAGCCTCGGCGTGCCGGTGGACTGGCGGCTGGAACTGCCCCGCCAGCTGGCCATCCCGGAGGCCGACTTCTGCATGATGCTGGGCAATCTGTTGGAAAATGCTCTCCACGCCAGCCAGAAGCTGCCGCCCGAACAGCGGCAGGTGAAGGTGCTGGCCCGGATGCTGAGCCCCGCCATGCTGGGCCTGCTGGTGGAGAACCGCTATGACGGTGTGCTCAAGCGCCAGCAGGGCACCCTCCACTCCACGAAACACGACGGAATGGGCATCGGCCTCGTCTCCATCCAGACGGCCGTTTCCAGATATGGCGGTTCTATGACCGTCGAGACCGAGAACGGTTTGTTCCGGGTGAATATTTTATTGAACCTTTAACCTCTCCGTCACGCCTGCGGCGTGCCACCTCCCCTATCGAGGGGAGGCTGAGAGGTCATGTTATCAAAAAAGGAGGACTCCACCATGAAAATGACCCGACGCAACTTCCTCAGCGCTTCCGCTCTCACACTGCTGTCCTGCCAGCTGGCCCCTGCCGCCAGGGCAGACTGCCTTCTGTCCGGCCTTTTCCACGGCGCAGACACCGCCCTGCCGCCGAAGCCTCTGACGGCGAAAGTCGTGGACGCCAACCCCTTTATGGGCCGCAGCGAGTCAAACATCCACCACGACTGCTACAACACCGACTCCACCGACGCCGTCCTCCCCGTGGGCATCTGCCCCGAGGTCAACGTGGCAATGGAAAAGACGAACCCCAACGCCTCCCCGGCCATCTTCTTCGACAACTTCGATAACCCCGTCAGCCCGTTCCTGGGCGGTCTGGCCATCCGCGACCTCGACGCAGAAGAAGTCCGCACCATCGGCTTTTTCTCTCCCGCCAAGCACGACGGAGGCGGCTATCTCATCCAAAGCTCCTATTCCTTTGTGGACGGGCGCAACCTCATCGTCTGCCCCACCAGCCACAACCATGTGCTGATGCTTCGTGCCACCGACGAAAAGGGTACGCCTCTGCCGGTTTTTGAAAAGGTACTGGACATCAACATCAAAGAGGCCGCCGAGCGGGTGCTTGGCCGCAGCCTCGAGCAGAATCTGCTCTCCATCGTCTTCGACTACGACGGCAACCTCTGGTTCGTCACCGGCGGCTTCCGCATCTACCCCAGCCGCGGCCAGCAGGGTGCGATGGGCTACATCTCCCACAACGCCATCGAAACCATCCTTGCCGGCGGCACTGCCGACCTCGACCACGAAGTCCATGTCTACGCTCCCGCTCCGGGCGAGGGTGCTGAAAACGGCATTGCCTCCTGCCGGGAGGGTGCGGTCATCCTGACGAACCTTGCCTGCTACCTGCTGCGTGCCAACGGCGGCGTTGAAGTCGTCTGGCGCACCCCCTACGACAGCGTGGGCGCAAAAGACAGCCGCGAAGGCGCTGCCACCACCGGCGGCGGTCTGGCATGGGGCGGCGGCTGCTCGCCCTCTCTGAGCAAAGAGCTGGTCTTCTTCACCGACAACCTCGAAACCGTCAGCCTGATGGCTGTGGACATCCGCACCGGCGAAGTCGCCGCCAGCCACCCGATCATCGACGAGCTGCCCGCCAACATGCCGGTGTCGGTGGAAAATTCGGCCATCGTCTACGACCACGGCAATGGCCGGGTCAGCACCATCGTCTGCAACTGGTTCGGCGCAGGCAGCCCCAACCTCGCAAAGCCCGACAGTGACTCTTCCATCCAGAGCTACGAGAACATCTACGACCGCAACTGGCTGCTCAAGGGCAACTGCATGATCATGCCCGGCGTCGAACGGGTGGACACCATCCGCACCGCCGACGGCTGGACCATGAAGAGCGTCTGGTGCCGCGACGACCTCAGCGACACTTCCATGATGAAGCTCTCCACCGCCACCGGCTACATCTACGGCTTCGTGCAGGATGTGGACAGCGGCATGTGGCAGTACATCGTGCTGGACTTCGACACCGGAAAAACCGTCCTCACCGTGGACGTTGCCGCCCTCTACGGCTACAACAACATGGCCATCGGCATGTACGCGGGCCGTGACGGCAACAAGCTCTACTGCCCCACCGGCTACAAAGAGCTTCTCCGCCTGCAGGACCGCTTCGTCTTCCTGCCCGAGATGCCCTACCGGAAGGTCGATCTGGACAAGACCTCCCGCCGGGTGCTTTCGGCGGCAGAGTTCCAGGCCGCAGGCGGCGCCGGCACCCCCGCAAGCTGGCTCCACACCGCCGCCCTCGACAACCTCCACCCCGCGACTGCTGTTTCTTTCCGCATCAACGGCTTGACCGGAAATGCCGCCGACTATAAGCTCTTCGCCCTCGGCACGGATGGCCGCTACCACGAGGTGTCCGACTGGCACTTCGACGATGCCCCGGCCCGTCTCAGCGCGAAGAAGGTCTACACTATCTGCCTCACCGCACAGGACGGCGGCAGCTTCGACCTCTCGCCCGACGCCAAGGAAGTCACCCTCTCGGTGGTGCTGGCACGATGAATCTCTAAACCAAAAGCCCATCTGTACCACGGTGCAGATGGGCTTTTTATCACACTATCGTGTTTTACAGGGTGCTCAGTAGGCGGTGGCCGCCGTTCTGGTCGGCGGCATAGCGGGTGGTGCGGTTGACCTGATTGTCCAGCGGAAGGCCCTCAGCGTAGCGCTTGAGGTTGTGGATGAAGATGTCCACGATGTTGTCCAGCGTCTTGGGCAGGCTGAACTTGCCGGAGTTGTGGGGCGTGATGATAGCGCCCGGCTCACCCCACAGCGGGTGGTCGGCAGGCAGAGGCTCCGGGTCGGTGACGTCGAGGCCCGCGCCGAAAATTTTGCCGCTGCGCAGGGCCTCCACGAGGGCGTCGCTGTCCACGGTGGTGCCGCGGCCCACGTTGATGAGGATGGCCCCATCCTTGCAGCGGGCGAAGCGCTCGGCGTTGAACAGCTTGTTGGTCTCGGGGGTGCCGGGCAGGCTCAGGGCGATGAGGTCGGCCTCGGGCAGCTCCTCGTCCAGCTGGCTCTGGGCCACCACACGCAGGCAGTAGTCCGGGCAGGGCGTGTCGGGGTGGACCGTGCGGCGGACGCCCACCACCTCAGCGCCCAGCATATGGGCGCGGCGGGCGAAGTTGGAGCCGATGTCGCCCATGCCGACGCAGAGCACCCGCGCCCCGGTGATGCCCCTCACGGGGCGGTCGATGGGAGCCCACTGGCGCTGGTTCTGGCGGTCGCGGTAGAGGAACATATCCTTCTGGATGCCCAGCCACATGGCCAGCATCCACTCGCTGATGGCCAGACCGTAGGCACCGGTGGCGTTGGTCACCATGCAGTTTTCGGGCAGGACGCCGGGCTTCAGATAGGCGTCGGGGCCGGCGGAGTTGGACTGGAACCACTCGATGTGCTTGTTCTGGCGGATCATCGACACTGGTGCGTTGCCCAGCACGACATCGGCCCAGAGCACATCTTCGGCGTGGACGTCGTCCAGCGCGTTGAAACGGAATTCAAATTCCGGCACGGATGCCTCCAGCGCGGCGCGGTGGGCGTCGTTCAGGGGCAGACATACCAAAACTTTTTTGTGCATAGGGATACCCTCACTTCCTGTGTATTCTTCTATAAGGATACTCTCCCCCGCCCCGCTCCGCAAGAGGCAAAATGGCCGCTTTCTTAAGAATTCCTTAGGAACTTATCCCACAAATCCCAAGAAGTATGTGATAAGCTGTCCACAATGCAGAAAATCTGCTATACGGATACTATGCCATACAGGAAAGGAATCATAGACTATGCAGACCATCATGATCGTAGAGGATGACCCGGACATCCGGGACGGCGTGCGTATCCTCCTGTCCGGGGAGGGCTACCGCATCCTCGACAACATCACCTCGAACCTGCTCAATACGCCGACCCGGCGCAGGACATTTCCGTCCGCTTCGTCAAAGAGAACGGCAAAGCCGGGCTTGCCTTTGCAAATGCCGTCCTCCCCGGCCGGCACCAGCCCCTCCGGCACCGTGAAGTCGATGGTGCAACTGGTCCCCGCCAACATCGACAAGCTGGGCGCGGCCTCGGCCATGAGCGGCTCCAAGCGCTATGAGCTTGCTGACGATATGCAGGTCTACCTGTGGTACAAGGGCCAGTATTACGCCACCACCCTCTCGCAGGTCAACGCCGAAGATTACCACCTCATCGGCTGGTACGACAGCCTCGGCTGCGCAGCCGGCGGCAAGATCCGCGTGCTCATCGCTGTGAAGAACGACTGAATCAAATAAATAAACAGCAGCGGGTATCCGGCTCTCACCGGATACCCGCTGCTGTTTTATGGTTCAGGGCATTTATTGGGCTTTTCCCTTCTCGTAGTAGTGCTGCATCTCTTCGCGGGGCACCATGTTGCCGCCCGTGGCCCAGACAAGGTGGATGGCGTTGGCCATTGCCCCTGCGGGGACAGCGCGCTCCGCGTACCCGCCGAGCGCCCGGCCCTGCTGTGTCAGGACCGGGCCATACATCCCGGCGAGGGCGCTCGGCTCGAGGTAGATGCCTTCGGCGTCCGCAAGCTCGGCAAGAAGCTTGTACATCCGCTCATCCTGGATCGAATAGCAGCCGCTCATGAAGGGGCGCATGAGCGCGCCGACGAAACCGGAAGCGCGTCCCACGGCGAGGCCGTCGGCAGCGGTCAGGTTGTCAACGTCAAAATCCTGCACACAGACGTTGTTATTTTCACCTGTCGCCATGCCAAGCATCATACACGGGGAATGCGTGGGCTCTGCAAAGAAACAGTGCGCCGCATTGCCGAACACCATTTTCAGTCCAAAGGCCACGCCGCCGGGTCCACCGCCCACGCCGCAGGGCAGGTAGACGAAGAGCGGATGCTCTTCATCGACGATGATGCCCAGAGCGTCGAACTGCTTTTTCAGTCGGAGCGCGGCCACGGTGTAGCCGAGGAAGAGGGTCTTGGAATTTTCGTCGTCCACAAAATGGCAGTAAGGGTCATCTGCGGCCAGCCTGCGGCCCTCGGCCACGGCGATGCTGTAATCGGACTTGTACTCCACCACCTTGACTCCGCGGCTGCGCAGGAGGTCTTTTTTCCACTGCCGCGCGTCCGCAGACATGTGGACGGTGACTTTGAAGCCGAGTTTTGCGCTCATGATGCCGATGGAGAGGCCGAGGTTGCCGGTGGAGCCGACAGCGATGGAGTAGCGGGAGAACAACTCCCGGAACGGCTCGGTGTCCAGCACGGCGTAATCGTCCGTCAGGTGGAGCATCCCGCTCTGGAGGGCGATGTCCTCCGCCGTTTTCAGCACCTCATAGATGCCGCCGCGGGCCTTGATGGAGCCGGAGATCGGCAGATGACTGTCCAGCTTTATCCACACCTGCCCGGCGATGGCGGTGTCCGAAGTTTCTTCCAGCACCTTCTGCATCGCGGGGATGGGGCGGACGGCAGACTCGATGATGCCGTGGCTCTCGGCTGTCTCGGGGAAGACCCTGCACAGGTACGGGGCAAAGCGCTCCAAGCGCGCAGCGGCATCCTCGATGTCCGCCATGCCGAGGGGGCAGGCGGCTTTGGCCTGTTCAAACGGCTGCTTGTCGGGGTTGAGCCACGCCGTTTCCTTCAGCTCGCAGATGTCGCCCACGACCGGACAGGAGCTTATCCAGTCGGCAGCAGAGCGCCCTGCGATGATCTTATTTGGTGAGAGCATAATATTCTCCTTTTCCTATTCCTAAAGCGACGTTCAGAACATTCCGGGGAGGACACCGGAGAAGGCGTTGAGCACGACCAGAATGACCATGCCGATGGCACCGGACAGAATGCAGGGGATCGTCGTAGTGGCGAGGCAGTCTTTGGTATCGAGGCCGTTGTAGGTGGACGGAAACCAGAAGGTAACGTCCGTCGGGAAGGTGGCGGCGTTGGCGCCGAGACAGACAGAGAGGCCTGCGATGATGGGCGACATGCCAGAGGCAAGGCACACCGGGCCGGCGATGGCGATGGAGGTGAGCATGGCAGCGGTGGCAGAGCCGACAGCGGCGCGGATGCAGAACGCCAGCAGGAATCCCAGCAGAATGACGGGCATCTTGGTCGCGGACATGATGGCGACGAGGTCGGTGCTCATGGTCGTTGCCCCCAGCATGGAGGCGAAGCATCCACCGGCACCCACGATGAGCAGGACATTGCCGGTGCGGTCTGCATAGGCGTCGATGTACTGCATGACGGTCTTTTCAGGCATATACGGATGCAGAACATAGCCAGTGACGAGCATGGCGATGAAGAGGGCGATGTTGGAGTTGCCGACAAAGTTGATGACGGTGTAGACAGGGCCCTCCGTGACGAACAGCGAGAAGATGGCTGCGAAAACGATGAGGACGATGGGGAACATGACGAGCAGGAAGGCTTTCAGCGCGGAGGGCTTGGTGGGGTCGGGAGCGAGGAGGTCTTCGTCCTCCACGATCTCCTTCATCGCGTCGCGGGCGCGCTGCTTTTCTTCCTTCGAGTTGACGAGGTTCGCATACACCCAGCCCACGAGGAGGCTGGCGGGCAGGCAGACGATGATGCCCCAGATGATGAACCAGCCGACGTTCGCGCCAATCTGGCCTGCGACGGCCAGAGGGCCGGGAGTAGGTGCGACGCAGCTGTGGGTAAGCATCAGGCCGGTAAAGATGGCGATGACATAACCCTTCATGCTCTTTTTGCTGATCTTCTGCAAGGCAGTCACCAGCGGGGCCGTCATGATGTAGGCACAGCCGAAGTAGATGGGGATGGAGAGGATGAAGCCGACGAGGTTCAGCGCAAGATAATCGTTCTTCTTGCCGAACAGCCGGCCATACCTTTTGCCAGCTCCTCGGTCGCGCCCGAGTTGCCAAGGAAGTCACCGAAGATGCTGCCGAACACGATGAGGAGGCCGATGCTCGTCATCATATTGCCGAAGCCGGCGGGCAGCTTGCTCAGAATATCCGCAGCCGGCATCCCGACCATGAGGCCGAAGATGATGGCGGCGGCAAACAGACCAACAGAGGGGGTGACTTTAAGCTTGATGAGCGCAATGAGCAGGAGCACGAAGACGATCAAAAACGCGATCAATGGAGACATGATCATTTCCCTTTCTGTCGTAGATTTTGTTCGGTGGAAAGACGTATTTATGCGTTGTGGCGCAGCATCTTGCCCGGAGCAGCACCGGTGAACTGCTTGTCCTTATAGACGAGCACGCCGTTCACATAGACGGAGTCGATTCCCTCGGTGATGCTGTTGGAGTTGCTGTAAGTGGCGGTGTCCTGAAGCTTGTCGTAGTCGAAGATGACGAGGTCGGCGTCATAGCCTTCCTTGATGAGGCCCTTGTTTTTGATGCGGAGGTACTCGGCGGTGCGGCCGGTCATCTTGTTGACAGCCTCTTCGAGGGTGAGGATCTTCTTTTCCTTGACGAAGTAAGTGATGACGTGCGGGAAGGTGCCGCTGGCTCTGGGGTGGCCCTTTTCCTTCCAGCTGCGTGTCAGACCGTCGCTGCCCACGATGCAGTAGGGGTCGCGGATGATCTCGCAGACATCCTCGTCGCACATGCTGCTGTAAACGCCGCCCGTCTCACAGTTGTTGGCGACGCACATATCGAAGAATGCCTCCCACGGGTCTTTGCCGATAGAGTCGGCGTACTCTGTGATGAAATGGCCCTCGGCCTCCGGCGTCTTGGATGCCGAATAAACATAGACGCCGCCCCAGCCGCCGGCGTTGAGGTAGTAGTTATCGTAGGGGGTGGCGGGGTCTTCCATCTCGGCCTTGAGCTTTGCGCGGAAGTCCTTGTCCTTCAGCTGGTCGGTCATGGCATGGAAACCGTTTGCGAAGTACCACGGCGGCATACAGGCGTTCAGGGTCGTCATGTTGCAGGTGTAGGGGTACTGGTCGCAGATGACGGGAATGCCCTCGTCGCGGGCCTTGTGCATGAGGGCGAGGGTCTGCTTCTGCTTGCCCCAGTTGGGCTTGCCGAGCATCTTGTGGTGGGAGATGTCCACGAGGACGCCCGCCTGACGGCCGACGTTGATGGTCTCTTCCACGGCCTCGACGATCTTGTCGCTCTCGTTGCGCATATGGCTGGCGTAGATGCCGTTGAAGGGGGCGATGACCTTGGCCAGTTCAATGATCTCCTTTTCCTCGGCGTAGCAGCTGGGCGTATAGATGAGGCCGGTGGAGAAGCCGGCTGCGCCGTCTTCCATCGCCTCGCGCAGGATGCCCTTCATCCGGTCAAGCTCCGCATCTGTTGCGGGGCGGTTGGCCATGCCCATCACGGCGATGCGTAGGCTGCTGTGGCCGATGTACATCTTGGCGTTTGCCGTGAGCTTCTGCTGGTCGGCGTACTCGAGGAAGCGTGCGAAGCTGCTCCAGTTCTTCATGTCGTCTGGGAACCATGTCGTTCCCATCGAGAGCATGTTCTGGACGGCGGCCAGATTCTCCGGCATGACCGGTGCCATCGACAGGCCGCACTGGCCGGTCAGCTCGGTCGTAACGCCCTGCGTGGTCTTGAAGAGGTGCGCATCTTCCGAGCCAAGAATGAGGTCGCCGTGGGAGTGGGCGTCTATCCAGCCGGGGCTGACGTACTTGCCGCTGGCGTCGATGACAGCGGTGGCTTCCTCACTGCCGTCTGCCATGACCAGCTTTCCGCCGGAAATACCGATGCTGCCCTTATAGGCCGGCTTTCCGGTGCCATCGATGATATTCGCATTCTTGATCAACACATCCAACATATTATATGCTCCTTTCCATTCTGTTCATTTTCACTTAACGAATTGTTAAGTTCCATTGGCATCAATATAAATGTTTTTTCTGTGTCTGTCAACGGAAAACCCGCATTTTCCAACGCGTTCAGTGCGTTTTCGTCTATTTTTACAAAAGCAGGCTCCCGTTTTTAGGCAACATTACGTCGTTCATGTGTTCAGTGTAAATGAACGAAATGCATTTTCAGAGTTTTCGCAGTACTCTCAGCTTCTCCCTTGATAAAGTCACGAAAATCCGATATAATACAAATGAAATACATTCAGGAGAAGAACAGTGGAAGAATTGAATCTCGGCAAAAAGCTTCAGGCTATCCGCACCAGCAAAAAAATCAGCGTGCGCAAGCTTGCCGCCATGACGAACCTGACGGCCTCCATGATAAGCCAAATCGAAAACGGTGCGGTCAACCCGTCCATTCCCACTCTCCGCACCATCAGCTCGGCATTGGAAACGCCCATCTATTACTTTTTCAAAGACGAAGACAATGCCTCTGTCGTCGTCACCCAGAGCACCCGTATGGTGCTGGGCAACAAGCAGGAGCCTTCCGTCGTGTACGAACTGCTGACACCGGACACCCGCGGCGAGATTGAGTTCTGCATGATGGTCATCCCGCCCAAGGCCTACTCCTGCCGTGAGCCGAAGGGCCACTTCGGCGAAGAGGTTGCCTTCTTCTACTCCGGCGAGGAAGTCCAGCTCGAGATAGACGGCGACAGCTATACGCTGCACCACGAGGACAGCATCCGCATCCCCGGAGGGGCCATGCACCGATGGTATAACCCCACGGACGAGACCGTGCAGGTCATCTTCGCCGTCTCGCCGCCCTCTTTCTGATACTCAATAAGCACAAAACCGCCCTTCCCGAACGGGAAAGGCGGTTTCTTCGTTTATTTTACTGCATCTACTGCATCAGGCTGGACTAACAAAAGTGCAAAAAAAGAAAGACACCGCACAAACTGTGCAGTGTCTTTTTGGTGGAGAATACCGGGATCGAACCGGTGACCTCTTGCATGCCATGCAAG
>OHAH01001030.1_pt1 | contig 19644 bp, 16 predicted proteins | sample 1577071 | NCBI WGS metagenome assembly OHAH01 (sample SAMEA3541520, study PRJEB24748) | human gut metagenome | biome: human gut; feature: human-associated habitat; material: faeces | place: China | collected 2012 | reverse complement strand
GCTATACTTCCTGGCAGTGAAGAGATATGCGCACAAGAAGGAAGCCCTCACAGGGGAGGTGGGCGAGCGAAGCGAAGCCCGGAAGGGCTCTACCCGTTTCCTTATTTAAAACATACTCGTCTGGCCGGAATCCTCGTCGTCAAAGCGCTTCGGCACGGCCATGTGCAGGTGCTCGTAGGCAAGGCGGGTCACGCAGCGGCCACGCGGGGTGCGGGTCAGCATGCCCATCTGCATCAGGTACGGCTCGCAGATGTCCTCCAGGGTGACGCTTTCCTCGCCCAGGGCTGCGGCCAGCGTCTCCAGACCGACGGGGCCGCCGCCGTACATCTCAATGATGGCGCGCAGGACACTGCGGTCCAGCTCGTCCAGACCCAGCTCGTCAATGTCCATCCACTTGCGGGCGGCGATGGCGGTCTCCTCGTCAATCGTGCCGTCTCCCTGCACGGTGGCAAAGTCGCGCACGCGCTTGAGCATACGGTTGGCGATACGCGGCGTGCCGCGGGCACAGCGGGCCAGCTCCAGCGCGCCCTCCTCGGTGATGGGCACGCCCAGAATGCCCGCGCTGCGCAGGATGATGCGGCCCAGCTCCCGGGGGCTGTAGGGCTCTAATTTGAGCAGGATGCCGAAGCGGTCACGCAGCGGCCCGGTTAGCTGGCCCGCGCGGGTCGTGGCGCCCACCAGCGTGAACCGCGGCAGATTGATGCGGATGCTCTGGGCACTCGGCCCCTTGCCGATCATGATGTCCAGCGCGAAATCCTCGAGAGCCGGGTACAGAACTTCCTCGACCTGACGCGATAAACGGTGGATCTCATCAATAAAAAGAATGTCGCCCTCCTGCAGGTTCGTCAGCAGGGCGGCCAGGTCGCCGGGCTTCTCGATGGCCGGACCCGACGTAATGCGGATTTGTACGCCCATCTCCTGCGCCACGATGCCGGCCAGCGTGGTTTTACCCAGGCCCGGCGGGCCGTAGAGCAGGATGTGGTCCATCGGCTCGCCGCGCTGCTGCGCCGCCCGCAGATAGACTTTTAAGTTGCCCTTGGCCTTCTCCTGACCGACGTAATCGTCCAGGGTTTTCGGGCGCAGGCTGACTTCCTCCGTGTCGGCGGGGGTCATATCGGGGCTGACGAGACGGCTGGGGTCCACGGTGTATTCCTGGTTCAATTCGGCACTCCCCTTCTGTTACACGCGCGACAGACTGCGCAGCGCGATGGTGATGATCTCCTGCACGGAGAGGGTCTCGTCGACGCGGGCCACGGCGGCGGCAGCGTCCGACGGCGCATAGCCCAAGCTGACGAGCGCGGCGACGGCCTGCGCGGGCGCAGAGCTGGGGGCCGGCGCGGCAACATTGCCGGAGAAGCCCGTGCCCGCGGCCAGCCCCTTGCCGACCTTGTCCTTCAATTCCAGCGTGATGCGCTGGGCCAGCTTCGGGCCGACGCCCGCGGCCTTGGTGAACGCTTTGTGATCGCCGCTGGACGCGGCCAGCGCAATTTTTTCCGGCGTCATGATGGACAGGATGGACAGCGCGGCCTTGGGGCCGACGCCGGTGACGCCGGTCAGCATCTTAAAGCAGTCGCGCTGCTCCTCGGCAGCAAAGCCGTAGAGCGAGACGTCGTTCTCGGTGACGTTCATAATCGTATAAACGGTCCCCTCCTGCCCGGCGGGGGGCAGGGCCTCGCCGGTGGTGGCGGGGATCTGGACAAAATAGCCGACCCCGCCGCAGCTGATGACGACGGAATCCAGCGTTTTCTTGGTGATTTTTCCGGTAAGGCAGTAGATCATGGTGTATCCTTCTTTTGTATGGTGGAAAGCCTTCCCCCACTTGGGGGAAGGTGCCTGAGGCTCCGTCCGAGGGCGGATGAGGGGCAGCTTGTCGGGTACCGCACGCAAATGGGTGATTGCGGAAACCTCATCCCTCATCCGGCCCTGCGGGGCCACCTTCCTCCACTTGGGGGAAGGCAAGGGATTATCTCACCGGTGTCCCCATCAACCGGCTGCGGCTGCAATGGCAGTGGGCAATCGCCATGCCGAGGGCGTCGGCGGTATCGTCGGGCTTGGGGACGGACTCGAGGTGCAGCATTATGCGGGTCATCTCCTGAATCTGCTTCTTCACGGCCTTGCCGTAGCCGGTGATGGCCTGCTTGACCTGCATGGGTGTGTATTCGTAGATCGGCACGCCGCACTGCGCCGCGGCCAGCAGAATGACGCCGCGGGCCTCGGCCACGCCGATGACGGTGGTCTGGTTGTGCTGGTAGTACAGCTTTTCGATGGAGAGGGCCTCGGGCTGGTAGCGCTTGCAGATGTCGAATACGCTCTCATAAATTTCAACGAGGCGCTGTTCAAAGGGCGTGTCCTTCTCGGTGATGACCGCCCCGTAGCCGATGGGTGCAAAGCGGTTGCTAATGTACTCCACAACGCCCCAGCCCACAATGGCATACCCCGGGTCGATGCCCAAAACGCGCATAGTCCTATACCTCCCCACTTTAACCGATATAGTATACCATAAAATTGCAGTTACGTCCATAGGTTGTAAATAAAAAAGCCTCCCTTTCGTGTGAAAGAGAGACTTTTGGGAACGAGCGGCTTCCCCCTCGGGGGAAGGCTTTGATAGATCAGTACCCAATCCCAATCTGCCGTTTTGCCGCCTTTAGCGCCTTGCGCAGCGGCCTGTACAGCACCAGCATAATGGCAAAGTTGCCGACGCCGTGCAGGGCGTCGTAGCTCAAGCCGCTCAGCCACCAGCTCAATGCAAAGGCGGGCGTCTTGGCAAAGAGATATACCGCGGCGCATAACCCGCCGAAGCACAGTCCGTACAGCCCGCTGAACACGGCCCAGAACAGCGCGTGTTCCATGCGGCGGAACAACCACGCCAGCAGTGCCAGTAAATACCAGATGTACAGGTACATGGCCCACCACAGCCCAAAGCCGTAGAGCACACCCTGCAAAAGGATGAACACCGTGATGGCAGCGGGCGTCTCCCGCGGAAGTTCGAGCGCAAACAGGATGATGAGCAGCGTGACCGGCTCGATGTTGGGCAGACCGCTCATGGCCTGCTTGCTGACGACGAGCAGCGCACCCATCAGCCCGGAAAGCACCAGACCGACAATGCGGCGGTGGTTACTTCGTGTAGGTGAAGGCATAGCTGTCGCCGTCGTGCAGCTCAATGTCGGCCACGCCGACGGAGGTCATCTCGCCCGCAGCGTCGGTCAGGCACCACCAGGAACCGTCCTTGCTGTAGTCGGCGGCCTCGCCGTTGACGACAGTTACAAAGCCGGCCTCGGCCTCCTCGGCGCTGATGATACCGGCGTCCGCCAGAGCGGTGCTCAGCTTTTCACCGTCGGCGGCGTCCAGGGTCAGCACGGTGCTCTCACCGTCCGCGCCGGTCACCGTGAAGGTGAACTGAATGGCCTCGGCAGAGTCGGCAGCCTCAGCAGTGGAGACGGCCTCCTCGGATACGACCTCGGAGGAGACAGCCTCGGAGGAGGCGGCAGAGGACGCGGACGCGCCGCAGCCCGCCAGCAGTGCGGCGGACAGCGCCAGGGACAAAATCAGTGCAGAAAGCTTTTTCATGTGGAAATTCCCTCTCTATGTTCAAATAAAACTACCGCGCAGGGAAAGCTGCGCGGTAGTTATTATACAGGGATGGAAAGGTAAAATCAAGTGCCGGAATGAAATGACGTCTGTATGTGTATCATTGTGTGTAGGGCGGGGTGCCCTCACCCCGCCGCAGGCTTCCGCAACAGACCGTAAACGGAGTGGCAGCAGCGGCGGCATGGGGGCATGCCGCCCTACATACTCTTACCCCTTCAGCTGCTCCTTATGATATTGCAGCGTGTACAGCTGGTAATATCTGCCGTGCTTCGCCAGAAGCTCCTGATGGTTCCCCTGCTCGAGGATCTTGCCGTGGGACAGCACAATAATGTTGTCCGCGTGCTGGATGGTGGACAGCCGGTGCGCGACGATCAGCATCGTGCCGACGGACCGCATCTTTTCCAGCGAATCCTGAATCAAAAGCTCGGTCTCAGTGTCAATATTCGCCGTGGCTTCGTCCAGAATCATAACGCTTGGCTTGTGGATGATCGTCCGCGCAAAGCTCAACAGCTGGCGCTGCCCGGCGGAGAAGTTGTTCCCGCGCTCGCGGACCTCCTCGTCCAGACCGTGGTCCAGCTTGTCAATGAACTTGTCGGCGTTGACATAGCGGCAGACTTGTAGGATCTCCTCGTCGGAGATGCCCTCCTCCCGCAGGACGATGTTGCTGCGGATCGTGCCCGAGAAAAGGAACACGTCCTGCAGCATCTGCCCGAAGTGACGGCGCAGCGACGAAATTTTGATTTTGCGGATGTCGATGCCGTCGATCAGGATCTCGCCCTTCTGGAACTCGTAGTTGCGGCAGATCAGCGAGAGAATCGTGCTCTTGCCCGAGCCCGTCGAGCCGACAAACGCCACGGTCTGGTGCGGGTCAATGTGGAAGGACACGCCCTGCAGCACCCACTCGCCCGGAAGATAGCTGAACCAGACGTCGCGGAACTCGATTTCGCCCTTTACCTCGTCCAGCTCGATGGCGTCGGGGGCGTCCACCATTTTGGGCGCAATGTCCATGATGGAGAACACCTTCTCCGACGAGGCCAGCGCCGACTGCAGCCAATTGAACTGCTCGGCCAGATTCTGGATGGGCGTGAAGAATTTGGAAATGTACATGTAGAACGTGACGATGGTGCCGCCCGTGATGGTCTGGCCCAGAAACGTCACGCCGTTCAGATGCCCCATGCCGCCGAGATAAAAAAGACACAGGATCGAGCAGATATACAGCATGTAGACCAGAGGACGAAACACGCCGAACACAAAGATCTGCTCCCGGTTCGCGCGGGCGAGGCGCTGGCTTTTCTCGCGGAACTCCGCCATCTTCTCGTCCTCGCGGCCAAAGATCTGCGTGACCTTGATGCCGGACAGATTCTCCGACAGGTAGGTGTTGATGTCGGTGGTCGCGTCCTTGACCTTGCGGTAGGCCCGGCGGGAGAACTTGCGGAAGATGACCGTAAAAATCACGATGAACGGCACAAAACAGAGCACCATCAGCGTCAGCTCATAGTTGAGCGCCAGCATGGCGACCAGGATGCCGAGGATGACAAAGATGTTCTTGGTCAGCGTGACCAGCAGGTTCGTGAACATCATCGAGATGGCGTTCGTATCGTTCGTCACGCGGGTGACGAGCTTGCCGACGGGAATCTCGTTCAGCTGCTCGTGGGACAGTGACTCAATGTGGGTGAATAGGTCCTCGCGCAGGTCGGAGATGATGCGCTGGCCGACGCGCTGCAGAATGACGGCCTGGAAGTAGGTGCTGGCCATCGAGAAAACGAGCACGCCCGCATAGACGGCGACGCCCGCGAACAGCCGCGGCAGCTCGAACTCGCCTGAGACCAGCTCCTCCAGTGCGCCGACGATCAGCGGTGAGATGATGTCATAGGCAATGGAGAACAGCATTAAAAACAGCACAACGACGAATTTCGCCAGGTACGGCTTGGCGTACCCGGCCAGGCGGCGCAGAATCTCGCCGTCGTTCATCGTGCGCTCAAAGCCCATCGTCTCCTTTTTGTCCTTGATGAGGGCGTAGGCCAGCACCAGCAGCGCCGTGACGATACCGATGACTGCGCCTACCAGCAACAGCGGATTTACGTTAGCCATGGCTGCCGCCTCCTTCCTCGTCCTCGAGCTTCTGCAGATCGACCATGCGGCGGTATTCGGCGCAGCTGCGATACAATTCATCGTGCGGGCCGACGGCCTCTACCCTGCCGTCCTCGATAAAGACGATCTTGTCCAGCTGCTCCACCGTCGAAATGCGGTGGGCGATCAGCAGCGTCGTCTTGCCCGCGCGGCTGGTCTTGAGGTTGTCGAGGATGATTTTCTCGGTGCGGGTATCGACAGCCGAGACAGAGTCGTCCAGAATCAGGATCGGCGCGTTTTTCAGCAGGGCACGCGCAATCGAGATGCGCTGCTTCTGTCCGCCGGAGACGGTCACGCCGCGCTCACCGAGTACGGTCTCGTAGCCGTCCTTGAAGTCCACGATGTTGTCCCGCACATCAGCCAGCGCGGCGGCGCGGTCAATGTCGGCCTGGCTGGCGTCGTCCACGCCGAAGCCGATGTTGTGGGCAATCGTGTCCGAGAACAGGAAGTTGTCCTGCGGCACGTAGGCGCAGGCGTCGCGCACCGAATGGATGGACACGGCGTTCACGTCCTGCCCGTCCACAAACAGCGTGCCGTCGGGCACATTGTAGGTGCGCAGCAAAAGGTCCACCAGCGCGGTCTTGCCTGCGCCGGTCTTGCCGACGATGCCGACGCTCTCGCCGGGCTTGATGGTGAACGATACGTCCTTCAGCACGTCGTACTCGCCGTCTGGGTAGCGGAACGTCAGATGGCGGAACTCAATGCCGCCGTGCGGGTCGCGCAGGTCGGCGACGCCGTCGCGGTCCGCCACGTCGATGGGCGCATCCAGAAGCTCGGTAATGCGGTTCAGCGATGCCTTGCCGCGGGAGGTCTTTTCGATCAGCATCGAGATGGCCATGATGGGCCAGACGATGGCCTCAAAGTAGCCGATGTACTCCACAAGCTGACCTGCGTTGAACTGCCCGCGCCAGACGAGCCAGCCGCCGTAGCCCAAAATCACGCAGATGACCGACTCGACGAACAGCGTGACCAGCACCTCGAGCAGTGTTGCAATCTTGGTGTAGGCGACGTTGACCTCCTCGTTCTCCTTGTTGAGCCGGCGGAAGGCAATCAGCTCCTTGAGCTCCTTCACAAACGCCTTGATGACCGCAATGCCGGAAAAGTTCTCCTGCGCAAAGTCGGACAGGTCGGAGAACGCCTGCTGGCGCTCCTCCCACCGTCTGGTCATGACTTGGCTCATGACGGTGCCGAGTACGAACATGACCGCCGCCGGAATCAGCGCCAGAAGTGTTAATTTACAGTCCATCCGCCACATCTTGACCAGCGCCATAATGCCCAGCACGGCGGCGTCAAAGAACATCAAAATGCCGTCGCCGAAGCACTCCTGAATGGTGTCGAGGTCGTTGGTGTAGAGGCTCATCAAGTTGCCGACCTTGTTGACCTGATAGTACTGCTGGGACAGGCGGCGGCTGTGGTCAAACATCCGCTCCCGCAAATCGGCGGCCACGCTGACCGCTGACCCGAAGAAACAGACGCGCCACAGGAACCGCCCGATGACCATGAGCACGACGATCCAGATCATTGGCAGGCAGATGTGCTGAAACAGCACCTCCCTGGTAAAGGGCAGCGTCTGGCCGTCCACGACCACCTGCCCCAGATTTACGCCGTTGATGACCAGCCGGTACAGCTCTGGGATGAGCAGCTGAATGTAGTCCACCGTCAGCAGTGACAGAATGCCCAGCAGCAGCACCGGCGCGTGCTTGAGATAGTATCGGTTGATCGCTTTGCCGAAAATCACGGCGATCCTCCCTCCTTTTCCTATTCCTGCTTTGAACAAAGTACGACAAAATGCCGTAAAATATAAGTATATCGTACCAGCGCAGGTTCGTCAATGGGGACACAAAAAAGCGACCAGCCATAAAGCTGATCGTATTCCCTTTACTGTGCAGGCTTTTCCAAAATCAGGATATTTTCCCGCAACTGATATTTATGGGATGTGGAATTTTTCATTTGCCATAAAACAACCTCGGCATTGACATAGCCAAGGCGTTCACCGACGATGCGCAACAATTCGGCTGTTTGGATATGCACCATTTTAAATGCGTGAGAATCACTTACCAGCAGGGAAATTTTCCCGCCGGGACGCAGAACACGATAGCATTCGCGCAGCGTGGCGGCCATGCCGCCGAAGTATTCCCAAATCAGCTTTGTGTACAGCTTCTCAAAGCCGCTGGTTGCGCCGTCGCTTTTTAGGCGGGCATCAATCAAATCAGTGATTTGTCGGATTTCAGCAATGTCCTCAACCAATGCCCGCTCGTGATCCTCCTTGTAGATGTTGGTGGTAGAGCCGCGAATCATACGTTTTTTGATTGTGCGGAAGGAGGCAAGGTCAGTAGCATAGCCTTGGAAAATCAGTTCCAGCTTAGAGTGTTTTGTGTATTCGTGATCGCCGGGATAGGGCGGCGAAGTAATCATAAGGGATATGCTGTTTTCTGCGACATAATCGGTCAGAGAGCGGCTGTCGCCCAACAATGTCGTAGCAAGTGTTCGACGCTGCACGTCCGTCACGCTACGCAGATCGGTAAGCATCATATTTACCTTGTCGCGGAAAGCTTGTAGTACATCGGCATCTTCCTTCGGCTTGCCGATGCCGAACCCTGGACCATACTTTACGTTAGATACGGGGACAAGAATAGACGAAATAGCGAACAAAAATAAGTCTCGCTCGGCACCTTCGGTCTGCGCCTTTACGGCGGCTTTCAACAGCTTGATTTTTACCAGTGGTTTGTCAGAAATATAGCGGCAATCCAGTGCTGCTGGGCGGTCAGTATTGGCAAGGGCGGCCAGGTGATCCCTGTCGTCCCAGTCAATACCAGCTGCCGCAGCGAGATAAGTGGCAATGATATGCTGCTTTGCTGCTTCGATGGCGTCACAATTAACATTCCAGTTCAGCTTTTGCTGTGCGGCGAAAACCATAAAGTTATTAGCATCAATACCATAGGACGGAATGCCTTTCAGTTTGCAGACAAGCTGCGTTGTGCCGGAACCGTTGAATGGATCAAGCACAATGTTTCCGTCTCCAGCACGAATCCCTTCCCGCTGTAGCATATATTCCGGGAAGACTGGCGTATAACCCAGTACGAAATTGTACCAGTCATGAAACGGGTAGCCGTTTGCCATGCAGGAACGCCCCTCAAACGTGCCGATCAGAGGCTCTGCCGGATACGCTTGAAGAAGATGCTCGCATACTTTACAGCTGCTTCTTGTTGGGGGATGGTAACTGAATGCCATCAAATACTACCTCACATTTTTACTTTTTCTGCCATGCGGCCAGCGGTGAATCAAGGCGGACACGGACAATCTCTATGATATTGAACATGGCGGCGTCTTTATTCCTTTTGGCGTCGTACAGCGGATTATGATCCAATACAGCCAGTAGCATACCGGTAGGTTCCATTTTAGCAGCGATAGGACGTACAACCAGGTTGAAATCATTGCGCTTATATTTCGTGATAAACGTTTGATACTGACCGTACAGTTGGACAAGATTGATGTCGTCAGAAGTGCTGATCGCTTTGGCCTCCAAAGGATACACATAGATGTTGCGGGAAGTCTCCGCGACATAGTAGCCGTCGATTTCGTTAGGCTGCCATTTCATGGGAGACTGCACGCGCTGGACAGTCTGTCCGAGTATCTGCGAAAGAATATCACAGTAGTCAATGACACTGAACAGCGATGCCTCGTCGTTGGAAATAAATTTCTGAACAAGGAGGGGAACCTTGTTCACTATCGTGACTTCACGGTCAGGTATTCCCCATTCAAGCCAATCCTGAATGGGAATGGTCTGGCCGTTGGCATCAAATCCGCGGTAAACAAATGTACCGCAATAATTATCACCGCTTTGTCCACCCGGGACGGGACCTGTTTTTTTGCGCAAATCGTAGCCGTATTGGATTACGTGCGCAGGTAGGCGCTGTGCAATGGTGTTTCTCTTCCGCGTCAGGTCAAGCACAAAATTTGACCGCGAAGTGGGCGTAGTGCCGCCGGTGGCACGAATCCCCTCACCGACTTCCCGTAAGGTGAAATCAATATCTTCCCCAATATGCTGCGTGCCACAATTGGTTTTCATGTCAAACAGATATGCGAGAACAGCGTGCTTATTGTAGTTTTTCTTTGCCATAGTGAGCCTCCCGGTGGCCGGGCATACAATAGTATGCCATATTTGTTACTTATAGTCAACTCCTTTTTCGAAGTCGAAGAAGTCCCTCATGGAAATATCCAAGGCAATTGCAACTTTTTCCAGGCTTAGCAGTGTAGCGTTGCGCTTTCCGGTTTCGATACCTGCCAGGTATGTCCGATCAATACCAGCCTTTAGGGCAAGTTTCTCTTGGGAAAGGCCGCGCTGCTTGCGCAGTGCGCGAATCCGATTTCCAACCTGTTCTGTAATCATAACGACATCCTCCGTTGCATTTCAGCATACCGGATTGTAGCCTATGATTCAACGGACTATAAGTAACAAACTTCATGGAGAAAACAAAGTTTGACAAAGATTATTTTATCAACTGCGGCACTGTGTAACGTATCAGCTCATAGGAGAAGGCTACATTAAAAGAATCCGCGGCGGTACGACTTAGAGGGGGGACGGGGGCGCAGCACGCCCGGCCCTGCGGCAGTCGTTCAGCTCCCGGGTCGATGACGAGCATCGACCCCTACATGCAGAAGCGGATGCTTGCATCCGCGGAAACAAAGGAAAAGCCCCTTGCCGAACGTATCGGCAAGGGGCTTTCTCTGGTGCGCGGTACAGGACTCGAACCTGTGACCTCCTGCACGTCAAGCAGATGCTCTACCAGCTGAGCTAACCGCGCATATACGTCGCTGCGTTTCAGCGACGTATGTTATTATAGCATACTGCTTTGCGGAATGCAAGCCCTTTTTGCAAAAAAATCAGTCCAGAATCCGCCCGTCGGTGGAGATCGTTACGACCTGCCACGGAATGAACTTGCCGGACGCCTGCAAGGCGCGCTTGGCGGCATTTTCCAGCCCGCCGCAGCAGGGCACCTCCATGCGCACAACGGTGACCTCTTGAATGTCGTTGCTGCGGATGATGGCGGTCAGCTTCTCACTGTAATCGACGTCGTCCAGCTTGGGGCAGCCCACCAGCGTGATGTGCCCGCGGATGAACCGCTCGTGGAACGCGGCGTAGGCGTAGGCCGTGCAGTCGGCAGCGATCAGCAGCCGCGCACCGTCAAAGTAGGGTGCGTTCACAGGCACCAGCTTGATCTGCACGGGCCACTGGCGCAGCTGGCTGGGGGCCGTCGTCGGGGCGCTCTCCCCTGCCTCGGCGGGGTGCAGGGCCTTGGCCATGCTGCCCGGGCAGACGTGCATCGCCTTGGGCGCACTGCCGGGGCAGCCGGGCGTGTGGGCGGCCTTGTGCTGTCTGGCGGCCTGCACGGCGGCCTCGTTGTAGGGCGCGGCCTCGCGCTGCTCAAACGTAATGGCCCCCGTGGGGCAGTGCGGCAGGCAGTCGCCCATGCCGTCGCAGTAGTCGTCGCGCATCAGCGTGGCCTTGCCGCCGATCATGGCGATCGCGCCCTCGTGGCAGGCGGCGGCGCAGGCCCCGCAGCCGTTGCATTTCTCCTGGTCGATGTGAATGATTTGTCGTTTCATGGTCAGCCTCCTTGACTTTGTGCTGTCATTTTACTACAATGGCAGCAAGAGTTCTGTTGTAGCAACAACATGTGAGGTGCATAATTATGGAATTGCCGGATGTACCACTGTTCCGCGGACTGACCGCCGACGAGGCCGAGGCAGCCGTAACCGCGCTGCGGATGCGCCGCAGGGCATTTGCCAAGGGGGAGATCCTGCTGGAGGCCGGGCAGAGAGCCCCGGCGCTGGGCGTGGTGCTGGCCGGGCGGGTGCACATGGAGCACCTGGACGTCTGGGGCAGCAAGACGCTGCTGGGCCAGGCCGGGCCGGGTGACCTGTTTGCCGAGACCTACGCCTGTCTGCCGGACGAGCCGCTGCGGGTCAGCGTTGTGGCCGCAGAAAACGGCGAGGCACTGTTTTTGGAGACCGGGCAGCTTTTGCAGTGCGGCTGCGAGCCGTGGCGCTGGAAGCTGACGCAAAATCTTTTGCGCATTGCAGCGCGTAAAAATCTGGGGCTGGCGCAGCGCAGCCTGTACACCGCCCCCAAGACGATCCGCGGGCGGATCACGGCGTACTTTTCGGTGCTGGCGCGGCAAAACGGCAGCCTGCGGTTTACGCTCCCCTTTGACCGCCAGCAGCTGGCCGACCACCTTGGTGTGGACCGCAGCGCCTTGAGCAATGCGCTGAGCCAGATGCAGAAGGATGGACTGCTGGTGATCGATAAGCGGGAGGTAGAGCTGAAACAGGTGGAGGAGATGTGAGGGAAGCTGTCAGCGGCCCCGACCACTGACTGATGAGGGGCAACCTTGCGGAGATTGCCTGTAAACGGGTTATTTCCGTGAACTTACCCTTCATCCGGCCCTGCGGGGCCACCTTCCCCCAAGGGGGGAAGGCTTGAAGCCTGTATAAAAAGGCCGCTGACAATTATGCCAGCGGCTTTTTTATAAATTTATCGTACCAACGTCTCCACCTGCGGTGCGCCGCCTGCCAGCTGTTCCGCGGTGACAGGCTGTACCTCGCCGGGCTGGTCCAGCTTCTCGCGAGCCACGGCCAGCATCAGTTTGATGCGGTTTTCCTGGTTGACGCGGGTCGCGCTGGGGTCGTAGTCCACGGGGGTGATGTTCGCGTCCGGGTGCAGGGCGCGGATCTTATTGATCATGCCCTTGCCAACAATGTGGTTCGGCAGACAGCCGAACGGCTGGGCGCAGACAATGTTGCCGTAGCCGCCCTCGACCAGCTCGATCATCTCGGCGGTCAGCAGCCAGCCCTCGCCCATCTTGGCACCCAGAGAGATGATGCCCTCTGGCTTTTTCATCAGCTCGCGGAACGAGCCGGGCGCGTAGAAGCCGTACTTGCGCATGGCGTCATAGCTGGCGCAGCCGATGCCGTCCAGCCAGCTCAAGAACGCGTCCGCGCCGCCCGCCACCAGCTTGTTGCCGCCGTACAGGTCGATGTCCAGCTTGTAGTTGGCTACGCAGTACTCCACAAAGCCCATCAGGCCGGGCAGGTTGACCTCGCAGTCCTGGCTTTCCAGAAATTTTTCCAGATCATTGTTGCCCAGCGGCGAGTATTTGACATAAATCTCGCCGACGACGCCGACCTTGACCTTCGGCACGCGGGTGATGGGAATGGTCGCGTAGTCCGCGGCAATGTCGTAGAACCGGCGCTTCATGTCATGGGCGGAGTAGTTCTTGTCGTCGCGGATCCAGCCCTGTATCGTAGAGATCCACTTCTCGGTCATGGCGTCGGCGTCGCCCCTGTGGTTCTCGTAGGCGTGGGTCTGGCTGCGCAGGGCGACCAGCATATCGCCGTAAAAGATCGACGCAATGACCTTGCGCAGCAGCGGCACGGTCAGCGGCAGACCGCTGCCCTTTTCCAGACCGGAGAAGTTCAGCGATGCTACGGGAATATTGCCGTAGCCCGCCTTGACGAGCGCCTTGCGCAGCAGCTTGATGTAGTTGGACGCACGGCAGCCGCCGCCGGTCTGGGTGATGAGCAGCGCGGTGTGGTCCAAATCGTATTTGCCGCTGTTCAGCGCGTCGAGAAACTGCCCAATGACGAGCAGCGCCGGGTAGCAGGTGTCGTTGTGGACGTATTTCAGGCCCAGCTGCGCGACCTCGCTGCCGCAGTTGCCGAGCACCTCGGTCTGGTAGCCCTCGCTGGCCAGTGCCGCCTGCATGAGCCGAAACTGAGTCACGGCCATGTTCGGAATGAGAATTTTATGGGTCTTTACCATGTCCTTGGTAAAGTTGGGGGTCATGTATTCCATGGAATTGCCTCTTACTTTTTGTCCTCTTTGCGTTCTTCCAGCGCCGCAAACAAACTGCGCAGTCTTATGTTCACCGCGCCCAGATTTGTGATCTCGTCGATCTTCAGCTGGGTGTACAGCTTGCTGCCCGCCTGCAGAATCTCGCGGGTCTCGTCGGTGGTGACGGCGTCCAGGCCGCAGCCGAAGGAGACGAGCTGCACAAGGTCCATATCGGGGTTCTCGGTGCAGTATTTCGCGGCGGCGTACAGGCGGCTGTGGTAGGTCCACTGGTTCAGGACGGAGGTCTGGAACTTCTGCTCGTGCCAGCTGACGGAGTCCTCGCTGATGACGGCAGCGCCCTGCCGGATGATGAGCTGGTCAATACCGTGGTTGACCTCAGGGTCAACGTGGTAGGGGCGGCCCGCCAGCACAATGATGCGGCGGCCTTCCCTGCGGGCCTGCGCAATGATCTCGGTGCCCTTGTCGCGCAGCTGCTGCATGTGGCGGGCGTACTCGTCGTAGGCCGCATCAATGGCTTCGTGCACGGCCTTCCGGTCCAGCCCCGGGAAATAATGGTCCAGCGTCTGCTGGAATTTCTTGTAGAAATCCTTGCGGCGCTCGAGGTTGAAGTAATCGTAGATGAACTTCGTCGCCTTCAGCTCGGGGCAGTTGCCCTCGAGCACCTCGGGATAGTAGGCCACGACAGGGCAGTTATAATGATTGTCGCCCAGGTGCTCGTCCAGATTGTAGCTCATGCAGGGGTAGAAGATCGCGTCCACGCCCTGCTCACACAGCCAGTGAATGTGGCCGTGGCTCAGCTTGGCCGGGAAGCAGGCCGTGTCGCTGGGGATCGTCGCCTGACCGCTCTGGTACAGCTTGCGGTTGGAGAAGGGGCTGACGACGACCTCAAAGCCGAGGCGGCTGAACAGCGTGTGCCAGAACGGCAAAAGCTCGTACATATTCAGGCAGAGCGGGATGCCGATCTTGCCGCGGCTGTTCGCAGGGGCTGCTGCCTTGCGGTAGCCGTCCAGCAGCTTGAGCTTGTAAGCGTAGAGGTCCAGGTCCTCGTTGTTGGCCTTGCCGGTCACGGGCTTGTCGCACCGGTTGCCGGAGATAAAGCGCTTGCCATCGGCAAAAACGTTGACGGTCAGCTGGCAGTGGTTGCCGCACCCCTGACACTGCACGGTGTTGACCTTCTGGCTGAAATGCTCCAGCTCCAGCTGGGTCAGCACGGTGCTGCGGGCGTGCGCGCCTGCCTTGGCCTTGCCGTACAGGGCCGCGCCGTAAGCGCCCATCAGGCCCGCAATGTCGGGACGGATGACGTTGACGCCCATCTCCTTCTCAAAGGCGCGGAGCACAGCCTCATTGTAGAAGGTGCCGCCCTGTACCACGATGTTGCGGCCCAGCTCCTCGGGGCTGGACGCGCGGATGACCTTGTACAGCGCGTTCTTGACGACGGAGATGGACAGACCGGCGCTGATATTTTCAATCGAGGCACCGTCCTTCTGCGCCTGCTTGACAGACGAGTTCATGAACACGGTGCAGCGGCTGCCAAGGTCAACGGGTTTGTCGGCAAACAGGCCCAGCGCGGCAAACTCCTTGACGTCGTAGCCCAGCGCCTGGGCGAACGTCTGCAAAAAGCTGCCGCAGCCGGAGGAGCAGGCTTCGTTCAGGAAGATGTTGCTGATCGCACCGTCCTCAATTTTGAAGCACTTCATGTCCTGACCGCCGATGTCGATGATGAAATCCACGTCGGGCAAAAAGTGCTTGGCGGCGGTAAAGTGCGCGACAGTCTCGACAAGACCGCGGTCACAGTGGAACGCATTTTTGACGAGCTCCTCGCCGTAGCCGGTGGTGGTCACGCTGGCGATCTGCAGGCCCGGGTGATCCTTGTAGAGACCGAGCAGCGTCTCCCTGACGAGCGGGATCGGGTTGCCGAGGTTCGGACGGTAGCGCTCGAACAGAATGTTCGCGTCGTTGTCGATGACGACGAGCTTGATGGTGGTGGAGCCGGAGTCGATGCCGATATGTACCGGCCCGCAGTCTGCGCCAAAGGGCAGGCAGGGCACGGTGGCCTTTAGGTGGCGGGCGTGGAAGTCCTCGTACTCCTGTTTGTTTGCGAACAGCGGCGGCAGGCTGACGTAGGTCGCTGTGGCGCTGTAGTCGTCGAGGCGCTTGGCAACCTCGCGCAGGTCGGATTCCTCGTCGGCATAGAACGCCGCGCCCATCGCGACGAAGAGCAGGCTGTTCTCCGGCAGGGTGCCGGTGACACCCAGAGTCTTGTCAAAGCTCCGGCGCAGCGTCCCGGAGAAGGTCAGCGGGCCGCCGAGATACAGGATGTTGCCCTTGATGGGGCGGCCCTGTGCCAGACCTGCAATGGTCTGGTTGACAACGGCCTGATAGATCGACGCCGCGATGTCGCCCGCCTGTGCGCCCTGGTTGATGAGGGGCTGGATGTCGCTTTTGGCAAAAACGCCGCAGCGGCTGGCGATGGTGTAGGTGCGGGTCGCGGCCTGCGCGGCCTTGTCCATCTCGTCGGCGCCCATCTTCAGCAGGGTCGCCATCTGGTCAATGAACGCGCCCGTGCCGCCGGCGCAGCTGCCGTTCATGCGGACCTCGGTGCCGTTTGTCAGGAAAAGGATTTTGGCGTCCTCGCCGCCCAGCTCGATGATGCAGTCGGTGCCGGGGGCCAGCCGGTTGGCGGCCACACGGGTGGCAAAGACCTCCTGCACGAAGGGGACCTTGCAGCTGTCGGCCAGGCCCATACCGGCGGAGCCGGAGATGGCTAAGTAGGCGCGGCCATCGGGCAGATATTCGGCGGCAACCTTCTCAAGCAGCGCCCTGCCCTTCTCTAAAATATGGCTGAAATGGCGCTCGTAGGTCGAATAGACGATCTGCCCGGCGTCGTTCAGCACAACACATTTAATGGTGGTGGAACCAATGTCCAGACCAACTCTCATAGGATTTTGCCTCCTGCGGATGGAGTGAAATTGCGGGATATGTGCGCCGGGTCTGCCCCGCGGCGATACAATATCAGATTATATTATACAGGGTTCTGCACGATTCGGCAAGAGTACGGTGCAGGAAAACACGTTGTCAAATGCAGAAATCTGTCCCAAAAAAACACCGAAGCGGTGCAGGAAAGTCCTGCACCGCTTCGGCATCAAAAGAAAAGAGGAGTATGGATGAAAAACTTGGGGTTCTGTTCTCAGGCCCGGGTCCCTGCTCCCTTCCTGAGAACACTTATAGTATACCCGCCATTTGTGTTAAAGTCGTGAAGGAAAATTCAACAAATTAAGAAGGGTTTGTGAACAAACCAAGCCTTCCCCCAGGGGGGAGCCGCTCTAAACAAAAACCACCCGGCGCAAAACCGAGTGGCTATGTACAAACTTATTGCTCCTCCCGGCCCAATTTGTCGATCTGATCCTGCAAAAGCTGGGAGATCGGGCGGCGGGTGTTGCGCAGACGGTGGACCGGGGCGGCAGGGGCCGTGTGGTGCACGGGCTGTGCCTTGGCCTTGACGCGCAGACGCTCGGCGGGCTTTTCGGGAGACGGGGCGGCAGGCTTGGCAGCGGGGCGCGGTGGCACCGGTGCGGGAATATCCGTTTCCGGTGTGCCCTGCGCAAAGCTGCGCATATCGGTGCCCAGATCCTTCAGCTCGGCCTCGGTCTGGTCAAGCGCCTGATAGATGGCCTGCGTCAGGCCGTCTAAATCCAGCGTGGCGGCGCTCAGGCGCTCGTCCACGCGGGCCAGACGCTCCCGCACCAGCATGACGCCCGACGCAATGCTGCGGGCATTCTCTGCCATGCGGTTCTTCTGGGTCTCGGCCTGCTGCTTGAGCTCCCGCTCTGCGCTCTCGGCGTACAGGCGGGCATCGGCCAGGATCTTGCCGGCCTCGAGCTTGGCCTCCCGCACCAGATCGGATGTGGGGGCAGCCGGGGCGGCGGCAGTGTTCAGCGTGCGCGCGGCGGTCAGTTGCTTTTGCAGCTCGTCCACCTGCTGCTGCAGATCGTGGCATTTCAGCTGCCAGATGTTGGCGTTTTTCTGGGATTCCCGCTGGGTGGACTGGAAGGAGGCCGTCTTTTTCTTGATGGTCTCCAGCTGCTCGTCCGCCTCGCGGCGCTTGGCCTCGGCCGTGTCTGCACGCTGGGTCGCGGCAGCCAGCTCGGCCTTCAGGGCCTCCATGCGGCTGTCGGCGGTGCCTCGCTCGCTGCGCAGCTCGTCCAGCTTGGACTGCAGCTGCTGCAGCTGGCGGTTGTACTCCAGCTCGTGCTGCTGGGCCTCGTTGGCCAGTGCGTTCATGTAAGCCAGCACGTCATTTTTATCAAAGCCGAACAAGCTGGAACGAAAACCCTGTTCCTGAATGTTCATCGGTTCAGACGGCATGGCTTTTTACATCCTCTCGCAAAAAAATCATTAAGAACGCTTGTTCAGGATGCTGAGCAGGTCGTCAAAGTAATCGCCGTCATCCTCTTCCTCGGCAGGGGCTGCGGGCTGTGCGGCCACAGGCGTGTCCATGCCGGTGCTGAAGGACTGGGTGAAGATCGGGTTGGGCATGACGGGGTTGACCTGCGGCTGGACAGGCTGCACGGGCTGGACCGGAGCAGCGGCAGGCTGTGCGGCGGGCTGGGTAGCGGCCTGTGCGGCACGCTTGGCGTCAACATGGGCCTGAATGGGCTCGTCGACCTCGGGCGTGCTCTCGAAGCCTGTGGCAACGACGGTAATGCTCATCTCGTCGCTCAGGCGCTCGTCGAACGCAGTACCCCAGATGATGTTGGCATCGGGATGCGCGCTCTGGGTGATCATGCTGGCAGCGGTCTCGACATCCTCCAGACCAATGTCGGGGCTGGAGGTGATGTTGATGATGACGCCGCGCGCGCCGGCGATGCTGGTCTCGAGCAGCGGGCTGGAGATGGCAGCCTTGGCGGCGTTCTCGGCCTTGCCGGCGCCCTTGGCAACGCCGACACCCATGTGGGCAAAGCCGGCGTCCTTCATGATGGAGCGGACGTCCGCGAAGTCCAGGTTGATGAAGGCAGGAATGTTGATCAGGCTGGAGATGCTCTCAACGCCCTGGCGCAGCACGTTGTCAGCGGCCTCGAAGGCGTTCATCAGGGTGATCTTCTCCTGGCTGATGAGCTTCAGGCGCTCGTTGGGAATGACGATCAGGGAGTCAACGTGCATCATCAGGGAAGCGATGCCCTGCTCGGCCTGCGCCATCTTGCGCTTGCCCTCAAAGGCAAAGGGCTTCGTGACGATGCCGACGGTCAGGATACCCAGGTCATGGGCCGTCTCGGCCACGACAGGGGCAGCGCCCGTGCCGGTGCCGCCGCCCATGCCGGCGGTGATAAAGACCATCTGCGCACCCTTCAGCGCGTTGGTGATCTCGTCCTTGCTCTCCTCGGCGGCGCGCTGGCCGATCTCCGGGTCAGCACCGGCACCGCGGCCCTTGGTCAGCTTGGCACCAAGCTGGACCTTCTGGGTGGCCTTGGAGTTGAGCAGAGCCTGCTGGTCGGTGTTCATCGCGACGAACTCGACCCCGGACAGACCGGACTCCACCATGCGGTTGACGGCGTTGCCGCCGCCGCCACCTACGCCGATAACCTTGATATTGGTTACATTTTGCATTTCTTCGTCGAGAACGAATGCCATGAGTGTATCCCCCTAAAAGTGATGTTGTGAAACCGGATTCCTGGGGTGCACCCACGCATGGGCACACTAATCCGTGATTTTTTACATATAACTGTTTATAAGGATAGCAAATTTTCCGCGCAATTTCAATACCTTAGCGAGAAATTCATAAAAAAATACAGCCTACCCTGCCCTTTTGGACAACGCAGGCCGCGATAGAGACTGTATTTTTAGTGCAAAGCTACATACTTTGTGTAAGAATGTGAAAAAATTGAGAAGCGGAGCTGCTGTAATCGGCCATGTGCCGGGCGGTCTCCCCGCAGGGGCCGGGCATGCCCGGCCCGGATGCGTAAGGCGGGCGGCAGTCCGCGGAAGGTCTCAGGAAATCTCTGCCCCCAGCCCGCGCAGTGCGGCGGGTAAATTTTCATACCCGCGGGGGATGTGCCCGGGGTCGCGCAGGCGGG
>OHAH01001021.1_pt1 | contig 19766 bp, 22 predicted proteins | sample 1577071 | NCBI WGS metagenome assembly OHAH01 (sample SAMEA3541520, study PRJEB24748) | human gut metagenome | biome: human gut; feature: human-associated habitat; material: faeces | place: China | collected 2012 | reverse complement strand
TGCAGCGTAACGGTCGGGCAACTGGATTTCCTTCACTTCAAAAGCGATTTCCGGGTGATGCTTGAGGATGCGATACCGGGAATGTCCATCCAGTATGTAGCCGTTCCAGATGATAAGAGGGTTCAAAAGCCGCCGCTCCTGAATCATGTTCTGCTCTAAGATGTGTTCTTCCTCTGCATTCAGCGGTGGAATCTTGCCCTGAAACTCCGGGTCAATCTTAAGCGCAGTCAATTTCATCATCGAACCGGCCTTTCTTAAAATAGGTGGCTTTCGGGCTGGCGGGCTGGATGTAGTAGTCGTAGCCAAAACGGGTCTGGCAGTAGGTGCAGGGTTCTTTGGTGAGCTGGTAGGGGTCAGCACGGCGGACACGGATGCCGCGCGCATTGCGGAAAGCACTCAGGCAGTGCGGGCAGAGGGTGGTCAGGGTCGATTCATCGGGCTGGCGAGTAAAATTACGGCTCATAATCATTTCCTCCGTTTCGTATGGGTGAGTGTTTAGTATGGAAAAAGCCCGCCGCCAAGGTTCAGAAGAATCCCCGGTGGTGGGCTTTGAAGTTTTGCTTTAAGTTATTTCCAACCTATTTGTCCTCGACCCCCGTTGGATTTGGAATACACCTCGGTAAGTGGGGACTTGCACCCACACTCCACATTGGCTTCTTCAGCCACCCCGTCTTCGTTATGACCGGGCCGCGAGTTACGGAAGTTTCATTATTTTGTCCGAGGGAATGATATTCAGTTTTCAAGGTACGGCTTCCAGTTTTGGGTTCCTCCCCATCTGGGGTGTTGCCCTTGCTGTGACCATAGTGTACCTGAAAACCGAACGCATTCTTAGGACACAGTACGTCCTATTTTGAGGCTTTTTTCATTTTATTTTGTAAAAAAACGGACACACTATGTCCTGTTTTTCGTAGGCACGTTAGATGTTTTGCGCAAAAAAAGGAGTCGAGAATTGCTTCTCGACTCCTCTGGAAAATGCTTATGTCTCCAGTTCTTCCATTAGACTATTTATAGTCATCTTGAATTTCTGGATGTTCTGATGTTGCTTTTCAATCAATGCGCTCAGCTCCCTTTCCCGTGGAGTTTCTGTCACGCCGCAAATCAAAAAGTCCAGTGTGGTTTTCAAAGATACTGCCACTTCTACCAGCAGGTCTATCGAAGCGGCACATTCTCCCCTCTCGATTCTTCCCAAATGGCGGTCACTGATGTTCAGCTTTATGGCAAACTGTTCTTGCGTAAGCCCGTGGGCTTTGCGGGCTTTTTGGATACGTTTTCCGGTGGCGTGAGCATCAAAGTACATAAGCCAGCCCTCCGACCAAACGGCGCAGCAACCAATCGCCACACCAAGGGGTCAGAGCGCAGGCAGACATTCGTTCGCGGCGGGTCGGTTGCTCGCCGGGACTGGATTCGTACTCAATCAATCTTCTTTTCATAGTTTTTCTTCGTCCTTTCCTTTGTCGATTATGGCAATGTTATGGGGCGGAGCATGGAGAATGCACGGTGCAATCCTCCATGATAGTAAAAGGGAAAATCCCTGTTGCTATCCATGATGAAAGAAATAATGTGTTGGCTCACGAAATAGTGCTCTAGCGTTGAAGTAAGAAGACTCCGTCCAACTCTTTAGGGAACCGTACTTGTTTTTTCTACTTTCTTGTAGAGTATATTTCCTTCTTTCTGCAGCGGAACTGGACGTATCGGCTGATATGTCCAGCCGATACAGTCTGGAGGCCATCCCTCCATATCTCGCCTAATCATAACATTGATTGTCGTCTGAATTGCTTTTTTGGTATTGTACTTCATAAAATCACCGTTCCTTGGTTTTGTGTAAATCCGCCGCAACTAGTGTTATTGCATCTGCTGCTAGTGCAGCGACTAATCCATTTCCCATTGTTCTAGTGTGACAAAAAATACACAGTAAGCATAGAATATCCATTCCGATGAGAACCTTGCGTATTTCCTTTTTCATTGCGTTCATTTCGTCTACTGTCAAATGGATTTGTTCGTTGTTGACAGGAGCAAACTTGAAAATTGTCAGATTTGAGAAAATAATGATGAATACAAGTCTTTCCATGGATATATTTTGTACTACAAATATAGAACCGCATTCGATAAGAAGAGATACAATTAGACACTTAATATATGTTTTCGCATGATACCCATTTGTCCTGCGGCGTAGTACGAGAAATCCAAGAGTAAAACATAGTGTACATCGGAATCCAAACAACCGAGTACCAATCGAAATCAATACTACCCATGTGGAAAATGTCACTAGTTTTTTTTCAATGCTGTACACACACCACTCAAACATTCCCTGTTCGACAAGCTCGTTCTTTACACAAAAATCTGCGATTTTTTTTGCAACTTCATCCATTGGAGATTCCTACCATCGAGAGCATTTTTACTTGTTTTAAACACTATATTCTTCTCTACGTCCATGATTTTGTAACAAAATCGGGTTTCGATGTCACAAAATAGGCTATATTTCAATTTCTCCGGTAAATTGAAACCATCCATCTGTGTAGTCCATGACAAAGTCTGCATGATATTTATTTAGAATAAGTTTTATATTGGAAAGTCCAAATCCGTGAATACTTGTATTCGGCTTCGTTGTTTGGACTGTATTATTTTTAATCTCGACTGGAAGAGCTGTATTTTGAACGGAAAAAAGAAAACTTTGTTTTAATACTACAGAAACCCGAATAACTCTATCACCATTGACTCTTTCGCATGCTTCGATTGCATTATCCAGCAAATTGGAAAATAAAACGACCATGTCAGATACATCAAATGGAAGAGCCGATAAATCATTCAACTCAAAACCGATGTCAATTCCTTTCCGAAGTGCTTCGGTTGCTTTCGTGTTGAACAACGCATCTAAAATCGTATGGTGGGAGTTGACTAGGAATAGTCGCTCTGTTTGCTCTTTGGTCACAGAGCTTAAATATTGTACTGCTGCAGTGTACTCCTGATTTTGCAAAAGATCTTGAAGCGTATTGAGATGTGCTCGAAAGTCGTGCACCTTATGGCGTTGAGCGGTATAGAGCTGACTTGCTGCTTCCATATTTTTAGCCTGAAAATGGAGTTGTTGTTCCAGCGCAAAAATTCTTTCCTGATTTTCAACAGCCTTTTCCATTCGCTCCAAAAAGTATAGAACCGCAACATTCGTAGCAAAAATCAGACCGCATGTAGCAGCAATCATAACTTCACTTGTAGCTTTTCCAGTTGTCATGTATAGCAAAAGTACCAGCATAACAAAAGATGTACACGGAAACAAAAAATAGAGACTTAATTGTAAACCAGTCAGATTGTGGAATCTTTTCAAACGCCTTCTTTCTTGCACGATTTTTCGAAATGTATATGCCAGAAAAAGTTCTGTTGAATAGTTGATTCCGCCATAGACTATCGCAAGTGGAAAACTTGTTCGAAAAGATTCGCCATCCATTCCACAGATAAAAGCCCCCATCATGCCAAGTCCAAAAGACAAGTAATAGGTTATAAGGTATTCTATACAAATCAGAAACAGAAGCGTTATATTGGAAATCTCTTTGTATAAGACTCGTATATTCATCGAGTACGACAAAATAATCATGCCAATTTTGATGACCGGGTCTCGCCCGAAGAAGACAAACGGAATCTGTATGAGCCAAAAATTCAAAACAATAAAACACCCTACGCCGAGTTTGAATTTCCAATTACTCCAGCGTCGAGTTGCAAACGCATCCAGAAAGAATATGAGAGATAGTGTATCAATCGCTGTATAAAGGAAACTCAAGAAATCGCCCATCGATTTTTTCCTCTCCATTTCAAATAATACTGTTTTAATTCTTTGTGATTTTTAGCACTTGAAGGCAAAACAATCCCGCCGAACAAGCGCACTTTTTCATATTGAAGCTGTTCTATGTACTCCATATTCACCAAAAAGGACTTTTGGACTCGCAGAAATCCGAGATTATTCAACTTTTCTGCCAGATCTGTCATATTGCCATAAAATCGATATTCTTTTCGGTCATTGTTGATAAGATGCATTGTAATAACTTGTAGATTTGATTCTAGATAAAGGATTTGGCTTACAGGAACATCAATCAATTCCGCATTTACGGAAATCGTCAAGACCTGTCGTTGCCGTATTACTTCCTTGATCGCATCCTCCAGATAAGTTCTAAGCTTCTTGTTCATATCGCCTTTCATAAGGTAACGAAATGCCTGTACTTCAAATCCTTCAGGAGCATACTGAATGAAATTTGTAAGGAAAATAATGACGATCCCTGGATTTTCTTGCCGAAGTTTTCTTGCCAGATTAATGCCATTTAGCTTCTCCATGTCGATATCCAGAAATGCAATATCGTACGAATCATAGTCTTTAATCGCGCACGGATCATCAAACGCATGGAGTTGCGCATGGATTCCGTTTTCCATACAATGTTCTTGAAGTAAGGTCGATACCTGCTCGACAATCTTCATCTCATCATCACAGACCAAAAAATTCATTTCAAATTTCCTCCAAGAGAATCTGACCAGCTTTTTGCCACTCAAAATAATGCAGCCCTTTCTAAAAGTCAATTGTATTTCGAGATAATCGAACTTTTACAATATTATAATACGATTATATCGAAACTGCAAATAGTACACTCTATAATGATAGGAGTGGACGAAAGTGGAATATTATCTCGGTGAAAAACTCAAATCGTTGCGCGAAAGCCGCAATTGGACACAAGCTGACTTGGCCAAACGATTGAACAAAGCTGTTTCAACAATCAGCGGGTATGAAAGCGATGCTCATGCAATCCCGTTGGATGTACTTTCTAGCATTGCTATGTTATTTGGTATTTCTGCTGATGAACTTCTTGGTCTTGAAAAAAGCGATTCACTTTCATTGTCAGGTCTTGAACCTGCGCAGAAAATCATTTTGGAGGATTTACGCAGGGAATTCTTAGCGCCAAGCCAGCGCGGGAAAGATTTTTCACCACAGCAAATGAAAATCCTTCATGATATCATAAAAGCTTTTTCTTAGTTGAAAGGCATTGAGCCAGTTTTCAGTTACTGGCTCAATGCCTTTTTTGTTGCCTTTTCATGACAGAAAATCCGTTTTTCGTTACCATAGTGTAGACTTTCTTGTGGTAAGGGAGTAGAACAAAACCACCTTCGCGCATTATAAAATATCAAGGAGTATAGTTATGAAAGTATCGCAATATAACAGCATCTATGATTTTCCAAGCAATCCTTCACAGAAATTGATGTTCAACGCAAAATCGCTCGCACTTGCGCTCGTTGATTGTTCTAAAGTCGAACAGTATGAAAATTATTGCCAGACTCACGAAGAAATCCCGGATGAGGCGTTTTTGAACGACTTGAAAACCGGTGGATTTCTCATCGATGATTCCATTGACGAAAAAGCTATTTTGAAGTATGAGCAGCTTTGCTCTCGGTACAGTCGTTCACATCTATCACTAGTAATTGCCGCCACATCAAATTGCAATTTCCGGTGTGTGTACTGCTACGAAAGATCAGTACTTCGCGCATCTACCATGTCCGAAGCCACTCAAGAGGCCATCGTTAAATTTGTTGAATCTGAAGCTCCTCATCTTGAGAGTTTCACAGTAACATGGTATGGTGGAGAGCCTCTCCTTGCACTTGATATTATTGAAAGCCTTTCCTTAAAATTCATCGACATCTGCAAGAAGAATGACATTGCCTACGGTGCGACAATTGTAACGAACGGCTATTTGCTGAATTGCGCAGTTGTTGAAAAGCTGAATACCCTTTATGTAAACCAATATCAAGTCACTTTGGATGGTCGAAAGGAAATTCATGATTGCAGCCGTCCTTTAGCTAATGGTGGCGGCACTTACGACGTTATTACTCAAAATTTGATTGATGTCAAAGATGTGATTCCATCGGTATCTCTCCGCATCAATACCGGCAGGCACAATGTCGATCAAGTTCATGAAATTTTCGAGTGGGTAAAAGATAATGGTTTGAGTGAAAAGGTTTTCCCATACCTCGGAAAAATCACCAGCACTGGTAAAGAAGATCCGACCACCTCTATGTGCTTAAACACCGATGAATTCGTTGAAGCCAGAATTAAAATGATCAACGGTGAAACTGCAAATCTGCAACGGAATAATTTTTATCCCACACCTGTCAGATGTTACTGTGGTGCAGATTCCAACAATGTGTTCGTCATCGACTCCGATGGTTCTCTCTATAAATGCTGGGATGACATTGGTCATATTGAGCGGGCTGTTGGCAACATCAACACGAATATTGAGTATAATAGCACTCTGTTCTCCTATATTCAGTACTCTGCTGTTGATGATCCGGACTGCAGTGACTGTGCCGTTCTTCCGATTTGCATGGGTGGTTGCCCGCATCGTCGTTTACAATCGTTACCTGACAGGTGCAGTGAATTCAAGGATCATCTTGAAGAATTTCTGCTTATAACGGCGGATAATGTCATCAAAGCACGCAACAAGGAAAAAGAAAATGATCAAACAGTGTGAAAAGTATTTTCGTGCTCATCGTCACACTCTTGTAATATTGATTCTCTTGAGCATTTTTAACACCGCTGTTTCTACAATCTCCCCGTACATAACCGGAAATATCATCACCGATATCTCATCCGGTCACTCGCTTTCCCCCATTCTTGACAAATGTAAGGTTCTTCTTCTTCTTTTTCTGCTTTCGCAAACGATGGGTGTTATTTGTAGCATTTTGAAGTTAAAGATAGAACTCTCTATGGGAAAAGAATTCAATTGTGATGTCATTTTCCATATACAGGACCTCCCTTACACTTATATCCAACAGCAAAATCTTTCCGCACTAAATCAATCCGTCAACCAGGACACAAATACTATCATTGCCTTTTGCATCGATTTGGCTTTAAATGTTACAACGAAGATTCTCAATGTTCTTTGTATTCTTTTTCTTTGTTTTTCATTGAACATTGAAATGTCCTTAATCATCGTAATTTCTTCGATTTTATATACGCTTCTTTATCTTTTTTTGAAAAAGAAGTTATATGTAACTCGGAAAAAATTTCGAATTTGCGAAAGCAACTTCTTTGCAAAGTTGTTCGAACAGCTAGAGTTTATCTATTTCATTAAAACCAATTCTATTCAAAGCACCTTTCGAAAACGAGTGGATGATTCCTTTTCTGAATTTTCTTCCGCTAAAGTCAACGATTCTTATCTCCAATATCTAATTTCGATACTTCAGGGCAGTATTTCGTTGTTCTCGCAACTTCTTCTTCTCACTGTCGGTGCTCAATGCGTTTACAATGGTAAAATCACAATTGGGCTCTTGATTACCTTCTCTACATACTTTTCTCAAGTGCAAAGTGGAATACTTTACTTTTTGAATCTTGGATCAAGTTATCAAAATACTCGTGTCTCCAGCCAACGGATATATGATATCCTTTCAAAAAGTAAAGAATCCTCTGGACACAAAATGTTTTCGCCTCCTCTTTCCATCAGCTGCAAGAAGCTGTCCTTTGCATTTTCTGATGAAAAGCGTCTTCTATATGAGAATTTATCATTTTCCCTTCAACCCGGTAAAATCTATGGTCTGGCTGGAAAGAACGGGGCCGGAAAAACAACCTTTATCAACATTTTACTTGGTCTGTACAATGATGTTATCCCCCGCAACGTGATTTCTTTCAACGGTATCGATATACACGACATTGATCTTCATTGGCTCCGGGAGAAAATTTCTTATGTAAGCCAAGAAAGCACAATTGTCCCTGCCACCTATCGAGACAATCTTCTTCTTTTTTTACCAGAAGGCGATTTTCCATCGAAACTCAACATCGATAAGATAATTTCTCTTTTAAATGTCAAGAAATTGAGCCTTTCAGACTTCATTGTTCCAAGCTCATTATCTGGTGGCGAAGCCCGAACACTTTGTTTGCTGAGGTCATTTCTAAAGAATTCTGATTTTTTAATTCTTGATGAGCCCGATGCATCCCTCGATCAGGAGAGTTGCTCACAACTTGTTAAATACCTACAGCAAATCAAATTTCAAAAAATCATCCTATTAGTCTCTCACAATCCTGTCTTTCTCAATTGTTGTGACGAGGTTATCCGACTCTAATTTTCACAGGAGGGCTTGTTTTGCGCAGAAAATTTCTTGCTTTCGCAGCTGTTCTTGTTATCCTTTTAGGGCTTGCGTTTGAGCTTTATCCAAGAGGCTCTCAGATCATCGATCTCTCTACTGGTTCCGGGCTTTCCAAAATGCTTCGATACGATGACGCGCAAGTCTATATCTTTGGCGAAGCGCATCGAAAAGTAGAATACCAGAAGTTCCGCAATGTTCTGTTCAAGTATCTTGTGGAGAAAAAAGGCGTGCGTGTCCTTTTGATGGAGCATGGCTATGCAAGCGGCTTTATCGAAAACGAAACGATACAGAACCGGATGGCCTTTTCCGATGCGTTCGATCAGTTTACGGTATCCCAAGAAGACTACGAATTGTTCCGGTGGATGTCGGAGTTCAACCGGAACAGACCGGATAATGATAAGATCTCCATCCTGGGTGCAGATATCACAGATTCGATTGAGATGCTCTACACCTTTTGTAAGTATCTTCTGAAAGATTGCGATTTTTCAGCAGCAGACAGAAAGACGCAGATGCTTTTGATTAGCATCCAGAAATGCCAGATGCAGCAGCGCTTTGAAAACAGCCTGCTGCCACAGCTGATCGAGCAGATGCAGACCCAGCCGGAACAACTCGAATTAGTGCTGGGCGATAAAATGATCCATCTGGAGCGTGCTCTTTTAAGCTGGCAACAGGAGCAGACGTGCAATGAACTGAACGATTATCAGGCAGAACTTCAACTTGGCGGCAAGGCTATGGCTTATCGGGAAGATGCCCTGTATACAAATCTCCAGCGGATCTATCAGGAAAATCCAACTGCAAAGTATTTCGGCTCGTTCGGGGCAGGACACGTCCAAATGACACGCTATGTTGGCGATGGAACGGTTTATTGGATTGACAATTGTTTCGTTTCACGAATGGCTGGCGAAGAAAGCTTCCTTGACGGCAAGCTGACCGTCATTGACGGCGTTGTGACCCACGAGATTGGAGATCTGGATGAATCCGATACGAACCATATCATCTTGTATAATACCGCCCTTGCAAAGAATCCTGCCTCAGAAAGCGGAAAGTTCTTTGCGGGATCCCCTGACATCCCGGATGAAAAAATTGCGCAGTATGCAATGCTGTTTGAGCACCCGGATCAGATCACAAACAGCGAGGAACATCCAGGCTGGTACTGGCTCACCCATAAAAAAGAATGAGGCACATTTTAGGTTCGTATCAATCGTCACGCACTTTAGGTTAAAGTAATACAACGCAGCCCGCAGAGAATCGTTGCATCTCATATCAAATACATACCCTGTCTTTCCACTTTTAATTCTTGAAAGGAGGGATGCACTCCTATAATTTTATTCACACTTGAGTTTTAAGGTTGGAGCCCTTAGAACCCAATCATTTTCCAAGGAGGATTTTATGGATTTTTTAATTTTGCCCATTTCTCACGAAAACTGTGAGCGCATCTCCGATTGCACATGCTTTATGGGAGCAGCCAATTCGGACAAATGCATAGGTTTCGTTCCTATTTGCCACACAAACTGCACTGTCGATTGTACCGTTTTAGTGTGTGGAAGAGGCGTGGCTCGACGAATCACTATGTAACAGGAGGCAAATCAGTGGATTTTCTTATCGTTCCCCTCAGCGATGATGGCGGTGGTGATGACGGATCAAACTGCACCGTCAATGCTAATCACTGCGTATGCTTCGCAGGTAGCGTATATTGCTCCCATAACCCATCTTGTCCCAGAGATTGTTTTGACCTTGTTTGTGGTAGAGGTGTCGCACGACGTATTACCATGTGATTGGAGGGTCACTCATCATGGATTTTCTCATTCGTCCTTTTAATACTGATATCTGCAGTTGTAATGTCAACACCGATGTCTGCACCTGTTTTTTTGACAGCACTTTCTGCGCCCCCAACACCCCCACAAATCCTTCCTGCCCGAAAGATTGCTGGAATCTTGTCTGCGGTAGAGGTGTCGCGCGCAGAATCACTATGTGATTGGAGGGTCACTCATCATGGATTTTCTTATTCAACCTTTGGATTCTAGCAGTTCAGGCAACTGTAACATCAATGCCGGATCCTGCACCTGCTTTGTTGGTGCATCACACGCTGGCACTTGTGTATTATTTGTGCCTATATGCACATCAAATTGTTCCGAAGACTGCAGTTCTTTCGTCTGTGGCAGAGGTGTCGCACGTAGAATCACTATGTGATTTCTAAAGCTGTCATAAATCAAACAGGTATAAGATAAATTTTATCTTATTCTTATATTAGTGTTTCCACTCAAGCAGGACACCGTTCTCCTAGCGCATCTATCGCAAGCAGGGCATTCGTCTATACAAATGCTATTTTGCTTTGCAAAAATGCTTGTTGGGCTGTGCCCAAACCCCATTTGTTCTGCATCGTGCCGATGCAGGCTGCGCGTTTGTTCCAAACTCTTTTATAACAAAAAAGATAGCCTAGGGCTCTTCCACGAGGGAAGAATCCTAGGCTATCTTCATTTATCGGGACTTCATTTTTTCGGTACTGCTCTTTTCCTCTGCAAAGAACAGTTCTACGTTTCTCCGCGCACGAAGAAGTTCCTGCATTTCTTCTTTCGCTTTGCGGTAGTCCGGGTAGGCTGCTTTCTTTTTTGTCAGCAGTTTGGAATATTCCGCGTCCAACTCCTTTACCTTGGGAAGCGTTTTCAAATTGGATTCATCAAATGCTGCTTTCGCTGCCTTGTGCAGCGTAATCTCTGTGTGATGCGCCTCCAGAAATCGCTTGCTATATCCTGTCTTTCGGTAGGCATCATAAATCGATCGCGTTTTGGCGTAGTTGATGATGTGTGCTTTCAGCACCGCAATTTCTGCTAACCGCTTCTCAGAAGCTTTAATGGAATCGCCCAGTTCATGATAACGGGCGGTGGCAGCGTCCACACGCTCCTGCATTTCTTCGATGCTGCCGATTTTATTTTCCTGCAAAAAAATTAGCGTCTTGGACATCTCTTTCAAATTGTAGCGTTTCGCCCACCGTGCATAGCCTTCGCTTTTGCCCTCGGAGCACTTTGCCTGAATGTCCACCAACAGGTGGAACGATTGCTCTTTCGGTGGCTGCTTCTGATGCGGGCGGTGTTCGGCTTCTCCGGCAATGACAGCCTTGATTTCATCTTCGCTGTATCCGGCGCCCAGTGTCCGAAAACGGATAAAGCGTTTCTGCCGTGTTCCTTTGACCGAAGTGTACTTTCCACGTTTGATTTCGTAGCCCTGCTGCTCCAGCTTTTGAAGAAAGGATTCAAAGTCTACAGGTTTCTCGTCCAGAAGGATGTTGTCGATTACGGCACACACCTTATCTCGATTACTTTCTCTGGGTGGATAAAGGGTACGCTTCTGCCGCTCCCGGTACGGCTTGATTTCAATGACAGACAGCTGGTGTTCCAGACAAATTAAATCGCTCAACCGCTGCACGGCCAGCCCGGACAACAAAAAATCCCGGAATTTCCGGGTGCTGTCCAATGCAGTGGAGTTGTAAATAATATGATTGTGTTCCCGGTCGGTATGCGTTGCGACAATAAACGCATACCTATTGTTCTATTGCAGAAATGGCAGAGAGTGTTGCAGATAAATATGGGCTGGCTGTGCAGTACGATGTGCAGGAGAATAAGGAGTGCCTGGGAACACTGCATATGGATCTGGACACAGCGGCGATTCGCGTCTTGGACTGGAGGCCAACCGCAAAAGAAGGTGTCCTCTCGATTTATGAGGAAATGATGGGAGATTTTCTTGAACAGTGAACTATAATTTTATATGACGGCAGCAAAAAATCGAGGAGCTTTGAATGGCTCCTCGATTTTTTGCTATAAAGAGTGCAGATGCAATGCTATAAAGGCTTTATAAACACTCGGCCCCCTAAATTAAGACATACTATACAAAAGAGTATTGACATGTTGAACTTATTATGTTATAATGCGCACATAGAAGAGAGGCAAAACAAACATATAGAATTCCACCGCTACGACTTTATCTGTTATAATATCCCAATGATGCTCTGAAATTGGGATATCATTATGGGTCCGACCGTAAGGTCAAACCTCGTCAGGCTGGGCTGTGGATCCAGCAACTGCGAGCCACCCACATTCGTGCTTTTTGTACGAATGGCAGAGAAAAGGAGCTGTCCTATGAAGAAGAACAAGAAGTCCAACGGCAAACAACAGGAGAAAAACCGTAAGAAAACCAAAATGAAAGAGATGAAGGAAGTGCTTAAAATGGCACTCTTGGTGGTGGGTGTTATCTTGGCCATGGTCGTGATTACTGTGGTGATTCTGGACAAGCCTGAGGCGGTTGCAGCTTGCGTGACGATCCTGGAGAAGATTCTTCCTATGGCAGTAGCCTACATGACAAGTTGATTTGATAGATAGCATTGATTGGGAGGGGCGGCAAAGCACAACGGTGTACTTGCCGCTTCCTCCTTTATTTTTTTTATGGAGGAGATCTCTATATGGCTGAAAAGGAAAAGCAGGAAGCACTTCTGTCGGAAAACAACTACCGGCTGCTCGATGAGATCCGACGGCAACAGACAGCCGATAAAACAAAGCTTTCCGAAGCATCGGGATTCTCTTGGCCGACAGTCAGCAGGCTGTGCGAGGAGTTGCGGAACAGAAATTACCTGGCAAAAGACGACCTGTCGCTTTTACCGACCGTGGGATATATGCTGGGCATTGCCGTTGGTACGCGTGAGATCAAAGTGAGCTTGGTGGACTTTGCCTTTCAACCGGTTCCAAGAAAAAGACTGCGGGAACTGGGACTGGGAAGCCTGCTGGATCGGGATCTGCTGAGTGCGCGAAAGGAGCCAAAGGAAGCAGAGGAGGACTACATTTGCCTGAATTCATCGCAGGATTTGGAAAAGCTGGCAGAAACATTGAACAATGTCCTGCTCGCATTCCTGCAAACGGCAAGAGCCTCAGAGGATACTTCAAACCCGGCGCTCCCGCTGGTTGGGATCGGGATCGCGTTCCCCGGAGCGGTCGATACACAAAAAAAACAAATCTGCGCCTGCCCCAATATTCCATGTCTGAACGAGAAAAATCTGGACAGCCTGCTGTGCGCAGATGTCCGCACACTGCTGGAGAGCCTGGATGTCAGAGTGGAGCTTTGCCACAATGCCGAAGCTGGCTTTTTGCATGAGAAAGAACAACTATTCCATGCAACTGACCCTGTACGTAGAAGCCTTGCGGAATCGCAGAACATTCTCTGCGTCTACCACGGCACCGGCATCGGCCTGAGCGGCTGCATGGCCGGGCGGCTGCTGCGGGGAAACAATGGATTTTTTGGAGAGATCGGTCATATCCTTTCCCCGGACTTCTCGCTTCAGCGTTTGAAGAGTGAGTGCACAGACCAAGCTCAGGCTGCTGCAATTCCGGAAGATAAGATCCCACTTTCCGGATGCCGCTGCCCGTTCTGCCAAAAGACCTGTTTGGAATCGCTGATACGTGCCCGCGTGTTTGAATCCGAGAATCTGGAGGTGTTCAAGCAGAAAACGGATCGGGAGCGTTTGCATACCTTTGCGCAGAACGAATGGAATTTTAAGCTCCTGAAGCAGTATATCGGGTTTATGGTGGGCACCATCATCAATCTGTTCAACCCCGAGGTCCTGATCCTGACCGGCAGACTTTATGACTGTGTGCCGGAGATCTGGAACAGCATGAATATTCTGAAAAGCGGCAATTCGCTTTCGTATTCCGGCTCCCGGTGCACCATCATTCCGGGAAGCAAAAGGGATAATTCTGTGGCTGTGGGCGCAGCCATCAGTGCGTATTACCACAAGTATTCCTACCGGACGGAGGAAATCAACTGGGCAAAGCATTAAAAGGCAAAGAACGGCAGGCAAGGCCAAATTTGATGCTGCCCATTTACCTGTCATAAGCAAAACCGAGGAGGAAGCGACATGCTAAGAGAAATCTCGCTTGAAAAATTCAAGGCATTCGACACGCTGGAAGAGCTCTCCATAAAGCCGCTGACGATTCTGTGCGGTGTGAACAGCGGCGGAAAATCATCCATTATAAAAAGCCTCCTTTTATTGAAACAAAGCTATGAAAATACATCTGCAATAAATGAGGCAACGCTGAACGGCCAATATACCACGAACGGCTTGATGAAGGATGTGATTTACAATGGAAAAGGCGATGCATTTTCCATCGAAAACACGTTTGAAATCAAGTACAAGGGCAAGCGTTTTATGGCATCCTCAAAGCAGGATGTATCAACCGCAAAAGAGCTGGGAAAAATAACGGGTTTCAAGCCGACCTATGTATCGTACTTTAAAATCAGTGTAAAATGCTGTATAAAAAAGGGAAAGCCTGCCGATACCGATTGGTGGGATAAAAACTTTATTTCCAGTTATTTTATTCGTATCGAGCCTCAAAACGCAAATCATGAGCCTTTGAAAGAAGCGGCTTTCAGCGTAGAGCTCAGACATAAGCGGGAAACGGTCTATGATATTACACTCAACAATTTCCCAACAGTGTCTGGCGTAAATAAGGTCGATGAACAGCTGGAAAACTGCATGTGCTATTTTAATGGAATGCGGCTGACCAATTTGTATCACGAAAGCGAAAAGCATACGGTAAAAATGTCGGATTTTTTAACGAATGTGTATGCAGTCTTTCGCATTGTGGCAGACCAGTATAAAGGAATGGTCTACTTGGGTCCACTGCGGGAAAATCCGAGACGGGAATATTCGGTATCCAGCATCCGAACTGTACAGGACAGCACTGGTGCAGATGCTCCATTTGTATTGGCGAAAAATCAAAGAAAAAAGCTTAAAAAGGAAATCAATCCACCTCTGACAGAAAACACATTCTTTGAAGAAAAAAGTGCGGAAACTGAAACACTAATAGATGCCGTAGAGCAATGGATGGAGTACTTTGATCTGGGCCGCTTGAACATTGAAAGCGAAAAGGACATTCTGAAGCTCAATGTGAAGGAAAGCAATATCTCAGATGTGGGATTTGGTGTCAGTCAGACGATGCCCATTATTGTGCACGGCTTATCCATGGACTATGAACAGACCCTGATTCTGGAACAGCCGGAAATTCATCTTCATCCCAGAATGCAGATGCGCATGGCGGATTTTCTGCTGACCTTAGCACAAACAAATCATTGCGTCATAGCAGAAACGCACAGTGACCATATTATCAACCGTTTGATAAGACGTATTCTGGAAGCACCCAATGACGCACTGTTGAATGCTGTTGCGATCTATTTTGTGGAAAATACAGCGGGCGGTTCAATGGTCAGTAAAATCACGGTGGACCGGGTACGGGGCATCACGGAATGCCCGGAAGAATTCTTTACGCAGTTTGCAACAGAGAGCGGATATATTCTGGATGCAGGCATAAAAAATATGCAGAAAAAGGAGATGTGACATGGCGATTGCAGCACTGTCTCCCTGTGTTTTAAAAGATACCTCTACAGATGAAATGATCCACTGCCAGAAAATTGCGCATCTGGTGCAGAATTTATCCCAGAACACAGAATTGAAATTGCAGGATTACACGCATTCTCCATATAGCAGTTACCGCATGCTTATCCCGTACTACGAAGGAAATTTTACGTTGAATCAATATATTGCAACCCATATATATGCATGTATTCGGAAAATGATGGATAATGAGTATGTTGATTTGGAGGGTATAGGGCAGGCAGAACTTCCGGCAGGATTCTATGAAGAACAGACCGAAATAGAAGAAAAGTTTTCGGCCTATCTGAATTACTTGAAAACAAAAGATTCTGTTGTATTTGTCGGCAAAAGAAATTTCGGCTATTCCAACGGGCTTGCAATACGGGCAGAGGGTAAAACATTTACGCTGAAGGTTTCAACCTATGCAGGCATAGAAAAAACAGATGTTTTGATGCCGTACTTAAAACAACCAGAAGATATCAATGCAATTTTTCCACGAGAGAGCTTCTGCCGTGAATATAATGCGTACATTCGTTGTGAGATCGAAGAACAAGGAATGAACGAAAGCGAAAAGCAGGCTCTTTTTGAAAAAATGGGGCCGGTTGTAGCTATGTACAATTTATATGAGAAAAACAACAACTTGTCCCAGCTCAATACAACATCTAGAGCCAAGCGAATCGTATTTGAAAAAACGCTCGGGGAAAAGTATTATCTATCGCAGGATCTGGAAAGCGGTGGATTCGAGGTATTCGATAAAAATTATCGCCATCTGGGTCAGTATGATTTTTCAGGAAAGCAAGTGAAAAAAGCTGAGCCACGAAATCATAAATTACTGCATTGAATTTGAAAAAGCAAGGCAGTATAATGAGTGTATCTTTTATATCTGCAGGAGGTATTCCCTATGCCTAGACCAAAAGGAAGCAAGAGCAAGCCCAAAACCATAAAAACAACTGTTGACTTTTCCGCACAGATTGCCGAGAAGCAGTCTGCAAAGGAAACCATTAATGCCGAAATCGCATCCATTACCGCTAATATTGATACATTAAAAGCTGATTTGAAAGCGAAGAAGGCAGAGCTGAAATCTATCGACAAGGAAATCGCCAGAATCGAGGCTAAAAAGATCAAAGCTGAAACCAAAGCAGCGGAATCGGCAAAGAAAGCCGAAGCAGAGGACGTGCTGAAAAAGCTGTTGGCCAGTGGTGTGAGCGCAGACGATATCCTCGCAAAGCTGAAGTGATTTGAAAATTTCCGAAGCAGAAGTTGACAGGAACATCTATGTCGCAAGCAGGGCAAGTTGGTACCAACTTGCAATTTTTGAATCTGATTTTTCAAAATCCAAATTCAAAATGCTTGTTGGGCTGTGCCCAATCCCCTATCGTTCTGCATCGTGCCGATGCAGGCTGCGCGTTTGTTCCAAACACTCCTATAACAAAAAAGACAGCCTAGGACTCTCCCACAACGGAAGAATCCTAGGCTGTCATCGTATATCGGGAATGTGTTTTTGGAATGTTCTTCTTTTCTTCGGCAAAGAACAGTTCTACATTTCTCTTTGCACGGAGAAGCTCCTGCATTTCTTCTTTCGCTTTGCGGTAGTCCGGGTAGGATGCTTTCTTTTCTGTCAGCAGCTTGGAATATTCCGCATCCAGTTCTTTCACCTTGGGGAGCTTTTTCAGGTTGGCTTCATCGAAAGCTGCTTTTGCCGCCTTGTGTAGCGTGATCTCCGTGCGGTGCGCCTCCAGAAAACGCTTGCTGTATCCGGCCTTACGGTAGGCATCGTAGACTGGTCGCGTTTTGGCGTAGTTGATGATGTGCGCTTTCAGCACCGCGATTTCTGTCAGCCGCTTTTCTGATGCTTTAATGGAATCGCCCAATTCATGATAACGCGCAGTAGCAGCGTCCACACGCCCCTGCATTTCCTCGATGCTGCCGATTTTATTTTCCTGTAAGAATATCAGCGTTCGGGACATCTCTTTTAAGTTGTGCTGCTTTGCCCAGTGGGCAAAGCCCGCGCCTTTTCCCTCGGCCAGTTTTGCCTGAATGTCCACCAGCATCTGAAATTTCTGCTCCGGTGCCAGACTCTTTTGCCGAGGCCGATGCTCCGCTTCTCCTGCAAGGACAGCTTTCAGTTCTTCCTCGCTATACCCTGCCCCCAAAGTGCGGAACCGGATAAATCGTTTCTGCCGTGCGCCCTTGACGGAGGTATATTTTCCGCGTTTAACTTCGTAGCCCTGCTGCTCCAGCCTCTGCAGAAAATCCTCGTAGTCCTTGGTTTTTTCAGACAGAATGTTGTCAATCACACTGCATAGCCGGTCACGTTTGCTTTCCTTGGGCGGGTAGAGTGTGCGCTTCTGCCGCTCCCGGTAAGGCTTTATCTCAATGACGGAGAGCTGATGCTCTAAACAAATTAGATCACTCACCCGCTGCACAGCCAGCCCAGATAGTAAAAAATTCCGAAACTTTCGTGTTCCATCCAGCGCAGTGGAGTTATAAATAATGTGGTTGTGGATGTGTTCCCTATCCGTGTGAGTGGCAACAATAAACGCATATTTGCCCTTGGTGAACCGCATCGCCAGTTCGTAGCCCACCTTGTTGGCTTCCTCGGCGGTGATCTCACCGGGGCGAAAAGACTGCCGAATCTGATAGGCGATCACATCATTTTTCTGTCTGCGGCCTGTAGAAAGTTCGTATTGCCGCTTGGACAGCATAAATTCTTCGTCCGCGGTCAAGGGGCTGCACTCATAGCTGCTGACCAACTCTCCCCTGTTCGTTTTGTCAGGATTCTTCGCGTAGTCCGTGCGGCTTTTCAGGCAGGCCGCAACCGACTTGCCCTTGTTCTTGTGCAGTGCGATCAAACGTGTTGCAGCCATTCTGAATCACCTCCCGTGTGACAGCCAATACTTGAGCCACTTGTGGCGTTCAAAGCCCCCAAACAAAAAGCCGCCCGAAGGCGGCAAAGATAAAAATACTTACAGTTCTGCAAACCATTCGCTGAACCGTCCGATGCCCTCTGTGATGGCAGTTGCACCGAAAAAGAGAACGAAGCAGATAAACTCTGCCACCAGCAGAATGAAAAACTGATTCCAAGTCTGCCGGTAGGCGGTGTAGATGCCGCAGCCGAAGATGTAGAGCATCAGTGGCGCGACCACATAGCTGGACAGGGTCAGCAGCCATTTTGCCATCAGAGCCAGAAACGCCACAAAGAGAGAAATCGGGAAAAGAACAATTTTCTTCAGCGTAAACAACATATCGAACACCAACCTTTCTTTTCAGCTCTATTATAAAGGTATCAGCTATTGCGTTGCAAGGATGTTAACTGTTATGTACCCCGCAACCCTCCAACTGCGGGGAAAAATTTTAAAGTTCTGCTAGCCGGGAAAGAATCTGCTTGCCGATGCTGATGAGTTCATCCAGCCGGGCGCGCAAGTCCTCCAGATCGGCGGCGTATACCCGACCATTTTCATTGGCGGCTTTGGCGTACTGGTTCAGGTTATTGCTGCACATCTGCAAAAGATACGCCATGTGGCGCAGCTGCGGCAGATCCAGATGCAGACAATACCCGTCCAGCGCCATCTTGCGCAGATAGGAGCCAATGCTCAAAATGCCGCTGGATTCCATTTTGTTCCGAATCCGTTCCAACTCTGGTTTGCTGACCCGGAAATGGAGCTGCTGGTCGCGGCGGTCGCTCACCGGGCATCACCATCCTTGTCGTAATAACTGCGGAAGGGCTTCACCGGCTCCGGCTTGTCGGATTTTTCTTCCAGAGCCGCCAGTACCGAGGGGCGGCGAGGTGCATCCTCCTGTTCTTCCTCGTCCTGTTCCGGCTCGTGGCTCTTTTCGTCCACATCCAACTGGGCGTTCAGTTCCGCAAGGCGAGCCGATTTCTCCGCCAGTTCTTCCTCCTGTGGGAATGGTTTCTCAACTTCGATCTGCGCCGCCGCCTGCTGCTGATGCAGGGTGGCCAGCTCGTTCTCTGCAGCGGTGATGCGCTCCGGGAAGTTATTCAGCGAATTGTCCAGACGGATGATGTTGCCCAGAGGGTCGGTGCCTAAGGGTACCGTGTACTTCCGCTGGCCCTTCAAAAGTGCCTGATACTCGCTGCGGAAGGTATCGAACCGCAGGGACAGTTCAAAGCCCCGGTAGCTGCCGATAACTTTTTCTTCGGCGTTTGGCAGTTCAGAACAAGCAAGGACCAGACGCTCACCGGCGGTCTTTTTCTCATCGTAGGTCACGCCCTTGATGGTCA
>OHAH01001015.1_pt1 | contig 19849 bp, 13 predicted proteins | sample 1577071 | NCBI WGS metagenome assembly OHAH01 (sample SAMEA3541520, study PRJEB24748) | human gut metagenome | biome: human gut; feature: human-associated habitat; material: faeces | place: China | collected 2012 | reverse complement strand
AATCACGACTTGCGAGAGGACGCTTATATCTGCCCTTCAAACTCTAGGAAAGCACCACAAAATCTGCTGCCCCATGGTAAGTTAAACTCCGGTTTATAACTCCGGCAGGAGTTTTAAAAATTCTTCCGTAGACTGTGACACTGGCAAAGTTGGATTTATGGAAGCTACCATCTGGCGGGACGGGAGTTTTTCTTTTGTTTTCACAACATACAGGTCTTTGGATTCCCGGCTTAAGCAGTAGTCTGGGATAAAGGCAATTCCAAGTCCGATGCGGGCAAGGTCGATCAACAGGTCATTACTGCTTAATTCCACTTCCGGGATTAACTCTAACTGATGCTGCAAAAACAGGTTGTGCAGAAATTCACTTGTGGTACTCTTGCGGTCAAGCATGAGGATCGGATACTGTTTCAGTTCTTCAAACGGAATCTCCTGCTGTTTCAGATTGAAGTAGGCAGGGTTCGCAATGAAAACATCGGTAAAATTGCAGACTGTTTTCTGAATATAGGAATGATTCAAATGTGCATTTGGGAAGTTCGTCACGATCAGATCCACTTTTCCCTGCTCTAAGAGATCCACACAGCTTACAGAAGTTGCATTAGTTACTTTGATTGGCACATTTGGAAACTTCTTGTGGAACTGCTTTAAATAAGGAACTAAAAAGTAACGGCAGATCGTATCGCTGGCACCGATGTGGAGCTGTCCAAGTCCAAGGCTGCCAGAATCGAGAAGCTGGCTCTCACCGCGCTGGATTAAGTTCATGGCAGGCTCAATGTGCTTTAAGAGTACTTTTCCGGCAGGGGTGAGCTGTACTTTTTTCGTGCTCCGGATGAAAAGAGGCTGCTCTAATTTTTTCTCCAATGTCTTGATCGACTGGCTGACAGCCGACTGTGAAATGTATAACTGTTTACTTGCCTCGGAAAAACTCAAAGAGGTTGCAACATAATAAAAAACTTTATATAACTCGTAGTTGATATCCATAAAAATGCGTGTACCTTTCCAATAAGGTTTCCAGGTTAGAGAAAACCTCAGATTATAATGAGCGTATATACAGACTGATGTGCCTGAATAGATATAATTATAAGACGTACTTATAATTGTGTCAATCGATTCTTATGATTAAATGAGTGTGAAGTGTGCGTGATAAATAGTAGATTAAATATTAAATGAACTTATAAAACAAATTAAATATATTAATTATGCTAATCTAATACCATATGTTATACTATCCTAAGATTGAATCGCAATGACTCAGTACGTCATAATTGCGAAGCGTAATATCTGGCGTGGCAGAAAAAATCATGCCAGAAGCAGAATAAAAGAAAACATATCGCGAAAGGAAAAGGGAACATTTATGAGCAAGGTAAGAAGAGTTTATGTAGAAAAGAAACCGGCTTTTGCAGTCAAGGCAAAAGAGTTACAGGCTGAGATTAAGAGCTATCTTGGAATTTCTTCCGTGACAGGTGTACGTGAACTGATTCGTTATGATATAGAAAATATTTCAGAGGAGACCTACAAGAAGGCACTGGTCACTGTTTTTTCAGAGCCGCCGGTAGATACGGTTTTCGAGGAAACCTTCGAACTTGGCAATGCAAAAACTTTTTCTGTAGAATATTTACCGGGACAGTTTGACCAGAGAGCAGATTCCGCAGAACAGTGTGTGAAATTATTAAACGAAGAGGAAGAACCGGTTATCCGTACCGCAACTACTTATGTGATCGAAGGCGATATCACAGAGGAGCAGTTAGAGGCGATCAAGCATCACTGCATCAATCCGGTTGATTCCAGAGAGACAGGTCTTGAGAAACCGGAGACTTTGGTACAGAATTTTGAAGAGCCAGCAGATGTGATCTCTTTTGTGGGATTTGCAGATATGCCGGAAGCACAGTTAAAAGAGCTTTACAGTTCTTTAAATCTTGCAATGACATTCAAAGATTTTTTACATATCCAGAAGTATTTCAAGAATGAGGAGCACAGAGATCCATCCGTAACAGAGATCCGTGTTCTTGATACCTACTGGTCTGACCATTGTCGTCATACGACCTTTTCCACAGAGTTAAAGGACGTGAAGTTTGATGATGGATTTTACAAAAAACCGATCGAAGAGGCTTATAATGACTATCTGAATACATTCAAAAATCTTTACGAAGGACGTTCCGACAAGTTTGTCTGCTTAATGGATATTGCATTACTTGCCATGAAGCGTCTGAAAAAAGAAGGAAAATTACAGGATCAGGAAGAATCCGATGAGATCAACGCATGCTCTATCGTAGTTCCTGTAGAAGTTGACGGACAGACAGAAGAATGGCTTGTAAACTTTAAAAATGAGACACATAACCACCCGACAGAGATCGAACCATTCGGTGGTGCAGCTACCTGTCTCGGCGGTGCAATCCGTGATCCGTTGTCAGGACGTACCTATGTATATCAGGCAATGCGTGTGACAGGAGCAGCAGACCCGACTGTATCTGTGAAAGATACATTGCCGGGAAAACTTCCACAGAAGAAAATTGTCCGCGAGGCAGCTCACGGTTACAGTTCCTATGGTAACCAGATCGGACTTGCAACCGGTTATGTAAAAGAAGTATATCATCCAGACTATGTCGCAAAACGTATGGAGATCGGTGCCGTTATGGGTGCTGCTCCAAGACGTGCAGTTCAGAGACTGACTTCTGATCCGGGAGATATCATTATCTTACTCGGAGGACGTACCGGACGTGACGGTATCGGTGGTGCAACCGGTTCGTCTAAAGCGCACAATACGCAGTCTACTTCCGTTTGTGGTGCAGAAGTCCAGAAAGGTAATGCTCCGACCGAGCGTAAGATCCAGAGATTATTCCGCCGTGAGGAAGTTGCCCACATCATCAAAAAATGTAACGATTTCGGTGCAGGCGGTGTGTCTGTGGCAATCGGTGAATTAGCAGATGGACTTCGCATTAATTTAGATAAAGTTCCGAAAAAATACGCCGGACTTGACGGAACAGAGCTTGCAATCTCCGAGTCCCAGGAGCGTATGGCAGTTGTTGTAGCTCCGGAGGATGTTAAGACCTTCTTAGGATACGCAGCTGAGGAAAACTTAGAGGCAGTGGAAGTTGCAGTTGTAACAGAGGATCCAAGACTTGTGTTAGAGTGGAGAGGAAAAGAGATCGTAAATCTTTCCAGAGCATTCTTAGATACAAATGGTGCACATCAGGAGACCAACGTAGAAGTTGAGATGCCTGAGGAAAAAGAGAACTATTTCAAAAAGATCGCAGCACCAAAGGTAGCAGAGGCAGTTGCGGCAAATGATATGAAAGCTGCATGGATGACAGAACTGGCTGATTTAAATGTCTGCTCCCAGAAAGGTCTTGTGGAGATGTTCGATGGTTCCATCGGTGTGAACAGCGTTTACATGCCATTCGGTGGAAAATACCAGCTTACAGAGACACAGTCCATGGTTGCAAAGCTTCCGGTTGCAAAGGGAGACTGCGATACCGTGACCATGATGTCTTATGGTTTTGATCCATACTTATCAAGCTGGAGCCCATACCACGGATCTGTTTACGCAGTATTAGAATCCTTGTCCAGAATTGTAACAGCAGGCGGTGATTACAAGAAAGTACGTTTCACTTTCCAGGAGTACTTCCGCAGAATGAGCGAGGATCCAAAACGCTGGAGCCAGCCATTTGCAGCATTACTTGGTGCTTACAATGCACAGATCGGCTTCGGACTTCCATCCATCGGTGGAAAAGATTCCATGTCCGGAACCTTCAATGATATTGATGTTCCACCAACACTTGTTTCCTTCGCTGTGGATATCGCAAAAGAAAAAGATATCATCACACCGGAATTAAAAGCAGTGGGAGACCAGTTAGTACTGTTTACAATTAAAAAAGATGAATTTGACCTTCCGGATTACGCACAGGTCATGAAATTATACGATACCATCCATGCACTGATCCAGGCTGGCGTGATCGTATCCGCTTATGCACTTGACGGAAAAGGACTTGCAGCAGCAGTCAGCAAAATGGCATTCGGTAACAAGCTTGGCGTCACAGTAAATGAAGATGTTTCCAAAGAAACATTATTCGCTCCGGGATTCGGTAACATTGTGGCAGAAGTTCCGGCTGAAAAGGTTGCAGAGGTAAAAGCAGCATTCGATGCAGCAGGACTTGCAGGATACGAAGCACTTGTCGGATGGGTAAATGAGGAAGAAAGCTTTATTTACGGTGATATGAGAATTTCCATGGAGGAAGCATTACACGCATGGACAGCTACATTAGAAAAAGTTTTCCCAACCCGTGCAACAGAGAATAAGGATGAAGTGAAAACAGGATTATACAAAGCAGACAGCATTTATGTATGCAAAAACAAAGTGGCAAAACCAACTGTATTCATCCCGGTATTCCCGGGAACTAACTGCGAGTACGACAGTGCAGATGCGTTTGAGCGTGCAGGTGCCAATACCATCGTTAAGGTATTCAAAAACATGAATGCAAATGACATCCGTGAATCTGTAGATGAGTTTGTAAAAGCAATCGAACAGTCCCAGATCATTATGTTCCCAGGCGGATTCTCCGCCGGTGACGAACCGGACGGCTCTGCAAAATTCTTTGCGACTGCATTCCGCAATGCGAAGATGACAGAGGCAGTCATGAAGCTGTTAAATGAGAGAGACGGACTTGCACTTGGTATCTGTAACGGATTCCAGGCACTGATCAAATTAGGATTAGTTCCACACGGAGAGATCTGTCCACAGTCAGCTGAGTCACCGACTCTGACATACAACACCATCGGACGTCATGTGAGCAAAATGGTTTACACAAAAGTTGTTTCCAACAAGTCCCCATGGTTACAGGGTGCAGAGCTTGGAAAAGTATATTGCAATCCGGCATCCCATGGCGAAGGACGTTTCGTAGCACCACAGGAGTGGTTAGACAAGCTCTTTGCAAACGGACAGGTTGCTACCCAGTATGTGAATGAATCCGGTGTTCCGACTATGGATGAAGAATGGAATGTCAATGGTTCCTACATGGCGATCGAAGGTATCACAAGCCCGGATGGACGTGTACTTGGTAAGATGGCTCACTCCGAGAGACGTGACAGAAGTGTTGCGATGAATATTTACGGAGAGCAGGATATCAAGATCTTTGAATCCGGTGTGGCTTACTTTAAATAAGAGATTACATTAAAACCTCACAGAGTGGAAAAAACATTCTGTGAGGTCTTTTTTTGCGTCTTACTGCTGAAACTTTACTACTTATCCGAAATCTATTTACAAACCATATTCCATTTCCTATACTGAGATAGTCGATAAGGACAACGAAAACATGAAAGGTAAAGGAAAAAGGAATGAAGGTTACATCCAGTAAACTGATCGATCAGAAGAAACCGGTTCTGAAACAATTATTAGATAGATTGCTGCAGACATATTCGTATGCATCCATTCTGATGACAGATTCAAAAGGCAAACAGTACACCATTTCAAAACAGGGAATCAGCATTACGGAGAACATGTTTGTGGAGTTAGGATATGTGGTAAAAGTATACGATGGCGAGAACTATGGAGAATATGCGTTCAGCCACATTGATGAGAATGAGATTGACACCATTGCAGAGGAAGTAAAAAATCATGTGATGCCGTGGGCAAAAAAGCTTCCGGATGACATGAAAGTGAAACAGTATCCAGAAATTCCGGACGAAGCATATCATTTTGAAAAAAGCACTGACTATGAAGTTTTGCCGGAAGAATTAGGCGATGAGGAGATCGTAAAACGCCTTGGCGCAGTGCGTGAAAAAGCAATGGCACAGGATGAAAAAATCGTTGAGATCAAGACAGCATGCGTTTACCAGATTTATCACAAATTATTTTTATCTCCAAACAAAGACATGACGCAGAACGTCATGTGGACAAACGGCATGATCATGGGACTGATCCCGAAGGGCGAGGAGATGAAGATGGCATTTGACAGCTGCTCCGGCTGTGGCGGAATGGAAATTTTAGATGACATGGAAACAAAAATCCCACCATTAGTGCAGAAACTCAATGATCTTGCCACAAGTGAACCAATCACACCGGGCGAGTATGACTGCATCTGTGCACCGGATGTCACAGGTATGATCGTGCATGAAGCATTCGGACACGGTGTTGAGATGGATATGTTTGTGAAAAAACGTGCGCTGGCAGAAAAATACATTGGCGAATATGTGGCATCCCCGTTAGTTACCATGCATGACGGTGCTGCAGCAGCATCTGAGACAGCAACCTTCTTTTTTGATGATGAGGGAACACTTGCGCAGGATACCGTCATCATTGATAAAGGAATCTTAAAGACCGGAATCTGTGATGCACAGGCTGCTATGGCACTTGGCACAAAACCGACCGGAAACGGAAGAAGGGAAAAGAATAGCCACAAAGCGTACACGCGGATGACCAATACTTTCTTTGAGCCGGGCACCGATAAAGTGGAAGATATGATCTCCTCTATTTCCTATGGGTTTTATCTGGAAAATGCGAGCAGCGGCATGGAAGATCCGAAAAACTGGGGAATCCAGTGCTTAGTTGACATTGCAAGAGAAATCAAAGACGGTAAATTTACCGGAAAAGTATTTTCTCCGATCGTACTGACCGGATATGTACCAGACTTATTAAAATCTATTTCCATGATGTCAGACGAGTGTGAACTTGCAGGAACCGGATATTGTGGAAAAGGACACAAAGAGTGGGTAAAAGTATCTGACGGCGGTCCATATATCAAAGCCAGAATCAGATTGGGATAAAAAGGAGAGAGACAGATGCGTGAAAAAATATTACAGGCAATTCGGAAATTTCAGATAGAAACCTACCTTGTGACAGAGAAAACAGTCGAGGGTGCAGAACTTTATTTTATAAAAAAAGAACTTGATATGCGCAGGATGAAACAGGATGCGGTGTCTGCGGTTACCATTTACCGTGATTTTGAGACAGACGGAAAGAAAATGCGTGGTTCCGCAAATATCAACATTTTTCCGGAGATGACACAGGAGGAAGTAGATGAGGCGGTAAAAGGTGCTTATTATGCAGCTTCCTTTGTAAAAAATCCATTTTTTGAACTTCCAAAAGGGAAAAAAGAGGATAAAGTGCAGGTAAAAAGCACACTTTGTGGAAAAAGCCTTGAGGAGATCGGAGATGCATTTGTAAAAGCGCTTTACTGTGTGGATGTGCAGGAAGATGCATTCATCAATACGGCTGAGTTTTTCATGGAAAAAACAACGACTGCGATTTACAATTCAGAGGGCATTGATGTTTCTTATGAAAAAAGCAGTGTGAACGGAGAGTTTGTCGTACAGTGTATCACACCACAGGATGTCGAGCAGTATCAGGAGTTCGCATATGATGATCTTGACACAGAGGCTCTGACGGCACAGGCAAAAGAAGCATTGGAACGGGTATGCGACAGGGCAAGGGCGACAGAAGCACCGGAAAAAGGAAACTATAAGCTGATTCTTTCTGGAAAAAATGTGCGCACACTGATCGATTTTTACATAGACCGGTCATCCTCTGGCATGGTCTATCCGGGTTATTCAGGCTATCAGGCAGGAATGGATGTGCAGGGAGAAAAAGTGCAGGGAGAAAAATTAAATATCACGCTCCATGCATCGAATCCTTATTCAAGTGAGGGAATCCCGATGAAAGATCTTACACTATTAAAAGAGGGAGAACTGAAGGCAATTCATGGAAATGCCCGGTTTGCATACTATTTAGGTGTCGAGCCGACCGGAATCTACAGTGCGGTAAAACTGAATAACGGCACAAAAGCTTTTGAGGAGATGAAAAAAGAACCATACCTTTATGTGGTAAGTTTTTCTGACTTCTCCATGGATAGCTTAAGCGGATATTTTGGCGGTGAAATTCGTCTTGCCTATCTTTTCGACGGTGAGAAAGTGACGCCGGTAACCGGAGGTTCCGTCAGCGGCAATCTGTTGGAATTACAGAAAGATATGGCATTTTCCACCGAGCGTTATAAAGATAAAGATTATGACGGACCATTTGCGGTCGAATTTCATGGGGTAGCGGTCGCAGGAAAATAAGGTTTTCATGGCGGTGAAAACGGGATGTAAAGCAAATTAATATGATAAGTGTGAAAGGAACATTACATAAATGGAACAGAAAAAGTTTCCGTTTATGTAATGCTCTTTTTTGGTGGAGGCAGATAAAATGGAGATGATAAACAAATGAAATGGAGAGAAAAACATGAAGAAAAATCTGAAAAACAAAATGAAAAAGATGGTTGCAGGAATGATGCTTGTCTGTTCACTGCTTACACTTTTTGGTGGAGTAAGCAGTGATGGGATTGCGCCGTGTGCTGAAGTTGTAATTGAGAATGAAATGTAAATTAGATGATGTTGATAGAAAAATCTTTGAAGAACTCTCTTTGGAGAACTTCAGAATTAGCATTTAATTCATATAATTCCTGAATGCTGCATGCATAATGTGCAAATTTTGTTGCCGATTCATACTGCTGGCATTCTGCTAGACACTGGCAATAATAAAAAAGAAAATATCCAAAGGTGGCTACATTTCCCTTGAGCAGCTGGTGATTTGAACCTGTGAACAAATCAGTCGCCTCGTGATAATGATGTTGTGTATATAAACTGTGTTCATACTTATACAATGTCAGTAGAAAAACACTATTTATAAAAAGTATATCCAGAGAATGAATGGAGAGGTAGTCAAGTAATTTTGTAAAATATAAATTGCTTTTATTTCCATCAATGTTTCGATATTGGAATCCAATGTTATTTAAAATGGAAAGTTCGCTGTGTGACAGGTGGTAATTATAAATAAAGCGAATGTCAAAATCCGGCAGAGTATAAGCGAGTGCGGTGTGCAGGTTCTGGATACATTCTTCGGGAGAAGATGACAATAAGTTACAGTCAAAAGTATAACGCTGCATTAAGATGTTATCTTTTTTCGTAATCAATGAGTGAAACTGGTGCAGATAGTTTTCTATTTGTTCGTTGGTCAGCAGACGTGTATGTGTTAATTTGAATTTTAATTCATAAAGTCTGCTTTCACGTTCACTTCCCCAGAAAGTAAAACCGCATTCGGATATGCCAAGACGCTGTAATAAGGCTTCGGTCAGAAAGACATCCGGCTGCAGGGCGTCATTTTCAATTTTTGAAAGCTTGGATTTCGAACATAATCCATGGCATAATGCAGTCAGAGAAAGTCCCTGTTCTGTCCGAAACTCATGGATTAATCTGCCAATCGTCAAAACATCTGCGGAAAAAAAGTCATAAGTACCATCTGTTAGATCGGATGTATTTATGGCTTTTTTCATTGGAAAAACGGGCAGAGGAACATCATTCATTTGTGCCAGGTAATCATCCAGTGAAAACAGATGTCTGTTTAAAACATAATTCCTGCAAATGGTAGCATAACAGCTTTCAATGGAATGTGCGGCATAAAAAGTATTCTTAAAATAAATATAGGCAGTTTCCATTTCACCGGTATGATAATAGCCAACCGAAGTCAGAAATGTTAATTCTAATAAAGGGGAATCCTCGGAATTTTGTACCATTTTATGACGGTGATGGTCTGCTATGGCAAGAGCCTTTTTGTAATCTTTCATTTCTAATAAATACTTTGTGTAGACAATCGCGTATTCTGCGTACAAATAATCTTTTTTCAGATAATCAATTTCAGCGTTTGCGAGATAGGAAGCAATCTGTGAACAGATGTTATAACAAAGATCGCTTTTTCCCAGATAAAGTAATTCCTGTGCAACGCCAATAAGCAGTTCGATTTCAACAATCGATAATAAAAGATGATGAAAATCTGAATAGTCAATTTCAGGACGTGTTATATGGAGCGCGGAAGAAAAAAGGTCATAAATTGCATGATGGTCTGCACAGCCAGAGCGCACCTGAAGCCGGCCATTTAAATAAAGGTATTCCTGATAATAGAGTTTGTTATCTGCAAAGTGCCATTCTGCAAGCTTATTTAACTCCTCATATGCCTGACTTAACTGCCAGGAACCCAGAAAGAAGCGTGCACGATTAAGCGAATAGAAGCATTCAAAGTCTGTTCTGCCTGCAAAGATTGGGTAAACTTCGCAGGAAGCACTAGCATGAGCCATAAGTGCCTGAAAAGTCACCGGACTGACACCGGCAGAACCATTTTCAATTCTTGAAAGCGAGAGAACAGAACATACCCCTTCTGATAACTGTTCCTGCGTTAAACCAGCCTTTAATCGTGCTTCACGGATTGCTTTTCCTGCGTTTCTGACACCCATTTGTAATAACCTCTAATCAACATATATTTTGAAATAAATTATATAGCGGAAAAAAGAAAAAGACAATGTATGTTAATAAATTTGGTATATACATAAATGGAAACTTTTTAGTTTCTGATTATGAGATTGAAACAATTTGTGTATGAAATATAATCAAAATATAAAATTGAAAGGTGGAAACAGAATGAGAGAAAATAATGATGAAAAAAAGGTAGTAGAATTTGGATATTATAGCAGTAGTGCAGATATTGGTAATCATGAACGTTATTTAAAAAAAATTGGAGAGTTTAATAGTATTGTTCAACCACTGCGAGTTACATTTTTATCTCCAAAAGGAATTGCAACTATTTATTATAATGATCAAGAACAAATTCTAGAAGAAGGAACGATTATAGGTGCAGGTTCAATTTTAAGAACAAATGGAGCTGATGTAGAATTAAAGTCATGCACTAGTGAAACGATAAGGCTTGTTGGAAAGAGTGATTTGTGCTTGGAAAATACAGTGGAGGGAACAGTTCCAGTAATATATGGGAATGTTTATTATGAAAGAGGGAATGGTTCTACATGTAGCGCACATATTAAATATCGAAGTAGCTGTTGGTGTAAACATGAATCTCCGATTATTGTGGAAAGAGTAAATGAAAACGAAGATATTTATTATGCTAGCAGTAAATCATTAACAATATATGAATATGATGAATATGGAGAAAAATTTGATATTATAAAACTTGAACCGTATCAGAAATGCATTTTATCGTACAATATAAATAAATCAATGAGAGAAAGGTATCAAATTAAGTTGCTAGAAGCTATGAAAAAATCAGATATGGTTAAAGTATTTGAAAGGTATATGTATGAAGAGAGATGGAAAAAAGATTCGGTATATAACATAAAGGTAGGTTAAGAAAAAAATGAAAGTAATAACCAAGTATATTACGCTATATATTAAAAGTATAAAATTTATATGGAAATCGTGTAAATTTCTTACAATTGCTATGATTGCCTTAATACCAATACAAGCATTAATGCCATCAGCAACACTTTATCTAACAAATATTATTATTAATAAAGTACAAGAAAATGATATAAAACAAATTAGTCTTTTTGTTATTTTATGGTGTGTTGTATTTGTTTTAAATAATATAATGCCTCCAATTAATGTGTTTATTCAGGGACAATTGACAGATAAACTTACATATTATCTTAATTTTAGCGTTATGAAAAAAGCTGAAGAGATACAAGATTTGAGTCATTATGAAGATGCAGAATTTTACAATGAAATTAAATTGATAAGTTCGGAAGCGTCATGGAGACCAGTCAATCTTTTGGTATTTGGCTCAAGCATTATAAGTAATAGTATTATCTTTATATCCATGGTGTGTATGCTTGCATCGTTTCAGATATGGATAGCTATTGTTATTTTTATAGCAATGATTGTACAAGGATGGATTGCTTATAAAATTCAACAGCAATCATTTGAAACGTTAGTTTCAAATACAGAGGATTCGCGAAAATTATCTTATTACTCAGAGTCTGTTTTGAACGCAGATTATATAAAAGATATTCGATTATATAGCCTGCATTCTTTTTTTCAGAATAAGTATAAGTGTACATATGAAGAGATTCGAAAAAAAGTGCAGAAAAATAGAATAAAACAATTTGTAGGGGCAACCATTTTTTTGATTGTCTGTGCAATTTTTGGTGCTTTTTGTTTTAATTTTGTAATTAATAGCGTGATTGATAATGTATATAAATTAGGAGTAATAATGGTATTTGTGAGTACAATTGGCTATTCGATTCAAAGTGTTACTATATTAGTACAGGACACATCATTATTGTATGATACGCTGTTGTACATGGAAAAAGTATTCTGCTATTTAAAAATTAAAGATGTGGGATATGAGGGACAGGAAGAGCCGCCAGAAGATTTTAGTATATTGAAGTTTAATGATTTAAATTTTACATACCCAAATGCAACTAAAAAAACATTACATAATATTTCGTTTTTTGTGAAAAAAGGACAAAAAATAGCTATTGTCGGAGAAAACGGGGCGGGAAAAACAACATTAGTAAAATTAATTCTTCGATTATACTTATTAGGAGAAAATCAAATTTTATTTGATGGACAAGATGCTGCTAATATGGAAATTAATAAATATCGTGAAAAATTTTCAGCAGTTTTTCAGGATTTTTCAAAATTCGATTTGTCTTTAACAGATAATGTTGTTTTATCAAATCTTGAGCAAAAAAATAATGAAAAAAATTTAACCATGCTTTAGAGCAAAGTGGCATTGATTTGAACGAAATGGATATTAATAAGGAACAGATACTTGGAAAACAATTTGATAATGCACGTGATTTATCGGGTGGGCAATGGCAAAGAATTGCTTTGGCAAGAGCTTTTTTTTCAGATGCGAATATTGTAATTTTAGATGAGCCAACGGCTGCAATGGATGCAAAGATGGAACAGTATATATATGATAGGTTTAATGATTTAGCAAAAGACAAAACAGTTCTTTTTATTACTCATAGACTTGGTGCTGTCAGAAAGGCTGATAAAATACTTGTATTAAAAGACGGTAAAGTGAATGGATTTGATACTCATGAAAAATTAATGGAAGAAAATAAATATTATAGAGACTTGTATAATATTCAGGCAGATATGTATATATGATAAATAATTATTAAGCCATATGCTTGTTCAATGTTTATCTGGCTTAGTGGAAGATTGCGATTATATATATAGTGGAAGAAGAAATAACTAAAAGGGATTTGAGATGAGTCTCTTAAAATAGCAGATATTGAAACTTATGGCGGATGCATAGAAAGATGTAGACTGACAAGAATAAAAGAAGTATATAACTGTTTGATAAAAAAATATTGGCTATCATTGGAAGAACGTGCAAAGTTGGATTTTTATTATGATAAAGAACAAAAGAGAGAATATACTGTATGAAACAGGAAAGTAAGGTCGGCTATCGTGATATCCTGCGTCAGACCGAGTACATGAAAATTATGATAGCGGCATTGATCAATCGTTTCGGAGATTCCATTGACGCAATTGCATCCACATGGATTGTCTATGAAATCACAGGAAATGCCGCATGGTCGGCTATCATTTATGGTGTGAATAGAATCCCATCTATTATCATTACGCCGTTAGCCGGAGCATGGGTAGAGGGGCAGAAAAAGAAAACAATTATGATTGTCACGGATTTGATACGTGCGGTCTGTGTTGCATTTGTGGCAACCGGGTATCTGTTCGGATTTTTACAGGCATGGATGTTGCTGGTTACAACTTTGACGATTTCTACGGTAGAGGCATTCCGGGGACCGGCAAGTGCTGCATTGACGCCAAAGGTGCTGGAAAAAGAATACTATGAATATGGAATATCGTTATCGACAACCTTGTCAAGTATGGTAGAATTAATCGGAACGGCTGTTGCAGCGGCAATTATAGCTGTAATTGGAACTTCCGGTGCAATTTACGTGGATATGACAACTTTTTTGATGTCGGCATTGATTATAGCGTTTGTGAATACGAAAGAGCAGAATCTTGTTGTACAGAAATTTGACCGCAAGGCATATGTGAAAAATCTGGCAGATGGATTTTCTTATGTGAAAAAAGATGCAATGATCCGCATTTTTTTACTTTTGGCGGTTTTTTTGAATGCAATTTTAGTTCCATTGAATAGTTTGCAGGCACCCCTTGCCGGTGATATATTGGGCGGTGGAGCGGAGATATTATCGATTCTTGGAATCTCCATAACCGTAGGTATGCTGCTTGGCTCCGTCACTTATCCAATGGTACAGCGTATTATTCCGGGAAAGGGACTTTGGATTGCGAGTGGTTTGGGGATTGCTTTGTTTTATATTATACTCCCGGTATGCAGACCGCTTTATACAAGCCGGATTTTGGTTTATGCGTTTACCGCAGTATTTAGCTTTATTCTGGGATATACGGTGGCATTGGTAAATTCGCATTTGAGTGTGTTTGCAGTAAAAAGAATCCGCACAGACTACCTTGCCAGAATATCCGGCATTACAACCGCGGCAGGTGCAGCATCCATGCCTGTGGCATCGTTTCTGGTGAGTATCGTTGTTGCATATGTGGATACATCAGCAATATTTATTACTTCCGGTGTGCTGGCACTGATTGTGACTGTGTGCATGTTTTTTTCCAGAACACTTGGACAAGAGGAAACTGATACGGTTGCAGAAGATGTAGAAATGGTGTGATTATGAGTTGGGATTAATATTGAATTGACACAATATAGATTATTATGACATTATTAAAGGAAGTGAGTATAAGCATCATCGATGGCATGTGAAAAAGCAGGGATCAGAGCCGGGTATATAAGGAGAAAAACATTGAACACGTATATATATAAAACAAAAAAATATATGATCGCCCAGATTTTATGGGATTTGGCAGGTGTTATCTGTCTGGCTTTTTCACCATTGCTTCAACAATGGCTGTTTGATTATGGGCTGCAAAGCCCTCTCAAAAAGATCGTGATGGTGGTATTGGCGTATGGTGCATTACTGGTCTTTTATACTTTATCACAGTATTTTTGTGCGTTGTATGCATTTAAAGGCGGAATAAAATTCGAAAATTTACTGAAAAGAGATTTTTTGTATTCTTTGTTTCATATGGAATCTTCAAAGTTCTATAAGCATTCCATTGGCGAATATGTTTCCTTACAGGGAAATGATATTACAGCGTTAGAGCAGGATTATCTGGAACCGGTTATCAGTATCATACGCTGCGTAAACATGATAATTGTATATGGTGCTGTGCTGTTTTTCGGAGTTGACTGGAGAATTGCGCTGGTGATAATTCTGACTTCGATATTTGCAATCCTGATACCGAGAATGATAGGAAAATCGCTGACTGACGCAAGAAGTACATATCAGGAACAGATGGCGGAGTACGTTACAGAGATTACGGATTTATTGGAAGGTTTTCGTGTTATTAATCAGATGACGGTAGGAAAAATACTTGATAAGCATGAACACGTTTTAAATGAAACAGCAGAAAAGCGGTATCAGTATGGGAAAAAGAAGAGCATGGTATTAGGCGTGAGTGAATTAACGACTAAATTCGTGAAAATATTTACATTTGCAGTGGTGGCAGTTCTTTTTTATAAGCACGAGATCACGGTAGGAGTCGGAGTTGCCACGCTTAGTTATGTATCTTCTTTCATCGAACCAATTGACACTGTCCTCTATAATTTCACAGCAATACAGTCCATGAAGGACGTGAAGAAAAAAGTATTATCTTATACGCAGGATACGCATGTCACAGTCCTGCCACGAAAGAAAAAATTAAATTCAGATATAACATTCAAAAATGTGACATTCAAAAGGAAAAGTTTTGCATTGGAAAATATAAATTTAACAATAAAAAAAGGCATGAAGTATGCTGTTGTCGGACACAGCGGAGCAGGAAAATCAACCTTGTTCAAACTTATTATGGGGTATGAAAAAAACAGTTCCGGCGTTATCAGATTAGATGGAGAAGATATCAGAAACTATGACATTTCTGAATTGATATCCTATACGGATCAGAACGAACATATTTACAGAGCGGGGATCGTAGATAATATAACCGTTTTTCATTCTTATCCAATGGATGGGATCGACAGCGTAGGAAAGAGTATCTGGCCGGAATTGTTTGAAGGGATATTCAACAGAAAAGAAAAAGAATGTCAGCGTTTTAGTGGAGGGGAAAAACAGGCAGTCGCATTTTTGCGTATGGCAGCAAAAAATGCAGAGGTGATACTTCTCGATGAGCCGTTTTCTGCAATGGATGCAAAAATGAAATCGGCAGTAGAACATTATCTGTTTACAGGAAAAGAGTTTGAAGGAAAAACCGTTTTAGTCATTACACATGATACAAGAGAAGAAAGCCTTTCGCAGTATGATGGAATCATACATGTTGGAGAGAATGGCATTTATGTGGAATAAATGCCTGTTACATTTGATATTTACCCGGAATTCATTGAGGCTAAATTGCATCGGGTAGATACGATTGAAAGGGCATATGAAGAAAAACTCTTGGAAGAAAAGTGGTCAAGAAATAAGACACTGCAACGTTAAAAAAAGAAAATAAATTTTTTTTCAGAATTGGAAAATACGATCTGTAAACTGAATGAAGTTTTGGGTGAGCAAGAAGAATATCATAAAAGTCTGGAAGAATTAATAACGGCATATGGAACAAGAAGAATTCATACAAAAGATTCAACAGCATGGATCAACTTTAGAGGATGTTATTCGTCTAAGTCATTCAATGATTTTTGGAAAGTCTATCTTCTTGCGATACAAAAAGAGCAGAGAATTATTGGCGTTTATTTGAGGCTGATACATTAAGTGATGTTATTGCAAAAATAATGGATATCATTACTGCGTTTGATATTTATGAGGATTATTATTACTGGCCACTAATTAGGACATAGGGGGATATGGAAATTAATAACAAATATGATTCAGAACATATGGATAATCGTAATTTTATAATAAAATGACACAAATATTGATATAATATATATAAATATGGTACTCTCTTAAAAAGAGGTGAGAAAATGTTAAAAACTTATCTGATGGAAAATTATGGATATAATGAACCTATTTTTTTGAATGACTTGACAATTCAGGGATTGTCTGAAAATGCAGTTCGGCAGGCCGTGAAACGACTTGTTGCTAATGGTTTTTTGGAACGGTATGATAATGGAATCTATTATATTCCAAAGCGTGACGGATTACTTGGGAAGAGTTATCTTGATCCGTCGCTGGTTATTATGCGCAAATATATACAAAGTAAATCAGAGATTTATGGGTATGTCACAGGAGAATCATTTGCCAATCAGTTAGGATTAACAACGCAGATGCCAGCGGTGATTGAAGTGGTTACAAATCGTGAGGCGACGAATGGCCGTACTATAACAGTGGGAAGTGAAAGAGTTAGAATAAAAAAGGCTCCGATTATGGTTTCAGATTCGAATGCTGATCTTCTACAGTTACTTGACAGTATTGGGCAGGCAGAAAAGTACACGGAGCTGTCAATTCATGAGACAATAGATATATTGATTTCTTATGTGAGAAAGAAATGTTTTACGAAAGATCAGTTGTCGGAAGTGATTCCAGCATTAACTGGTGCAACGGCAAAGAAATTGATCGAATGGGGAATGATTTATGAATTTGCATCATGATGAAGTAAGAAAACAGCGTTCAACATTAGCAGTTTGTCCATCAGCAAAAGAAAATGTATGTGTGACGGATATTTTATATGAAATTATAGAAAAAGAGACTTATAAAAAAGATTATGAGGAAATAACATTAGGCTTGCTATTTGTGCCAGAAACCTACGATACAGTTATTCAAAGCATAAAAAAGATTGCAGATAGTGGAATCTGGAATTAGAATAAATGGCGGATTTTACACCGCCACTTTTTCTATTCAATCTTCACAAACTCCGGTTTCCTCTCCCGGAACACCGTAAAGTAATCAAAGCCGGCATCTTTTAATATAGAAAGAACTTTTGCAAAATCAAATGCAACATGTTCCGGTTTGTGGGCGTCGGCACCGATCGTGATGATATCGCCGCCAAGTTCCCGGTAACGCCGGATGATCTCCTCAGTTGGATTCGGGTGGCCAAGACCGTACTTGAAGCCGCCGGTGTTCAGCTCGATCCCTTTTCCGAGGGAGACAAGTTTTCGTAAAATCTCATCGATCACATCCTGATATTCTCTCCAGTCATAATTTTCATTGGAAGTCGGACCGTAGCGGACAACATAGTCGAGGTGTCCATATACGTCGAAATCATGGTAACTTTCTATATTTTCAAGGATTGATTCAAAATATTCGCGGTAGGCGGCTTTCTCTGTTCGTTTTTCATAAAAAGTCGCATAATATGGGTCGAGTCCATGCACAACATGGGAGGAACCTATGACAAAATCAAATGGGTACTGCGATAAAATATCCGTGTACAGCGCAGCTAGATGCGGCTGTAAGCCAAGCTCAATGCCGAGGCGTACCGGAAGCTTTGCGGCATATTTTTCCTGATAGGCAAGTACGGACGAAGTATAATTTGGCAGATCGAGAAGAAAAATATCCGGTTCCTCAGGATAATCAATATCAAGATGATCTGTAAAGCAGATCCCGGCAAGTCCTTTTTCGATAGCAGTAGCAATCATTTCCTCTTGCGGGGCTTCACTGTCCCCGGAAAACTGGCTGTGCATGTGTGTGTCCCAGAGCCGGTAATGCGAAAATTTGGTTTCCATAAAATCTATATTCCTTTCCGTGAAAAAATTATTAGTAAAATTAATAATTAAAAATTTCTAAAAATACAGCGGCTAAGTTATAATAAAACGCCTGTATCATGCATTAATCTGATATCTAATATAACTTATTTTACAAGAAAATGGAATAGATTGTACGTGATTTTGTACAAAGTGAATGAAAAACATAGTCGAAAAACAAATATAGTGAAAAATTTAACAAACTCATGAAAAACACTTGAACTTTATACAGAAATTGGTTAAAATAAAGGAAGCTTGGGAACAATAGTTTTCCAAAAGTATATTTTATACAATTCTAGGAGGAATTTAAAATGGCAGTAAGAGTAGCAATTAATGGTTTCGGCCGTATCGGTCGTCTTGCTTTCAGACAGATGTTCGGAGCAGAAGGATATGAAGTAGTAGCAATCAATGATTTAACAAGCCCTAAAATGTTAGCACACTTGTTAAAATATGATTCTTCTCAGGGAAAATATGAGCACGCTGATGAAGTATCTTACACAGATGATTCTATCATCGTTTGCGGAAAAGAAATCAAAATCTACGCATTCCCAGATGCAAACAACTGCCCATGGGGTGAATTAAAAGTTGACGTTGTATTAGAGTGTTCTGGATTCTACACAAGCAAAGAGAAAGCTCAGGCTCATATCAATGCAGGTGCAAGAAAAGTTGTTATCTCCGCTCCAGCTGGTAACGATCTTCCAACAATCGTTTACAACACAAACCATAAAACATTAAAACCAACAGATACAATTATTTCTGCAGCTTCTTGTACAACAAACTGCTTAGCACCTATGGCTGATGCATTAAACAAATATGCACCAATCCAGTCTGGTATCATGGTAACAATCCATGCTTACACAGGTGATCAGATGACTCTTGACGGACCACAGAGAAAAGGTGATTTAAGAAGATCTCGTGCAGCAGCAGTTAACATCGTTCCTAACAGCACAGGTGCTGCAAAAGCTATCGGATTAGTTATCCCAGAATTAAACGGAAAATTAATCGGATCTGCACAGCGTGTACCAACCCCAACAGGTTCTACAACAATTTTAACAGCAGTTGTTAAAAAAGCTGGTGTTACAAAAGAAGATATCAATGCAGCTATGAAAGCAGCAGCTAACGAGTCTTTCGGATACAACGAAGACGAAATCGTATCTTCTGATATCGTTGGAATGAGATTTGGTTCTTTATTCGACGCTACACAGACAATGGTTAACCAGGTATCTGATGATCAGTACGAAGTACAGGTTGTTTCTTGGTATGATAACGAGAACAGCTACACATCTCAGATGGTTC
>OHAH01001007.1_pt1 | contig 19942 bp, 17 predicted proteins | sample 1577071 | NCBI WGS metagenome assembly OHAH01 (sample SAMEA3541520, study PRJEB24748) | human gut metagenome | biome: human gut; feature: human-associated habitat; material: faeces | place: China | collected 2012 | reverse complement strand
CGACTTCCTCATCGAGGAGAAGAAGAACGACCTCGCTAACATGGGCGACCGTGAGATGATTGACGAAGTTATCCGTCTTCGTGAAGAGGTTGCTATGCAGATTAAGGCGCTCAAGGGCTTGAAGGAGATGGCTCAGTTGTATGGTTACGACATCTCTCAGCCAGCTAAGAACGCTCGCGAGGCTGTTCAGTGGTTGTACTTCGGTTACCTCGGAGCTGTGAAGACTCAGAATGGTGCTGCGATGTCTGTAGGTCGTATCTCTACATTCCTCGACATCTATATCCAGCGCGACTTGAACGAGGGTACTCTTACCGAGGATGAGGCTCAGGAGCTCATCGACCACTTGGTAATGAAGTTCCGTATGGTTAAGTTCGCCCGTATCCCTTCTTACAACGAGCTCTTCACCGGCGACCCGGTTTGGGCTACTCTCGAGGTAGGTGGTATGGGTCAGGATGGCCGCTCAATGGTTACCAAGAACGACTTCCGTTTCCTCCACACATTGGAGAACATGGGTCCTTCACCAGAGCCAAACCTCACTGTACTCTATAGCTCTCGCTTGCCAAAGGCATTCAAGCACTACGCTTCTCTCATCTCTGTAAAGACAAGCTCTATCCAGTATGAGAACGACGATGTAATGCGCCCAGTTTGGGGTGACGACTATAGCATCTGCTGCTGTGTATCTGCTACACAGACAGGTAAGGAGATGCAGTTCTTCGGTGCCCGTGCCAACTTGGCTAAGTGCTTGACCTACGCTGTATCTGGCGGTGTTGATTCAAAGACACGTGAGCAGTGCGGTCCTAAGTATCGCGCCGTAGAGGGTGATGTGTTGACATACGAGGAGTTCATGCCACGTTTCATGGATATGATGGACTGGTTGGCTGGCGTTTATGTGAAGACATTGAACCTCATCCACTACATGCACGATAAGTACTTCTACGAGGCAGCAGAGTTGGCGCTCATCGATACAGATGTTCGTCGTACTTTTGCTACAGGTATCGCTGGTTTCAGCCACGTGGTTGATTCTATCTCAGCTATCAAGTATGCCAAGGTAAACATCGTCCGTGATGAGACCGGTTTCCCTCTCAGCTTCAAGACCGAGGGCGACTTCCCACGTTACGGTAACGATGATGAGCGTGCTGATGAGATTGCAGTATGGTTGCTCAAGACCTTCATGAACATGATCAAGAAGCATCATACATACCGCAATTCTGAGCCTACTACATCTATCCTGACTATCACATCAAATGTAGTATACGGTAAGTACACCAGCAACATGCCTGATGGTCGTCCAGCCGGTGCTCCATTGGCTCCAGGTGCTAACCCATCTTACGGTGCAGAGAAGAACGGTCTTTTGGCTTCATTGAACTCTGTAGCTAAGTTGCCATACGAGTATGCTCTCGATGGTATCTCTAATACTCAGACCATCAGTCCAGGTGCTCTCGGTCACAACGATGAGGAGCGTGCCCAGACATTGGTAGGTGTATTGGATGGTTACTTCAACCAGGGTTCTCACCACCTGAACGTGAACGTATTCGGTATCGACAAGCTCAAGGATGCTATGGAGCACCCAGAGAAGGAAGAGTACCAGAACTTCACCATCCGTGTAAGTGGTTATGCAGTTAAGTTCATCGACTTGACACGTGAGCAGCAGCTCGACGTAATCGCTCGTCAGGCTCACGAGAGACTCTAAGGAAGTGAAGAATGAAAAGGGAAGAGTGAAGATTTCTCTTGTCTCTTTGTAACATATAGATTGCCCGCTAGATTTTCTTTCCGAGGATATTTAGCGGGCATTTTAGCTTATTTAACTGCAAAATAGAGCAAGATATTGATAAATTTACTATCTTTGCGGTATGAAATTTAATATAGAACAAAAAACAACTCTTTGGAGTGAGGGAGGAAAATTTTGCTTGGATTTAGCCAAACTGATATTTGGTGGTATCATCCTGGCAAGTATTATGAAGAAGGATATCGATACAGGGAAACTTTTAGTTTTTGGTGCTCTAATAACTTTGTTTCTTGCTGTATGTGGATTCTTTTTAATATTGATGTCTAAAGATAACAAAAAGAAAGGAAAATAAATATGGAACTATTGGTATTTATGGGATTTTTTGCTTTGCTTGCAGGTGGGTTTACCCTATGGGCATATATTGATTATCGTAAAATGCAGGCTTAAGTGGGCTTCTTGTTTTTAATCATTTCTAAAAAGATAAAATAATATGGGTGTATTTCTTTTTTTAGGTGTTATAGCCTTATTTATGAGTCTTTTTGCATTGTGGGGAATATATGATCTTAGAAAGAATGCATAAAGGTTTTGTTCACAGCATAGAGAGTTTTGGTTCTGTAGATGGACCAGGCATCCGATTTTTGATCTTTCTGCAAGGTTGTCCCATGCGCTGCCAGTTCTGCCATAACCCGGATTCATGGAAGACGGGAGTGGGAGAAGAGTGGAGTGCCGATGACCTGTTGGATAAGGCAGAGAGATTCAAAAGTTATTGGGGAGACAAGGGCGGTATTACTGTAAGTGGTGGAGAAGCCCTGATGCAGATAGACTTTCTCATCGAACTTTTCGAGAAAGCCCATCAGCGTGGCATCAATACCTGTCTCGATACATCAGCCCAGCCTTTCAGAAGAGATGGAAAGATTTTTGAGAAATTTGAGCGTCTGATGGCTGTTACTGATACGGTTCTTCTGGATATCAAGCATATCAATGATGAAGAGCATCGTAAGTTGACGCTTCATAGCAATAAGAACATACTCGATTGTGCCCGCTATCTCAGTGAGATTCACAAGCCGGTATGGATACGTCATGTCCTCATTCCAGGTATTACCGACAAGGATGAATACCTGGAAGAATTGCGCGATTTCCTCTCTACGCTCAGCAATATCCAGCGCATAGATGTATTGCCTTATCATACGATGGGCATCTACAAATATGAGAAGCTGGGAATCCCTTATCCGCTAGATGGCATAGAACCTCCTGGCAGAGAACGTGTGGCTCATGCCGAATCTATATTGCAGAAGGCATTATAGACCCGGCAGAGCGTATTTCTTATGATATGCAGTAGGGGCAATTACATTCCGAAGATTGCCTGATTATCATTATTCTTATTATGCAATGCTACCATAGTTGGGCTTGCCTTGGGGGTAGGCTCAACTATGTTTTCTTTATGGGTTTCTACAGAGCTGACCAGCTGTGCCTTGATGATAGGCTTGCAGATATAGTCGTTCACCCCCATCTCATAGCAGTCGTCGATGTTGTCCTTGTTGTTGAGCAGGGAAACCACAATGATTGCCATCTCCGATTTGTCGTAAGAGGCTCTGACGTACTTGATGACGTCCCAGCCGTTTACCTGGGGCATCATCAGGTCGAGCAGGATGATGTTGGGCTGGAAGCTATCTACCAGTTCGATAGCTTTAGCTCCACCATCCGCTTTCTGAATCTCAACGTCTAAGCCTTTCAGCATATCAGCAACTAATTCAATATTCTCGTGAATATCATCTACTACTAATACTTTACATTTACTATTCATTTCTCGCAACTTATTGCGACAATCCTAAGCCTTTACCTTATGGATTCCGTAGATATCACACACGAAACCCTTATCGGTGAGAATCTTATTCATGTCTAGGTTATTAAATATTTTATGATTGGTACCGATGACTACGATTTCATACTTTTGATCGAGCACGGAAGGGTTGTCGGTAATCTTGATTTCATATTCTTCTTTTACTTCTTCTGTATCCACCAATGGGTCGTAGAGGGTGGTCTTGTATCCCGTGCCAACGAGATTGATGTACAGGTCGGCTACTTTGGTGTTACGGATGTCATCACTGTCTGGCTTGAACGAGAAGCCCAGGATGAGTACGTTGGTCTCTGCCGGAACGAAGTTTCTTACCTCGCTGGCACTCTTGATCTTTCCTGCCATCCATATTGCCATCTGCTCATTCACCTCGCGAGCCGTAGAGAGGAGGGATGGAACCACATCCACCTCCTGTGCCTTGTTGATGAGATAGTAGGGATCCACAGCGATGCAGTGACCGCCCACCAGTCCTGGGGTAGCAGGCACGAAGTTCCATTTGGTACTTGCGGCAGCCGTAACGTCCTGGATGCTGATGCCCATCTTGTCGTATATCTTCTGCATTTCATTGAAGAAGGCAATCTGAACGTCGCGCTGGCAGTTTTCCATCAGCTTGCTAGCCTCTGCCACCTTGATGCTCTTTGCCTTGAAGGTTCCGTGGGTCAGCACAGATGAGTAGAGCGAATCGATGATCTCGGCAGCTTCGGGGGTAGAACCGCTGGTTACCTTCACGATATTCTCGATGGTGTGTACGGTATCGCCCGGATTGATGCGTTCCGGAGAGAAGCCTACATAGAAATCCTGGTTGAGCTTCAAACCGGATGTTGCCTCCAGCAGTGGAGCGCATACTTCCTCGGTGAGCCCGGGATATACAGTCGATTCATATACCACGATATCGCCCTCTTTCAGGATGGCACCTACGGAGCGGGTGGCACATCTTACGCAACTGATGTCTGGCTTGTTCGACTTGTTGACAGGTGTAGGAACCGCAATGATATACACATTGCACTTCCTGAGCATTTCTATGTCGCTAGTCAGTTTTAGTCCCTGAGCCAAGGCTTTCGATAGCATTTTGTTCTGATTTATCTGCGTCTGGACAAGTCTGTTTACCTTTTTCGCATTGTTATCATAACCCCACGTATCGTATTTCTTTGAGAATAAGCATGCTAGGGGGGTACCTACGTAGCCCAGTCCTATCACTCCAACCTTAAACTCGTAAGGTTTGTTTGTCATATATCTATATTGTTTTAATTATTATTATTACTACTATTTTCTGGTTTACTTTTTACCTTAGATTCCTTCCAGCTGTGCGTAGCGCGATGTCTTCTTCGGGTTCCACTCATCCTTGTAAGAGGTGCGGAAGAATAGTTCCTGAAGATGCGCCTCCAGTCGGGCAAAGCGCAGGAAGTAGCCTGTGTATGGCGACATGAGTGGCATAAACCGATAGAGGAACCAGGCGGTTTTCTTTCTTTCCGTTACCAGCAGCACCAGGATGAATGCCAGCTGCGACAGGCATACACGGATGAAGTAGCCCAAGAGCAGCACATCCACGATGTGGGTGTTGAAGGTGATGGCAAGCTGAATCATATATCCCAGCCACAGGAAGTTGAATACGCAGTCGAACACCACGCTTTCCATATTCGACAACCAGTTGAGGATGCTCCAGTTCTTGGAAGGCAGCAGGATGTCGAGATGCTTTCGCAGACGGAATCTCACGAGCGATCTCGACCATCTGATGCGCTGACGGTACAGTTTGTACCATTTGGTTGGTACATTGGTCATGCAGATGGCATCTTCGGCGAATTTCACCTTGTAGCCTGCCTTGCGGATCTTCTGCGTGATATCACCGTCGAGTCCCGGACCGATGTCCCAGTATCCCACTTCCTTCAGTGTCTTGCGCTCGAAAGCGCCAAAGGCACCCGAGATGATGTGGTAGATACCCAGGGCACTGGTTACGGAGCGGCCCACCTGTATTCGCTTCAGGTATTCGAAAGCCTGGAGCGATGAACAGATCGTCTCCTTGTAGTTTCTCACCTCGATGCAACCTCCCACGGCTTTCACCTCACTGTCGAGGTAGAAGGGCAGGAGTACATTCTCCAGTGCGTCACGGTCGAGCGATGAGTCGGCGTCGAGACTTACGATGTATTTTCCCCGTGCCATGTTCGCTCCGTAGTTGGTGGCTGCAGCCTTGCCGCCTCGGGTCTCCAATCTCAGATAGTGCGTGATGAGTCCCGCACGGTAGAGGTCGGTGCATATCAGTTTGGTGTCGTCGTTGCTACCGTCATCCACCACGATGATTTCGTAGTGCCGGTAAGTCTGTTCATTCAGCGACTTCACCATCTTATAGATATTCTTGCCTTCGTTCTTACCCGGCACCAGGATGCTGATGAGCGGGTTTTCTCTATAGAGATAGAACCGGGCAAGCTCCTTTTCCTTGTATCTCTTGTTTCGGGTCATCAACCGGTTGAAGATCACCAGATACTCCAGCAGGTAGTATCTTGGAACCTCGATGAAGAAGAGGAACCAATAGGTGTTGGCAATGCTCGAAAACGAGAGTGTGCCAATCCAGTCCCAGAAGCGGTTGATTGTATCTGCTATACTAAACATATCTTCAGTTTCCTTTCTTCTCTTATCTCAGTACGGTGAGTGCCATGATGGCGATGAGGACGAGGATTCCGGCGATGGCGACGAGGGCTCCCACCAGTTCCTTATAGAGTTTCACTCTCTTCAGCACCTTGTCGGTTTCGTCTTCTTCCGGAGCTATGTCGAGTCGCTCTTCCTGCTGCTTCACGGTTTCATCGTCTGTCATCGGATTTTCCGAATATCCGCAGTAGTCGTCTGGAGTCAGCTCTATGAGATTCATTTTGTCGAAGAAGTCATCATATTGTCCGCTCATTCCCTTATGTTTGGTATTGAGTACGCAGCAGATCAGCTCATCGGGTTCTATCATGTTGCTTACCTTTCGGATAGCCTTCGACATGTCCTTGCTCAGGTGCTGCTGCGCTTCATTCTCAGACTTCTCGTCATATCCCGTATAGGTAACGTAGAAGATATTGTTATTGTACGATACCTTGTGACTGTGGAAGATGCGGCAGAACTTTGCCTGCATCGATTCCTTGATCTTGACGGTCTCCTGTTGCGGGCTGAGAATCCAGATCTTACCTACGATTACTGATACCTGTTCTTCGCGGTAGGTTTCCAGAAGCTGGCGGCGCAGACGGTTCTGCAGCAGACTATACTCCATATAGTTATCGTAAGTATTGGTCATGTTGCTGAAGAGCATTCCGCTCTGGGTCAACGTACGGATACCTTCTTCTGTAATCTCGTAGTCCTCCACATCACGGGGAACCAGTGCATTGACAGGGAAGGTATTCTCGCAATAGCAGCAGGTTGCTTTGGTGATCGGAGTGGTAAACGAGTTCTCACAGTCGTTGCAGGAATAGATCACTGCTGGTCGGTCGTAGTCCACACCGATGTGTCTCAGTCTCTTGTGGCACTTCGGACAGATGAGCATTCCTCCCACATTGTATGCACTTTCCGGAGCCACGTTGGCACAGGAAAAGTGGTGGATAATGTTCTGGATCTTCAGATTCGAACTTCCGCACTTCGGGCAGCACTCCGTGTATAGCAGGTGACTGTGGTTGCACTTTGGGCAGAGATGCTCCTTGATGAGGTATTTGTGCTTGCGCAGTGCGCCATATTCCTCTAGCGTATCCACGTAGGCGAACATCTCGGCAAGATGAAACTGGCCCATGCTGTGGTAGTGTTCGAAGATAGGATTGATGTATCCCAATGACGATTTCTCCAGAAGCACGTGAGACAGAATTCTCTGGTCTCTGGAGAGCAGAAACCTCAGGATGTTGGAGAAGAGCTCGTTGGGCTGAGTGGGGCGTGCCACCTCCTGCTTGATGCCGTATTTCTCCTTGGCAGCCTTGATCTTGTCAATGATCTCATATACTTTCTCATTGCTCATATCGCTGACAAAAGCATCGATGATGAACTCTGTAATCTGCCCCTTGCCCGATACCGCCGTGTTGACGAATATCGGCTTGTAGCTGCATTTGTACGATAGGATAGGGCTGGCTCCATACAGGATAGCAAGGAACGTTCGCTCACTCTTCGTATTGATATATATGCAATCGAAGTAGTCGGACTGGATATCTGGTGTTGAGTCTATATCAACATAGCTGTCGATGGTGAGCACCATGTCTCCACGTTTGTTTCTTTTTAGTCCAATCATTTCTTCTGGTTCTTTATTTTGGTTTGTCGGTCGAAATCAGCTTCGAACTTCTTACGACATTTTGATTCTTTTCCACTGGGATGGTGTACATCGGCAGTGGTTTCGGATCGAGCATAGCGCTGATCTTGTTGATTCTCACTCTCACTGGCAGCTTGTTGCTCATCACCCATGCCGGAACTCTCTGGTTAGGGTTCAGGGTGAAGACGGCAACCACTGCATTGGCATCATGCGAAAAGTTACTCTGCAGATGCTTCGGAATTTCCTCTACTCTCAGACCCACCATCTGCAGCTTGGCTTTCAGCTCCAGATCCTTGTTGATGATGATGTCTGCATAGTCAGGACTCTCCATATACTTCACCTTGTCGTTGGGTACGTAGGTGATTACTCCCAGATGGCATGCAGCGTAGTCGGTATGCTGGATAGTCATGACTTCCTGGCTCTTGAATACCAGCGTCCTGTCGCTTACATTGATCTTGGTGATATAGGCATCGGCTGGAGCGCAGCAGTAGTGTATCAGTCCCTGGCTGTAGATGCTCGTGTTGCTGGAGTAGGGCATATCCGCATTGTTGGTGGCAGCACCTCTTCTAGCCATGAAGTTATAGGTGGTGTTCTTTGCCTTGGCGTAGATTTCCACCTTGTTTGCCTGCTTTCTGAGTTCTTCTTCCACTTCGGCAATCTCTGCATCCAGGGCATTGCGCTTGGTGTTGTCGGTGAGTCCGTAATAGATATCCGAACTCTCTGAAGCCTTCTGCTTTTTCAGTTCTGCCAGACGGGTACGGAGCACCGGAATTTCTTCCTTTGCCAGCTGTGCCTGTACCTCCATATCGTGCGTTTCCTTTACAGCCGAAGGCAGGATGTTGGGGTCATACTGGTTCACGATGTTTCCCAGCAGCACGTAGGAGTAGAGGGTGTCACCCTTGTGTACCACCTCGCCTATTTCCTTGTTCACCTTCAGAATGTAGATGTCGTCAACTGCCGAAATCGGGTTCTCGTCGATTGTGATGTATCCGTCGTAGATCGCCCATATCATTCTTGTGACGATATAGTATGCCGCCAGTACGATGACGAGCAGGAAGATCAGCGCGAAGATAATCTGCTGTCTTGCCAGTCGGTGGCTCTGCGACTTGAGCATGTCAGACATTGCCTGTTCCTGCGGCGTGCTATTAAATTGAAACTCATTCATAGTTCTATTTCCCTGAAAATAGTATTGTTGTCGTAGATGCTGACTGCCTTCTCGATATTGATGATGGCAAGTCCGCGGTTTAACATCAGCTTATACATTCTCTCCATGCTTTCGAGGAATCCCGTATATTCGTCCATTCGCATCAGGTAGTTGTATCCCTGCTTCTGGTTCTTGTAGGCAAATCTTCTCATATCGATGTATTTGCCGGTCTGTTCTATATGGAACGCCTCGGTGGCGATGGCCTGGTTCAGATTTTCTATTCTCTTCAGAAGGATGCCTACCGACTGCTTGATTTCCTTGACGTCGGTGCTTCTGCTGCTTCTGATGATTTCCTTTTCTGTTTCGAGCGCCTTGCGCTTGCGTGGATTCTCGTTGTAGATCGGGATGGTGAACCGCACTCCGATATCACCGTTGTTGCTTATCTTGTTGTTGCTTTGCCAGTAGGAAGACCATCTGGCGAAAGGCGTGATTCTTGTTGTCGATAAGTAATTCGCCAACTTGCTGTCGTTGTCGGCAATCTGTTCTTTTACCATCACGATTCTTGCGTCGATGCTTTCCTCGTCGATGTGGTGCCAGAGAGCTGTAGTATCTACCAGAATCTGGGTTGGCTTCATGCGGTAGATGGGCTTGTTGGAGATGTCGCGGTTGGAGCAGAGGATGGAGATATCGTATTCTGCTGCCAGTTTCTCGTTCATCACCTTCAGCATTTTGTCGTTGCTGATTCTGTCTTTCTCCAGCATGTATTGGTATGCCTCGTTCATGATGTCGAGGTTGTCCAGTCGGTGAGCGATGATGGTACCGATGTAGAAGTTATATTGTTCGGTCAGCTCTTCAGCTGCCTTTTCATAGATGTCTGCAGTCATTCTCTTCTTGCTTTGCAGCCTGGAGAGTTCGTTAGCCAAAGCTACTTTGGCTTTCTTTTCCTTGCCCTGGTAGAACTTGCTGTTGATGATGTTCCATCCCAGTTCTGCCTGGGTCTTTACCTTGTATTTGGATACCTGGTCTTCGTTGTCGTTGTCGGCATCGAAGTAGGCATCGGGTCTGGCATATACCTGTCCGGTTACTTCCAGTCCGTTGTGTCTTGATATTGCCAGTTGCTCGTGGGCAGTCTTAGACCAGTAGAGCGAGTCTGTGTTTCTGATGTCAGCCGTGTGCTGACTGTTGAGTCCCAGGTTGATGACCGGGGATTTTACCCAGATAGGGTGGTTGAGTAGGGTATCGAGTTGTGCGAAGCGATTCTTGAAGTGCTTGAGTACATTTTCATTTTTCAGATTTTCATATACGAGCATCTTAGGGCTAAAGCTCTTTTTGTTCAGCTTTTGCTGCTTTTGAGCCTGAGCCATAGCACTTTGTCCACCGATATACATCAGTAGGGTAGTCATCGTATATATAATCAAGTTATGCTTCATTTCTTTTTGATTTAAACACTATGAATGCTGCCGCAAGCTGTTGCAGCTGCATTCATCTGGTGTCTTTTTGAATTTATTGCTCAATGATAATTGTTATCTATTTCTTATGAATAGAACATATATCAGATTCCTTATTTAGTAAGAAACCTCAGGATCGGCATTCTTGAGTTGGAATACCTGCATTCTGCTCTGTCCGTAGGCTACGTAGATATAGCCCTTGTATTCTATTACGTAGTTGGCAGACTTAGGTACAGCACGGTGTGCGACCACCTTATGGGTTTCCTTGTCGAGAACCACAAGTCCGAATCCGCCGTATGCGATATATACATACTTCTTTCCTACGTAGCAGCCATTGGCATGACCTTTATACTTTCCGGCATTCACACCCTCACTGATGGTAGGACTAGGCATCTGGTAGTGCCAGAGTTCATTGCCTTCCATATCGTAAACATACATACCGGCAGCACCGCGGCAAACGTAAATCTTGTTATCATCCACACGAACCACGTTCTTACCGTTGTTTGGCTCAATGGTGCTGATAGCAAAGCTCTTGATTGGCTTGCTGAGGTCTTCAGCCTTCTGGTCGAAGATTTCCACGGTAGCAGGGATCGCCTCTGTCTCGTTGGTAGCTTCTCTGTCCAGATAAACTGTAACGATCTTACCATTGCCGATAGCAAGGTGCTTTACCTTTCCTGGCTTGCTGATCTTGTCAAGCTCATTATGGGTATCTGCATTGTAAACCAGATAGCCCTTGGTGGTTGCAACGATCAGATGGTTGGTTTCTTCGTTATAGACCACGCAGTTCTCATCATAACCCTTTTTCGCAAATTCTGCTGTTGCAGGATTCATCTGGATAAACTGCAATGGCTTCTCGTAGATCACGGTGTCCTTGCCATTGATGGTTGATGTGATAGACTTTGATTGGTCTGCCAGCAGATGGTTGTCCTGAATAGGGATGTATGCGAGCATAGCACCCTTCTTGTTGGAACTTCCTGGTAAGTAAACCATGCGCTTGCCAGACTTGAGCTTGACTGCCAGCAGATGGTTGAAGTCGAGGTCTTTCTGGTCATCGCAGAGATACTGCTCCAGTGTTATCTTGTTGTTTTCTACAGGACTGAATACCTCAATACAGCCACCGTGATTCTTGTCACGGGTATGGTAAGACATATACAATCTGCCATTGTGTACCTGTACGCAAGTCGCAGAGATGTCATGGTCGTGATTATAGTCGATACTTGAAATCAAGTTGAGTGTAGGCTCCTTTGTAGGCTCTTTGTCTGCATTGTAACCGTTAGGATTGCACTCTGTCTTCTTGATGACGTAGTTTTTAGCTTCTGGATCATCCTTGAAGAGGACATCGGCATTATTGTTCCATACAATAGTTGTATTGTCATCTGTAATCGGAGTGGTAGCCCCTTCACTTCCATAGACAGCATTTGCATCCACGATGATATGGGCATTATCTCCTGATGTGGAGAAAACTGAGCAATCTACCGTCTTGGCTCCACCCGGATTTCTATCACCCTGTTTTTCAGGCGCATTGTAGTAGAAGGCATCTGCTTTGATCACAGCTACACCATCCTTGTCTTGTAAGTCTGCATGACCTTGACCATTGTTCAGATTTATGTATTTGCCTTCGATGTCAACCATACTCTGGTTTTGCAAGTGGAGTTTTGCACCAGAATCTTGCTTGTAGTACTTTGCCTTCAGATACATGACGTAGAGATTTGTGCCATAGGTGGCGTTAACATCTCCTTCTACCTTGAGGGAACAACCGCTATGGAGCTCTGTTGTATTTTGAATCTTTACGCTGGTAGTTGTCATGATGTTTACCCAGGCGTATGACTGGTCTGACATTTCGAACGCTCCAGTCAAGGTAGCATTGTCTGTTACAAACAGATTGGCTTTTTGGGACATAGTAACTTTATCAGCAAAGAGGGAGTTTTGGACATAGAGCTGAGAGCCTTCTACCATTTTCAAATCGTGTCCTTTTATATTTAAATCCCCAGCATTCTGATAAAATGTATTCTTGATGATATATTCTTTTTGGTTGGCTGGAAATTCAATTGTGCCCCAGTTGGATACCTTTGTATCTCCAAATACTTCAGTGTGATTTTTCGCAATCAGTTTACCTCCGCTCAATACATTGATTGAGGCACCTGATCCGTTGGCAGAACCATATTCTAATGTACCTTTCACATAGATGGTCATTCCTTCTATGTTGTAACCATCTGCGTTGAGGGTTTCACCAGCTGGTACAACATAGGTTCCAGGATGTGCATCATGTTTGTTTTTTACGGAAGAAAGATTAGGAGTTCCTGCAGGAACGGCTGGCTCTGTAGCCTCTGCTCTGGTTACCAGAGCTCTAGTTTTTGTAGTTGTATTAGCGTATGCACCTTTATAGTTCCATACTCTGGATGCCAGCTGGTCTGCATACTCTGCGGTTACGTCTGTACCAACGATAGTAGCAGCTTTACCGATAGGGTCTATGACTGAATCGTTGCCGGAATCGCTACAAGATGCCAAGAGCATTGCAGCAAATGAGAACGTTGCAAGTTTAATATTTATAGCTTTCATATTCATTTACTTAACTTTTATCGTTAACATTCTTGTTGAATGTATTTCTTGTTTCAGCTAGTCAACTTAGCTCTAATAAGGTGAATGTTCCCTCCCACTCGCAAGGAGTGGGAGAGAACAAGGATTATTTCTTTTATTCGTATTACTTCTTGGTATCTGTAAGCTTGAATACCTGTACACGGCTCTGACCATATGCAACGAAGATGTTGTTGTCGTTATCGCCTGTTACGAAGTTGGCAGACTTGCCGTTGTATGCCTTGCGGTGGCAAACTTCTTTGCCATTCTTGTCGAGAACAACCAGACCGTATGAACCGCAAGCTACAAATACGTTGTTAGCTGTAACGTAAACTCCATTAGCGCAACCCTTCACGTATTCCTTTCCTGCTTCCAAGTTCTCAGCTTTATTAGATGCCTTGAATGTTGGGCAATCGAAGAACTGGCTAACTGTACCATCGGCAGCAATCTTTGAGATACCATTCTCGCCCTTGCAGACGTAAATTTCACCTTTGGCTTCATCTACTGCAATCACAGCCTTGTTGCCCTTAGGAGAGATTGCACCGACATTATATGTTGCTGCAACGTCCTGCATTTCATTGTCGTTATATGCTGTCAGTGTGCCATCAACTGTCAATGCGTAGAGCTTGCCGTTTGCTGCAACAAGATACTTACCCTCAGTGCTACCCTCGTTCCACTTGTTCATCTTTGCATTAAAGATAGTGAAGCCATTGGTGGTTGCAACGATGTGGTTATTCTTGAAGTTAGCTACACAGTTGGCATCCATGCCTTTGGTCTTCCTGTCGATAGCAGAAATTTTAATCTGGTTAGCGAATGTACCATCGCTGTTCAATGAAATCTGTCCCATGAAAGGACCTACACCTGTTACCTCATCAGCATGGCTCTTGTTTCCACTCTGGCTACCAGCTACCCAAAGGGTGTTGCCATCTACCAGGATGTGGTTGTAGTCATTGGTTGCATTGTCTGATTCTACGCTCTGATTGATAGTCAGAGTGTTGTTTGCCAGACTGATAGCCTCGATAGCTCCAGTAGAAGCCTTGCCGTTTGTATGGTAAGCTACATAGAACTTGCCGTTTTCTCCTGGCTGGATGCAAGTAGCAGACATGTCATTGTCTTTATTCTTGTCTTCTGCAACCAAGTCAAGCTTTGGAGCTGCGATGATAGTTGCAGGATCACCTGCCCACTCAAAGCCATAAGCCTTGTAGTCTGCGCCATCTGCTTTCTCCTTGACACCCTTACCATTAGTTGCCTTATCGTAGTCGAGGTAAGAAGCTGCAATGTCGAGATCCTCGAAAGTATTCTCCTTAGTTGTACCAGTATAGCACTCTGTGAACTGGAGCAGGAAGGTTGCATTGTTACCAGATGTTGCCAATGCCTGAATCTGGTTGGCACCATTGTTGGTGAATTTCTTAGCCTTGATAACAGCGATGGCGTTATCGTCGTTCAAGGTAATCTGACCTGAATTTGTGTTATCAGTTACGATATTGTTGGTATAGATATCGCTCTTGTTATTGATATTGATCTTGCAGTTACCCTTCAGATTGAGAGTAGCATCTTTCTGATCGTTGGTAACGTTGATGTAATCTGCAGTGATCCTTGAACCAGCCTCTGCGTTGAATACCTTTGAAGCCTTGATAGCAGAATTCTCGCTGGCAATCATCTCGCCCTTGACGTTCAAGGTCTCTGTTCTCAAGAAACCGCCGAACTGTAAAGCACCATCTACGTTAACTGTTGCAGCGTTCATGATGTGCTTGGTTACGTTTACGGTAGCACCTTCCTCGATGTTCAGCTCAACAGCGTGGAGAGAACCACCGATGAAGGCATCAGAACCCTGCTTGAATGTGATGTTGTGCTTTGGAGTGATGATGGCCTTCTTATCGTTCTTGTCGTAAGGGTTGACAGAACCGATACCGCCACCGTTATTTGGAGTTCTAACATACAGCTTACCTGCTACAGTGATATCTTTATCTACAACGATAGAACCGCCATCGTTGATGATGGTTGCGTCAGCAGGAATCTCCAAGGCACCTTCGCCCTTGTACTCCAATGTTGCACCGCCGTCAACGTAAATGGTACAGCCTGCAATAGAACTGTTGAAAATCAACTTAGAATTACCCTTTACGAAAATGGTGGTACCTGCGACATTGTGACCGCTCATATCGAGTTTAGTCTTGCTGGTGATCAAATATGTCTTGCCAGCAGTCATGTCTTCTGCAGAGCTCCACTGTCTTGCTCCCTCAGGAACAGCAGGAATGGTAACATTATTGGCAGAAGCAAATGCTCTTGTCTGAGTTGCTCTTGAGAAGAAGAACTTTCTGGCATTAGCTGTTGTGTTCTTGTAGTTTGAAACGCGAGCAGCGAGTTCTGCTGCTGAGCTGCTTGTAAGATTTGCAGTGATAGTCTCTGCAAGTTCCACGTTAGGGGTTGGACCAGTAGGATCGCTGTTGCTGTCGCTACATGATGCGAAAACAAATGCCGCCAAACCGATGGCAGCAAGCTTGGAATTGATTACCTTCATATCTATTAATAGTTTTAATTTTATTTTAGACTTTATTATCTTTACTTCATCATTACCTTGTGTTTCATTATTACCTTTACTTTTACTTATTTTTTAAGTTCTGTTCGAATAATCGCTTTTTAAGTTCAGTTCGGACACTTATCTTTAAGTTCAGTTCGAATAATAAATGTTTTTTTAGCAGGTGTTAGGGCAACTGCAAAGTGCGAATGCTAAGCCATTACTCTTCTATCTGCAAATTCACGGTGCAAATATACTGTAATTATTGCAAATAGAGTAGATTTACGGGTTAAATATTCTTAAAGTGGAAAATCTTTTGTACTGAGTGCTATGGAGTTACCTTTTGTTGGCGGTAACGGAGTTGTGAAAATGTCTAAAATCCGGGTACGTTTCTTAAGCTGCTGCGTGTAATTCTATCTTTTGGTTGATCGCTAAGCTCATGATGATTGCTGCATCATCGTAAAACCCTGTTCTGTTTCCAAGATAATCAATTATCACGTTTGTATCTAAGAAAACCTGTATCATATCAGCTTATTTTATATAGTCCTTGTAGTATTCATTTTTGTAGTCGAATGTCTCAGGCGTATGAATGCCTTTGGTCATAGCTGCAATTCTTGGGTCTATAACTAAGTCTGCCTTGGTTATTTTCTTAGCCTTTGTTTTGTTGGGAGATAATATTTTCTTGAGTGCTTTGACTGCCTTGCTAATTGTCTCGTAGTCTTCGTTAGCTATTATGCTGACGAGTGACTGGTATTCTGATTGTAACTCTAATGCTGTCATAGTGTATTGCTTTTAAAATTCCTGCGGCAAAAATACGATTTATTTCTTGAACTTGCAAGTTTTTGGGGATATATTTTCATTCCTTTGCATGTTTTTCTTGTTTCAAAAGAGTCTTACTTGCTGTCCAAAAGAGCCTTACGTAACGTTCAATTAAGCCTAACGTAAACCTTAATTGAGGCTTAATTGGATGGTAAGTAAGGCTCTATTGCAAGGCATTTGTGGCTCTTTTTGCAATCTTTTTGGGCTTTTTTGCAACCTTTCGGGTTTCTTTTGCGTCTAAGCATCAGAATATAGGAAATTTAAAATCGAAAAAGTATGAAAACAATGAGTATTTGGGTTGCTTCGGCAACTTTGTTTCTTGCCTCTATGGGCATCTGTTCCTGCAGTATGGGTTCTACTACCTCTTCTGAAATGAGAGGAAGCCTGGAGTTTACGCAGGATGATTTGAGAGAGAAGCCTTTCAAGGCTATCGACGTGGATATGGTTGCCAGTGTCTATTATACACAGAACGACGGCGATGAATGCAGCGTTCGACTGGATTACTCTGCCATCAAGGATGCTGAGTTCGTTCAGAAACTCAAGGAGAAAATCAAGGTGGTGTATCGAGACGGCGAGGTGAAGATCGGTCTGACGGGAAGACTCAAGGTGCCTGCCAGCTGTAATTCTGAAAAAAACAGATTGAAGATTTATATCACCAGTCCTGATCTGGTGAAGATTACCCAGGAAGGGGTAGGGGCTTTCTATGCCAAGTCTATCAACAGCGACCGCCTGGAAATCGATAATGAAGGCGTAGGCTCTGTCAGTATCAATAAGATTCTTGCCAACAAGCTGGATGTTACCAACGAGGGGGTAGGCTCCGTCAGCATCGATCATGCCAAGGGCGACGTGATGAAGATTGACAACGAAGGTGTAGGCTCCGTAAAGGTTGGCAATGTGGCGATGAGCGACCTGAAGGTGGATAACGAGGGTGTAGGCTCCGTTACGCTCGATTTCTTCAAGGGCGGAAACCTGAAGATCAACAATGATGGCGTGGGTAAGGTAAGCGCCAAGGTTGATTGCCAAGTGTTGAATGTTGATCTGGATGGTGTTGGCGGCGTGCATCTGAGCGGTGTCACCGGCAAATATACCCGTCATAAGGACGGCGTTGGAAGTATCTCTGACGGAGGTCTGAAGGTTGGCAGATAATCGGGAGAATTTTTTAGAAAATGCAACTTTTGCACCCCGTTACATACTTGTTATATTTTTCTTTTATATATTTTCTTTTTAATATATATGATTAATATATAACGGGGTGCAAAAGTTGCTTGGATTTGGGCAAGAGACGCTCTTTTTTCAGAATCTCTTGCCTATATTTTCGGAGCTTTAGAAGTCCCATTTCACACCCAGGCAAGGGCGAACCTTTGCTCCATCGGTGCTACCGAAGTTATTGGTAATCTCAACCTCACCACCCAGGCTCAGGTTCTCGCAGCCGAAGTGCTGACCTACCTTGTACCACAGCTGTGGCTCGGTGATGAATACCGTGTGGCGGGTCTTAGCCTTGCCGTCGCCATCTACGGTTCCGTGGGTTTCCCACCAGAAATCAGCGAAGCCGTCAAACTTCAGTCCCTTTACGCCGAAAAGGTCGTTGCAGGTCCATACGGCTGTCAACTGCATCGGAACATTCTGGTCGGTCTTGCGGATGGTCTTATAGAGAACGTCCAGATTCAGGGTGTTCTTGTAGGTTGCATCGTGAATCAGATACTCCACACCGAAGAGCCAGGCATTGTTGATAGGGTAGTTCTTGGTGATACCGCCATTGTACTCTACGTGCAGGCTCCAATTCTTCATGCTGCTGTTCTGCCAGAAGTTCAAGGCACGTGAAATCTCGGTATAGGTGCCGCCCTGTGCTACGTTTGGACTGTTAGGGTCCATCTTGTCGTAGTTAAAGTCGTGGTCAACAAAGAAGTAGGTGCTTCCCCATTTGTCCTGCTTGAACATCTCCAAGGTCAGGGTTACATACTTGCGGTCGTTACCGAAATCATAAAGAATCTGTGCGTTGGTCTGTGCAAGAGTCTTGCTTGCTGGAAGCAATGCCAATGCCATCAGCAGGAGGCTTTTTAATTTTCTCATAACAATGTTTTCTTGTTTTTGATGATGATGTTTAAAATATGATTTGAAACTAAAAAATAAAATATGATACGGAATTAAAAAAGACTGCGAACATGATACCCGCAGTCTTTTTTGTAAATATATATCGAATTAAATTTTCCTTTGCTTAGTAAGCGAAGAGAGGATAATCCTTCATGGTCTCGTTTACCTTCTCGCGAACGCGGGCGATGACCTTCTCATCCTCTGGTGAATTCAATACTTCCTCGATAAGCTCTGCGATGAGGTGCATCATATCCTCCTTGGCGCCACGGGTTGTCATGGCAGCTGTACCCAGGCGGATACCTGATGTCTGGAAGGCAGAACGGCTATCGAATGGAACCATGTTCTTGTTTACAGTGATGTCGGCTGCAACAAGCGCATTCTCAGCTACTTTACCTGTGAGGTCTGGATATTTACTTCGGAGGTCAACGAGCATAGAGTGGTTGTCTGTACCACCGCTTACGATACCGAAACCACGACCCATCAGATCGTCAGCAAGAACGGCTGCGTTCTTCTTCACCTGCATGGCATACTCCTTCCAGGATGGCTGCAGGTTCTCATTGAAGGCAACAGCCTTGGCAGCGATGACGTGCTCCAGCGGACCGCCCTGCTGACCAGGGAATACGGCAGAATTCAAGAGCATGCTCATCTTCTTTACCTCGCCCTTCTTGGTAGTCAATCCCCATGGGTTGTCAAAATCCTTACCCATCAGAATGATACCGCCACGAGGACCACGGAGAGTCTTGTGAGTAGTAGAAGTTACGATGTGAGCGTACTTCAATGGGTTGTCGAGCAGACCGGCAGCAATCAGACCTGCAGGGTGAGCCATATCAATCATCAGGAGGGCACCCACCTCATCGGCAATCTTGCGCATGCGGGCATAATCCCACTCACGGCTGTAAGCACTACCACCACCGATAATCAACTTAGGCTTGTGCTCCAGAGCCAGCTTCTCCATCTCGTCGTAATCCACACGACCCGTCTCCTTGTTCAGGTTGTAGCCGATAGGATTGTAGAGAATACCAGAAGTATTGACGTGGCTGCCATGAGAAAGATGACCGCCGTGATCGAGGTTCAATCCCATAAAAGTATCACCCGGTTTCAGTACGGCGAGCAAAACGGCAGCGTTAGCCTGAGCACCAGAGTGAGGCTGCACGTTGGCATACTCAGCACCAAAGACTTTCTTCACGCGTTCGATGGCAAGGTTCTCTACGATATCCACCACCTGGCATCCACCATAGTAGCGTTTGCCTGGCAGACCCTCTGCATACTTGTTGGTAAGGTAAGAACCCATAGCGTTCATCACCTCGTCACTCACGAAATTCTCAGAAGCGATAAGCTCCATACCCTTCAGCTGGCGCTGATGTTCTCTTTCGATTAAGTCGAAAATCTCTTGATCTTTTACCATTTCCCTTTACTTTTTATGGTTGATGTTTAATGAAATCGGGTGCAAAAATAAGCAATATCTCTCAAACTACCAAATAAATCGTAACATTTTGAGTGATATTGCTTACTTTT
>OHAH01000969.1_pt1 | contig 20760 bp, 18 predicted proteins | sample 1577071 | NCBI WGS metagenome assembly OHAH01 (sample SAMEA3541520, study PRJEB24748) | human gut metagenome | biome: human gut; feature: human-associated habitat; material: faeces | place: China | collected 2012 | reverse complement strand
AAGTCGATACGGTTAGCCGCCGCCATTGTCTTATAATTCAACGGGCGATACCACGCTTTTGTTTTTGTATTATAAGTAAATTTGTTTTGATGCAGCATTGCTCTCTGTTCATCAGACGGTTTTTCCTCAAAGAAAAGCTGTAAGCGGTTATTTGCAAGATTTACAATAGCTTCACCGCCCGCAAACTGCCAACCTTGAAACATAGTTTCAGGTTTGTTCTCCAGACGGTCAATGTTTGCCTTAGTTCTGCCGATTTTCTCATAGTTTTCTTTGAAGAATCTTCCCGGATACGGTGTTTCCTGATAACCGTTCACACGTTCGTCAAGTTTAACCGCTTCTGCGTAATCAATGCCCTCAAAACCGACCATCGTACCGTTTTCCTTGTAATAGTCGTTTACCGCCTGCATATATGCAGTATGGTTTTCAAAATGCGCCAAGTTCTCCTTTAACATATTTATTGCCATAGGGTCATTCGCGCTGATTATATTGTTGTATGCCATAATATTTTCCTCCTTTATGTTCCTAACATTTCCTTAATTATTCTGTCTGAGCCCTTAACCAATCCGACAAGCACAAGCATATTGAAAATCACTTCACCGATATATTTCCATATCATTGTTACCGTTGTGATTGATGTATCAATATGGGGCGTACTTGCGCTTGCAAATGCCGAGAATATGATACAGGCAAGGACTATAACCGCGCCCTCCAAACATACTCCGACATATGATTTTATAAATGTTTTTCCCATCTGTGATGTACCCTCACCTGCGAATGATGAAAGAGGTACAGGTGCTAATGCCGTGTACATATACAGCTTGAAAAACCGTCCGTACACGCTCATTATCATAATAAAAGACAGTACCGTTATAAACAGACTGCCAAGGATTGTAACAAGCCATAATGGTATGCTTGCCCAAAATCCCGCTTCTTCGACTGCTGTTTCAATCGCTGCGGGAAGTGTTACCGCCGCGCCACCTATACCGCCAAGACTGCCTGCAATCTTTTCTACTACACCGCCGCATATCTTGTATATGACGGTCATCAGGTCAAGCGCGTATGTAGTCGCTACCTTTGCCGCAACAAAGCGTATAAAATGCTTTAATGCGTATTCAGGACGTTGAAAATCTCTAAATGACGCGGTTGACTTGAATATGCTCATAGCAAAAAAGAGGATAAGCAGGGCATATCCGATAGCCTGTAATCCTCCGTTTATTGTAGTTACAATACTCCATATTGCTCCGCCTTTGAAATTCTGCGGCGAGGTAGTAATAAGCGACCATATTTCGGTCATTTTATCATTCCAAGTGCCGAACGCATTTTCCAAATTCGCCACTATCCAATTATCGCTCAAATTCGTTTCACCTCCGTTCTTGTATGCAACCGCCGCCGCAAAGGGCGGCGGCTACACTGACGATTACAGTATCAAGTCAAGAATATCCTTTGCGAACGCGATAATTACGCCGCCAAAGAATGTCAAAAAGCCGTTTGCTCTCTGTGATGCGTCGTGCGATTTAAGCGACAAACCTATCTGAACGATACCGAAGCCTAAGAGTATCATACCGATAGCCTTAATTGCCGAGAATATAAATGTTGATAATCCGTTAATCGCCGCAAGCGGGTCATCTGCAAATACGGGAGTCGCGAATGACAGCATAAGCAGCACCGTCATAAGTGCATATCGTGTAATACGCAAGCCTTTTGTTGCCTTGCCGAGTTTTTTCTCGGAAGATGTTTTATTTATGTTCTGAATTTTCTTCATTTACTGAGTCCTCCAATTCTATATACTTTAAGTTGTTAATATCCGATACGCTTATATCGTCTATCAGATATTTATTGTCTTTGCTGTGTTGATACGGTTTAGCACCTCCGTCCTCCGTCAGCTTAATGTTCGGGTGGGATAGTATGTCAAACTTTTTATCCATTATCGGCTTTTCTCCGCGAATAAAAATAAGGGCGTTTGAGTTATCCAATAGACGCACCTCGTCTAAGGTTAATAACTCACGCCCTGCGTTTTGATAATTTGTATTACTGCTGCCGTTCCGTCCTTTGGTAATTCCGCGCGTCCGTGTGTCGATTGTTTCTTTACCAAGCATTTTTGAGATGTATTCGTGCGTACTCTGCTCGTTACCGCCAAGATACAAAAAAGTGTCGCAATTTCCCACGACGCTTTCCCAACTGTCCTTGAATAACGCTTTTAACTGCGCCATATTCTGAATGATAATTGATACAGAAATACGGCGGGAGCGCATAGTTGCCAGTACCCTTTCAAAGTTATCAGGGAGCGCGACATTTGCAAATTCGTCCATTACAAAATGTACGGGTATAGGCAACTCGCCGCCATGTTTATGGTCTGCTCTGTAATACAATTCCTGAAATGCCTGTGTATATAGCATACCGACTAAATAATTAAAAGAATTATCATTGTCAGGTATTACACAAAATATCGCTTTTTTCTTTTCGCCAAGACTGCCTATATCAAGATTATCATATGAGGTCATCTTTGCGATTTCAGGTAGGTTAAAAGCTGCAAGCCGTACCGCTGCGGAAATAAGTATCGACTTCGCTGTTTTGCCTGACGCTTGCTTAAATATTTTCCACTGTTTTACCGCGATATGTTCAGGGTATTTTTCTTCAAGTGCTTCAAACAGCACATCAACAGGGGATTGGAATGTTTCGTCCTCCTCCATAGCAGACGCGTTTTCAATCATAAACATCATAGTTTCAAAGTTCTGTTCCTCCGGCGGTGCTTCGTGCAACAGATATAGCATTAAAGCCGTATCAAGCGCGATTTCGCTTTTTTCCCAAAAAGGGTCTGATTGCTGTGCGTTTTTTGGTGTAGTATTCTGTATCAGGTTTGATATTAGCTTTACCACATCTTCATCAGTACGGATATATGTAAACGGATTGTATCCGTCCGAATCTGACGGATTGATAAGATTGAAAACCTTAACATCATATCCGCGCTGAAGCAGTAAAGGTGCTGTTGCTCTTAGCATTTCGCCCTTTGGGTCTGCTATAACGAATGAGGTGTTGCACTGCATAATGTTCGGCTTTGCATAAAAGCGCGTTTTTCCTGCGCCGCTGCCGCCGACTATAAGCACATTTAGATTTCGTCTATGGCTTTTCGCATTTAGGCTTAGTGCCAAACTCTGCGACAGTATTAAATTTTTTAACCTGTGCTTTCTATCCGTATATTTTCTTGCAATACTTGAAACATTACCCCATTTTGCCGAGCCGTGTTCTTCGCCCGGTCTGCGATTTTCGCTTGATGTAAAATATATACCTACACCGCAAGCATAGAGAAACAAAAAAACGAGTATAGTTTTTAAGCTATACTCGTTTAGATATAAGTGGAACGGTTGATTAAGGCTTGCAGTTAAAAGCGGTAGTATATCAAACAGTTTCAATTCCGTACTGTAACACATAGCCACCTTTAACGCAAGCCATATCACAACAGGGATAAGCAATAAAAACATAGTCACCATATTCTTTCTGCTGTTCTGTCTGTTCAACTGCTATCACACCATTTCCGTATTAAAAATTGCATTAAAATCACTCCTTTTATATATTACTTTCTAAAAAAGGGTACAAAAAAAGACGCGATTGTGTGCGAAAACAACCGCGCCAGAATAATCTCGCTAAATTATTCCGTGTTTTATCATATTTATTCTTTTGTATTGTCTGAATTACTTATGATTTCTTCTGCCTTACTCAAACCGTCAGCAATCCATTCGTCAAATTCCGTTTGTACCGTACCTGTCGGCTCTATGCGTTCCTCCACCGATTTCACTCCTTAAAATATAATACAAATTGTATGTATTATATCATTTTCAAAGGAATAAAACAATGCACAATTCCGACAATTATTTTACCCAAGTTTCAGCCTTATCGGAAGAAGCGGCTTTGTGAGTATTAGCCGCTTCCATAATCTCATAGTACGCCCAATGTGCGTTGTTTTTAAGGTCTGTAAACTTGTTAAGAGTTGACACGTTCTTATTGATGTAGTCCTTATCCGCTGTTCTGCTTGTTGCGTGATTTGTTACGGTTACAACCTCGGCGCGTGTAATATTGTTATCGCCCTTGAATGTACCGTCAGCATATCCGTTAAGCCAACCGATATTCTTTGCGTATGCAATATCATCATATGCCCAATACTTCTTGCTTACATCAGTATATTTTACTGTGTAGCCGCCTTTCTTAACTTCATTGAACAGTGAATAATAGCGTACCGACATAGCGACAAATTCTGCTCTTGTAACAGGTGCGTCAGGCTTGAATGTACCGTCATTATATCCCTCAATCACCTTGTATTTTGCAAGATAGCCGATATAGTCTGCATACCAACCGTTTTTGTCAACATCTTTGAATGATGATTTACCGCTTATTGTTTCGCCTTTTTCCTCTGCGATAAGTCTTGCGAAAATTGCAGCGGCTTCGGCTCTGCTCATATCACCGTCAGGCATAAATTTACCGTCGGGATAGCCAACGATATATGCTTTATGCTCTGACAGCGGCATAACAAGCTGACCGCTCTTGTCGGTAGTCCCGTTTACGGAATTGTCCTTGTTATCCTTTAAGGTTATATTCTTATCTGCTACGGCTCTGCCGTTATTGTCTGTTATGGTAATTGTATAGTAATTCTTTCCGTCAAGCACTGTTCCGTTAGGGAGCGTCAGTGTGATTTTATCGTCCTTGACAGTCTTATTAACATTAACGGTCTTTCCGTCTTTATCAATAACCTTGACAGTATATGACGGTTTTACATATCCGCTGCCGCCACCGCCTGTTGATGAGCCGCCGCCACCGCCTGTTGAGCTCTTAACAGGTACAGTTATCTTACCATTTGCGTTTGTAGCCTGTGTTGCGGTCTTTGCGTTCTTGTCGATTACTGTTACGCTCATATCCTTTACAGGCTGTGCGTCCTTGTCGCTTACTGTAACAGTAGTCTGATTTGATGTTGTCAATTCGCTTGAATCGGGAAGTTTTACGCTTATCTTTCCGTCCTTGATTTCAATAAAGGCTTTTTCAATCTTAGCCTTAGTATCCTCAACGATTACAGTATAACCATCAACAACCGCTTTTCCGTCTGCGTCTGTATAGTTCTCTGACAGCGGTGGAACGATAGCTTTTCCGTTTTCATCTGTGTTTGCTGTCTTATTGCCGCCTTTATTATCCTTTACATTTACAGGCATAGCAGAAACAGGCTGATTGTCTTTGTCCGTAACAGTTACCGTTGTTCTGTCAGCATAGTCTATCACTGTGCCATCGGGAAGTATAACGGTGATTTTACCGTCTGCAACCTTAACAACTGCGCCCTCGATATTGCCTTTAACATCTGTCGCGACATTTACATTATACAGATTGCCGTCTTTGTCCTTAACCTGTGCGTTACCGTTTAGGGCAGTAATATCAGTGTCGGAAACAGGCACAACGGCAATTCCCTCACTGTTTGTAATATCCGAAGCAGTATTGTCTGCCGCGTCTGTTACATTTACAGTGATACCCTTAACGGGTGTTTCGTCATTGTCATTTACAACCTTAACATTTATTCTGTTTTCAGGGGTGAGCGTCTTGCTTATCGGTAATTCGATTTCAAGATTGCCGTTTTCAAGTAGTTTTACAAGTCCAAATTCGGTTATTGCTCCGTCATTATCCCATACGAATACTCTGTACTTATAATTCTTGTTCTGTACTACCGTACCGCTGCCCATATCGGGTGTCGGTGTCGGCTCACTCGGTTTTTCTGTTTCTGTCGGCTTTTCACTCGGTACGGGTGTTTCTGTTCCGCTCGGTGTTTCCGTTTCAGTCGGCTTCTCTGTTTCGCTCGGCTGTTCGCTTGGGTCGGGAGTAGGTGTAGTTTCAATGCCCGGTAACGGTGTAGCTTCTGCGTCAGGGTCGGGAGTAGGTGTTGGCTTTGATATGGGTGCTTCACTAAGCGGCGGCACTATAACTATTCCGTCCTCGTCCGTAACTTCTGTACGGATAGCATTCCCGTCCTTGTTATATACTGTTACTTTCCAATCCTCAACGGGTGTTCCATCTGCCTTTGTTACCTTAACAGTTGTACGGTTATAATAATCAATAACTTTTCCATCAGGCAAGCATACAAGCACGGAATTATCCTCCGCAACAAGAGTTATAAGCGCATTTTCAACAAAGCCTTGCTCGTCTGATACAACAACGGTATAGTCATAGATTTTATCGTCCTTAATTTCTCCGACATCTGCGTTACCGTTATTGTCTGTAATATCGGTATTTGACATAGGGAGTGTAATCTGACCCTTGATGTTTGTATATCCGTTTTCAATGTGGTCTGTATCGCCTATAACCTGTACCCTTAAACCTCTGACAGCTTCGCCCTTTTCGGTTACAACAGTAATTGTTACGCGGTTATCCTTGTTAAAAGCTGTGTCTGTCGGGAGTTTTACATCAATAGAATAGTAATCACCGACAACTACATTACAATTCGGGATAAGTTCGCCGTTCTTATCAGTAGCAATTACAACATAGGTCTTGTCATTATCTGCGACTGTGCCGTTTGTGTTGCCTGTTGACGAATTTGTATTCGGAACGGCAAGCTGACCATTTGCGTCCGTTTTACCTGTTGCCGCGTTATTAGCATAATCTGCAATAAATATATTTATATCTGTTGCGGGCTGCTGTGTGCGGCTGTCCGTAACCGTGATTGTAGTTATATCCTCAGCCGAGAGTAAACGCCCGTCGGGGAGTTTGATTGTGATATTATCGTTTCTATCAATCGAGATTTCACTATCAAAAACAGGCTTTCCGTCTTTATCGGTTATGAGAATTGAATAATCGCCAACCTTTGAATTTCCGTCCTCGTCTGAATTGTCATTGTCGGGAAGCTTCGGAATGGCTGCTGTGCTTATAACCGTACCGCAAGTTACACACTCAATATGCTTTTCTCCTGCGTGTTCGATAGTTGCGGGAGTGTCGATTATCCAATCCGACAGCTTGTGTCCTGTTGCTTCAATGTAGTCGCTTCTGTGTGCTTCGCTGCAATCCGCGCAAGTGTAGGTGGTATATCCGAGGTCTGTACAAGTCGGCGCGGTTACTTTTTCATCATAGCTGTGTCCTTTTGCGTCTGTGTAATCTGCAACATATGACTTTCCGCAATCTGTACAAGTGTAGGTGGTATATCCCATTTCCGTACAGGTCGGCGCGGTTACATCAGATTTATATTCGTGTTCAATCGGCTCTTGTTCATCACCGATATATTCCTTACCACAATCAGGGCAAGTATATATTGTATATCCCTGTTCTGTACAAGTTGGCTCTATTGTCTGCTTGTTGTAATTATGCGGTAATACCTCTGTATAATCGCTTACATATGAATCGCCGCAATCCGCACAAGTGTAGGTGGTATATCCCATTTCCGTACAAGTAGGGGGAGTTACAGCCGTAACATACTTATGTGTTGTCTTATCCGTATAATCGCTTACATACGAATCGTCGCAATCTGTACAAGTGTAGGTGGTATATCCCATAGCTGTGCAAGTGGGAGCAGTTATATCCGCGCTATACTTATGAGCAATTTTGTCTGTGTAATCGCCAATGTATGAATTGTCGCAATTCTCGCAAGTATATGTTGTATATCCCATAGTCGTGCAAGTCGGCGCGGTTACTGTTTCGGTATAGCTGTGTCCTGTCGGCAATTCCAAAATTGCGTTACATACCGTACATATTTGAGGTGTGGTACAGGTAGCAGCTTCGCCCAATGTATGACCTGTTGCGCTGATTGCCTTAATCATCTTTTCATCACAATGCTTACAGTCATATTCCATTACACCCTCGCTCTCGCAAGTAGAGTTTGTTACAATATGCCCGCTGTCCCACTTATGACCGCGCGGCTCTGTGTAATCGCTGACATATGTATCATCACAATTTTTACAGGTATATGTTGTAAAGCCTTTTGTTTTGCAAGTCGGAGCAGTTACATTTTCCTTGTAATCGTGTTTTGCAAGCGGTGTTAAATCTGTAATGTACTTATAACCGCAATCAATACAGATATGTTCAGTATATCCGTTTACCGTACAAGTGGACGCAATCTTATTTGTCTGATACCTATGGTCGGTCATTGATGTGTTTTCAGTATAATAGCTGCCGCAAGATTTACAAGCGTGTAATTCCAAGCCGCCCTGCTGACAGCTTGCATCACGGATTACAACAGTATTATAATCGTGTCCGCTTGCGGGTGTATAATTTGTTTTCTGTAAAGCACCGCAAGTCGCGCACTGAAAACGGTCATAGCCTAACTCTGTACACGTCGGTCTGATTGTTTCCAAAAATCTGTAATCGTGAGTATGAACGCTGTTTGTTGTAGTGTCAGATGTGCTGTCTGCAAGAAGCCACACATAACTGACACCGTTTTCCGTCATACTCTCGCCGCCGTAAGTATAATCAATTTCGTAATATACGGGATAATAGCCCTCCTCCGTATAATTCGGAGCAGATGATTTATTGCATTTTCCCGCTTCTGTACCATAATGAATTGAGGTATGAACACCGTTGTCTGTTAATTCCTTAACCGTAATAGTATGCGCCTGTCCGTCAACCTTGCCATAGTAACTCTGTATAACGGCTTTTGCTGCCGCATACTCGTTTTTCTTATATCCGCAGTCCTCGCAATCGGCTGTAACGTGAAAACGCTGATTACCAAGTTCTCCGTCAACAGTTTCGTGAAAACTATGGTTTTCGGTTTCCTCTTTAGCCTGTGTATATGTGCCTTTACAGAATTGACAATACTGCCCGGCTTTGAGCGTCGCCGTATGCGTTCTGCTGTCAATCGCCGTATAAGTTGTATTGTCAAAATCAAGGAAAAAGTTACTGTCGCACGGGTTAAGGCTATACACATCTTTACCGCACGAATACGCGTTTATTCCGTCAACGGAATTGATTGTGCCGCAATTCTGACACACACTTTTAGATAGCGATAGGTAAGTCTTTGATATTATCTCCAACTTTTCCCCCGCTTCACACCGTGCGTGCGACTTTCACCGCACACGGCGTTCCATCATTATTGTTCTTTTAGTTTATAGTATAGATTTCCAAAGCCTTAAAATATTACTTAATTTCAGTATTTCCGCATTGTTTTCTCAGTATATTTATCTTTTTCAGCATTTCTTCATCAGGTTTTATAAGTGAAATGTATGAGCTTATCGTTTCTTCATTTACTGCGTGAATAAGTTTGTGAACATTCTTATGCAGTATAATCAGATTGAAATAATCATCTGTGCCACCTAAGTGTTTGGGTTTTTTATGATGACAATGTATTTCATCAATCCAAAGCACTTTTCGAGTAACAGCACATCTGCCATACTGTGAGGCATATACAGAAATTCGATTATCCATAAATTCTATACTGCGATTTTGCGATACAGTTCTTGACATCATATGCATTACTGCAATTACATCATCGCTGAATTTCAGGTTTTTATGAATTTCGTTTCTGCCTTCTTCAGTGTATTTGCAAATACATTTCTTTTTATGCAAAGCATTCTTCGTTTTAATATATCCTACAGGGCAAATTGGCAAGTTCATAATGTATCTTATTTGCTTACTTTTGCCGTAGTTTTCACGAATATATTTGTTTTGAATTTCTCCTTGCTTTTTAACCCTTGTGCCAAAACCCTTTAATTTTGCGTCAATCCTACGCTGAATTTTAATGCAATCAAGACTGATACAAGTTGCATATCTGTAATAGTTGTGTATCCCTATAACCTTTGAATTGTAAATGTGTATTGCCGTAGCTTCATCTTTTGCCCCTTGCGGATTTTTGATAAATTCGAGTTGATTTATCAATTTATCCGTTTCTGTTTTCAATGCTTTGTCGGACATATGGGAACAAACGATGTATTTATTTCCCTTTTTGACTGCTTTTAACTTAAAGCCAAGAAAATCGGAGTATTTCTTTTTCAAGTTTATTACTTTTGATTTTTCTTCACTTATTTGAAGTTTAAGTCTATCCTTTAACCATTGTTTAACAGCTATAAAGGCTTTTTCTGCGTCTTGTTTATTACGGCAGAAGATTTTGAAATCATCGGCATAACGAACAATAAACATTTCTTTCAATTTGGTTTGGGATAATACTTTGTAGACATTTCCTCTGTTTGGAGTTCCGTTTGCGTGCGGATAGGTTTTTATAGGTCTATGCGTAGGCATATTTTCCCATTGACTGCTTATCCACCAATCTAACTCATTCAATACTACATTAGCAAGTAGAGGTGATAAAATTCCGCCTTGCGGTGTTCCTTTTTCGGGATATACTTTATCACCATTTGGCATTATGATAGGTGCTTTAAGCATTGCCTTTATTATGCATAAAAGTTTCTTATCTCTTACACCCATAGTCCAAAGTTGCTTTATTAGTTTTGAGTGGTTTACATTATCGAAAAATCCTTTAATGTCTACATCAACTACAAAATATAGATGTTGTGTTTGTATCATCTTACAACATTGTGCTATCGCGTGTTCTGCGGACCTATTTGGTCTGAACCCGTTTGACCTTTCGTGAAATTTTGCTTCACATATTGGCTCAAGCACTTGCAAAATACATTGTTGCACAATTTTATCCGTTATTGTAGGAATACCAAGCGGTCTTGTTTTACCGTTTGGTTTGGGTATTTCTACCCGTTTGACTGGTTTTGGCTTGTACCATTCAAGTTTGTGCTGAATAGTTTTGATATACGAGTTTATTGGGATTTTCTCAATATTCGTAATATCTGCTCCGTCAACACCGCTTGTATTACTTCCGCTGTTCCTCTTGATATTTCTGTATGCCATTTTTATGTTGTTTTCATCTGTGATAATTTCCATAAGATTTGTAAAGATATTGTTATCCTTACTTTCAGCATACAATTCATCAAGAATACTTTGCATATCATAATATTCTGCGTGTCGGAGCTTTTTCTGCTTTGTCATAGGCAACGCCTCCTTTCGGATTTGTTTTTCTTTGTCATACTCGAAGCTATGAGTATCCACACCTATAACTATTTGAACAATAATGACTGGTGGCTATCCCTCCACCGCTTTATCGGCGGTTTCAACGGTACTGTGCCACCGCTTTCAGCCGAATAAAATTGAGTTCCCTCAGTTCACTTTGTTCAATTAAAACTGTTTCCTCAATAACATACTCTGTGTAATCAGATTAGCATATGTTTCGACCTTCCCACGTTCCGATAATCCTATCTTTGCATATATACTTAGGTGTCTGCTCTAAGCCTGTCAGCTTGCCAATGCCTTTAACATTGCAAGGTATTTCATAACTGGAAATCTTACTTTACCTCACTGACTACTCAAATTTGAGTACCATTGCATTTCTACAATGTCAACCTTTAGACTTTTTCATTCACAGATTCGTCAGACTTTTTATAGTCATTCTCACCTTATATATTTTGTAGACCTCCGACATATCAGCTACATATCCCACCTCTGGGACACTTTCGTGAAACATTTATCTGTTTCTTATGGTAGCCTTCTGCCGACTTTACCGAGCTTATGACATTTAATTATTACATACTAAATGCCATTCGGAGTATTAAGGCAGCGTTTCAAGGCGTTACCCTATCATTCCACTTGTCGGATTATCAGTTCTCCTAAACAGAAAACTGTTACGTTCTTTGTTTAGTGCATAAGCTTTTCACTTATGAACGTGTCGCACTCCAATGATACCCCGTATAGAACGCGTCAACGCCGGGTGTTCCGTCGTCAAGATTGCCTTTGCCTTTTCCGTCAATAAGCGTACCGTCCGAATAGTAGACGCCGCGATTATATGCGGTTTCGCCAGTTCGTGTGTATTCGGGTACGCGGTAGGAAATGTTGCTTGTCGGCATATCGCAGACGGGGCAGAACATTGTACCCGTAGTTACTGTTGCATTGATGTCAAACTCGCTTGTGCGCCCGTTTGCTTCAATCCATACGTCCGCCGGATCGACATATTCGTTACTCTGCGCCGCATAAGTGGTGATTGAGGGAATAACGCTCAAAGTCATTCCCGCCGCCATTACAGCGGCTAAAATTCTTTTTATTTTGTTTCTCATTTCTAAAAATCCTCCTTGTCAAGATTTAAAATTTTGTATTAAAAAACACGCTCGCATAGGCGGGGCGCGTGATTTTGGGTTGTATGTAATTTTAATTACCTCCGTACATATCGTGATTTACTTTCAAGGTGTAATAGCTGTCAATAGTGGAGGGGGCATTGAATAACGCCGCAAGTAAATATTTTCTTGTATCGTGTACGTCTGTTGTGTTATTCTTCATACAGTCTATGACATATTCGATATGCTCGCTGTTTAGTTTCAGAAGTTTGGATTTTACCGTTTCCGCATTTCGTTCCTCGCTTGCAACGGTTAAGTATTCTCTTGTTGTACATACCGTTTCAGTGATAATATCAACAATTTCATTCAGAATACCGATATTGCCGTTTAGCTTTTGACATAAAATATCATACTCAATATTTTGTTTTATAAGCTGTCTGTATGCTAAAATCTTATCCATTCCTATCCGTTCAGGCTGTTGTGGTTTTACAGGTTCGCCGTTTTCCTCCGGCTCCGTAGAATTGATTGGATAAGTATTTAATAAATCAGTATTTGATATTTCAGTATTTGATTTATTAGTATTTAATTGCGTGGACTTGCCCTGTTCAGGTTCAGCCTGTACAGGATTATCCAATGTTGGATTTTCCAATGTAGGCTCGGTCTGTTTTGGTTCGGGCGATATAGGCAATTCGTGTATGATATATTCATTTTCGCCAAGCTGCCCTTTTTCGTTTCTGACGCGGGAACGCTCAATATATCCAAACGCTTCAAGCTCATTGATTGCCGAGCGTATGGCGTCAATGCCCTCTTTATTTAAAGTTGCTAAGCCTTTAAGGGAATAATCCCAATCTTCAGGCAAGCTAAGCATAAACGATAAAAGCCCTTTTGACCGCAGGGACAAATCTTTATTTTTTAAATGATGATTAGACATCACTGTAAAATCTTTTGTTTTCTGAACTCTGAATACTGTTGCCATAGCTGATATGCTCCTTTCCTAAATATCGACATCAAAAAAAGACATTGAGTGTTCCCAATGCCTTATATATAAAATATTCTGTTTTACTTCGGCAAAATAAAAATTTTGTCGTTCTTTTGTTTTTTAATTGACCGCCTTATGTATTTATGATATACTATCTGAGAATGTAAAGGTCGGTCTTTGGTGCAAAAGGGAAATAAAAAATACCGTAAATATGCAATTCACGATATTTTTTAAACATAAAATTATTTTATTTTAAGGTTAATACTGTTTATTGACCGCTCAAAACCCTTGTGTTTATGCGATTTTTCCATAAGTCCAATAAGGACAGTCGCACCATTTGTATGTACACCCACATCAATGAAATATTGATGTAGGTGTATTTTTTATTTTAAATATTATGAGTAATCAAAAAAACACTGTGACAAAGCACAGTGTTTTTTTTTATCATACAGTCTTAGGTTGGGGAACAGTTGACTGGTTTTGACGATTTAAAATCGGTATAATTCTTTTTGCGACAAGTGCTGCAAGGATTGCAAGGGCGATATTACCCGGAGCGACAAGCACGAAACACGACATAACTGTTTTACCGATGCTGACAGGTGCATTAATAACAAAGTTACATATAATATAGAAATAAATCGCACCCAAAACGTATACGAATGCCATACCGGCAAAGCTTGCACCGAGTATTCTCAAGAATGACGGATTTTGTTTCTTTTCGACAATAAGTCCTGTTACGAATGCTCCTATAATGAAGGCTATCAAAAAGCCGAAACTTGGTTTTAGCACATAGCTGAAACCTCCGCCTTGTGTAAACACAGGTATTCCGATAAGTCCCATAAGCACGTATACCGCAACGCTTATTGCGCCCTTTTTAGAACCGAGCAAAAGACCTGCCAATGTTGTAAATGTTATTTGCAAAGTAAAAGGCACAAGCGGAACAGGAATTCTTATAAACGCTCCGATTGCCGAAAGTGCAGTGAACAATGCACACAAAATTAAATCTCTTGTTGTAAATTTCTTCTTCATTTGAAAATTTCCTTTCTAACTTAAAAACTGAGATAATTATATATTATAAAAGTTTAATTGTCAACCTAAAAATTAAACAAAGGTTTACAATTATCTTATTTACTTTTTGGTAAATAAATGCTATAATAAAAATATTAAGATAATTCAAAGTGACAGAGGTGGCTTTATGTATACAAAAGAATATTTCAGACAACAGTTATCGGATATAATATCGCCTATAAAAAAGTATTACAACGGCGGAAAGGTACAGTATGCAAGACACAGTGCGTGGTACGAAAATCTTTCGGCAGACGTTGAGGCTTTTGCACGTCCGCTATGGGGACTTGTGCCGTTTTGGGCAGGCGGCGGTGAAAATGAAACGTTTGAAAAGTTATATATAACCGGTATAACAAGCGGTGCGGATAAAAAAAATGATGGTTACTGGGGCGATTGCCACGATAAAGACCAACGTTTTGTTGAAATGGCTGCATTTGCATACGGTTTGATTTTTGCACCGGAAAAGGTATGGGAGCCGCTTAAATCCACTGCGAAAAACAACTTTGAAAAATGGCTTTATTCTATAAATGACAAGGAAGTTTGTGACAGCAACTGGACATTTTTCAGAGTGCTTGTCAACGTTGCTTTGAAAAAGGTCGGCAGAAAATACAGTCAAGAACAGTTGGACAAAGATATTGCAAGGATAGATGAATTCTATCTTGGCAACGGCTGGTACATAGACGGACTGCATGGACAAAAGGATTATTACATTGGTTTTGCATTCCATTTTTACGGATTGATTTATGCCGTTGCAATGGAGGACGACGACAAGGAGCGTTCCGATATATACAAGGAACGTGCAACAGAATTTGCAAAAACGTTCATATATTGGTTTGACGAGGACGGCGAAGCACTTCCTTACGGTCGTTCACTCACATATCGTTTTGCACAAGCGGCGTTTTGGGGTGCTTGTATTTTGGCGGATATAAGACCGTTTTCGCTTGGTGTTATGAAAGGAATATTAATAAGAAACATTGAGAATTGGCTTTCAAAAAATATATTCGATACAAGCGGAATTTTATCTGTCGGATACGATTATTCAAATCTTCTTATGGCAGAGCATTATAATGCACACGGCTCACCTTATTGGGGACTTAAAGCATATATATTCCTTATGTTGTCTGATGACCATGAATTTTGGTCTTGCGATATTGAAGAAATGCCTAAACTTGACGAACTTAAACTTATAAAAGAGGCAGATATGCTTGTATCAAGACGAAACGGCAAGAGTGTTGCATATCCGGCAGGAACAATTACCGATTTTGCGTGCGGTCAGATTGTGCCGAAATATTTGAAATTTGCATACAGCGCTCATTTTGGATTTAATGTTATGAGAAGTAATGTAAGCATTGATGAGGCGGCTTGCGACAGTATGCTTACGTTTGTTGTTGACGGCGCGGTGTTGGTACGCAGACATTTGAAGTCATACAATGTCGAAAATGACAGAGTTGTCATAGAATGGTCACCGTTTAAGGGAATTGACGTTAAAACCGTTATAACTCCTACATCGTTCGGTCATACGAGAAGTCACGAAATTAATTCGGAATATGATTGTGTTGCGTATGACGCAGGTTTTGCGGTTGCATCAAGAGATAAGGACAACATTAAAACAAAGGATTCGTTTATTGCACAAGCGAGGAATGATTTTCAATTCTGTGAAGTCCTTACGGAAACAGGCGGTGAGGGCTGTATAATTGAATCATCACCGAACACAAATATCAGATATTCAAAAACGGTTATACCGGCAATGAAATATGAAATCCATAAGGGCAAAAACGAAATAAAAACACTTATAAGAGATCACTTGGAGGGATAATATGATACCGAACGATCCTGCTATATTGCTTAGCTTTGTCAACACAAAACTTCGTGATTTTTATTCAAATCTTGACGATATGTGTGACGATATGGAGCTTGAAAGAAAAAATATTGAGGATAAACTGTCACTGATTGGGTACAAATACAGTGAAGAAAGAAATCAGTTTATATAAAGGAGCAGAAATGACGGAAACAGAGATAAAAAGTATGATAGACAAAGACCTGTATGAGAGTATTTTAAACGCTTTTACATGGGAAAAGGTCAGAGAACAGACGAATTATTATTATACCGATAAAGCGGGTATACTTAGAGAAAAACGTATAATGGTAAGAATAAGAGTTGTAGGTGAAGTGGCGAAAATACAGGTAAAACTTCACAAAAACGAAAACAGTCCTTTGCAGATTTGCGAAGAAAATGAATTTGAAACGGAAGAAGTACCTGATATTATAAATGCCGAACTTGCAAAAGAGATAACAGGCGAGGATGTGGGCGAACTTTATAAAATGGGCTATGCCGTAACGATAAGAAACAGCCTTGTGCATAACGGATCGGAATTGTGCCTTGATAAAACGACATATTTCGATAAAACGGATTATGAAGTTGAAGTCGAATATGAAGAAAAAATCAGTGCGGATTTACTTATGAAACTTACTTCTCTCGGAGTGAGATTTAACGAAAAATGCGTCGGAAAGTTTTCACGCTTTCTTGCAGAGTATGAAAATCAGGAGTGATACAGATGGATTATAAACGTGTAAAAAGCGGTCGTGAAAAAGGGCTTGTATGGCTGGCATTGATTTTGACTGCTGTAATATTGGTTCAATGCGTTATGAATATAGTGCTTATTGTTTCAAACCGTCAGACAAGAGCTATGTTTGATGAGGCTTTGCAGGGACAGCTCACTATGCAGGAGGAAATCAATTCTTTGAAAGGCATTGATAACGGTAATACGGAAAATACAGATAATGCGGAAAATTCAGAAAATATAGCTGATTTTGAAAACAGTGCAGAAGAAAACGGAAATCAATAAATGTGGGGTAAAAATTTATGAGAGCAGTGTCACTGACAAACAGAGGCGGTCGTAAAAACAATGAAGATTATGTAGGTTACGCAAATTCGGATAAGTTGTGGTGCTTTGTCGTGTGCGACGGATTGGGCGGACAGAGCTTCGGCGAGGTTGCGTCGGAGATTGTGTGTGAAACGGTTTGTAAATCGTTTAAAAAAGCACCTGAACTTTCGGGTAAGGCGTTATACAGATATATTGAAAAAGCGGCGTCTGTTTTGGGTGAGGAACGAGAATGCACAAAATCGAATATGTCTAGTACGATTGTTGCATTGGTAACTGACGGTGAAAAAGCCGTTTGGGCACATTCCGGCGACAGCCGTCTTTACTACATATCAAAAAAGAGAATTTCGCAGATTACGGACGACCATTCTATCGCATTCAGAGATTTTAAAGAGGGGATAATTACATTTGATGAAATACGTACAAGCCCTAATCAAAATAAATTGTTGTCTTCGATAAGTGATATTGATGATTTGAATTTTGATGTGTCGGAAGTGATTGAGTTAAAGAAAGGTGACGCTTTTGTACTTTGTACCGACGGCTTTTGGGAATATGTTTATGAAGATGATATAGAAAAATCATTTGCAAAAACAAAATCACCGAAAGAATGGCTTGAAAAAATGCTTGAAAGCTTACACGAAAACGAAAAAGAAAACAATGATAATTACAGTGCAATAGCTGTGGAAGTGTAATAAAAAGGCTGCCTAAATCGGCAGCCTTAATTTTTGCTTGATTAGTTTTTCGGAACTGTTTCCCAGTCCTTTAAAAATCTTTCGATACCCTTGTCTGTAAGTGGGTGGTGAAGCATTTGAGCAATTACCTTATAAGGAACTGTTGCGATGTCACAACCTGCTCTTGCGGCGTCGATAACGTGGATAGGATTTCTGATACTTGCGGCGATAATTTCTGTTGGGATTTCGTGAATTTTGAAAATATCAGCGATTTCTTCAATAAGAATCATACCGTTTGTACCGATGTCGTCAAGTCTGCCAAGGAATGGACTTACATATGTAGCACCTGCTCTTGCGGCAAGAAGTGCCTGTGCGGATGAGAAGATAAGAGTTACGTTAGTCTTGATACCAAGAGCTGTAAGTTTTTTAACAGCCTTTAGACCCTCTGCACACATAGGAATTTTTATAACAATGTTCTTGTTAATAGCTTTGGCAGTTTGCAAAAGTCTTCTTAACTTTGCACCATGAAAAGTTTTTACCGTCTACAATAGTTGTGATTTCCTTAACAACTTCAACAAAATCTCTGCCCTCTTTTGCGATAAGAGACGGATTTGTTGTAACACCGCAGATGACGCCCATATCATTTGCCTGTCTGATTTCATCTACATTGGCAGTATCTACAAATAATTTCATTTGAACTTCCTCCTAAATTTATTTCTGTATATTATTATATAAAAAAATGGGTGTATAGTCAATAGATATGCTTGAAAAAAAGCAATAAATGTTGTATAATCAGAATGTCGATAAATATAAAATTTTGGAGGTGGATATAATGGCTAAGTTTTCATATCAGCCTAAGGGTGTCTGTTCTGTACAGATAGATTTTGAAGTAGAAGACGGAGTTGTCAGAAATGTACACTTTACAAGAGGTTGTAACGGTAATACGCAAGGTATAAGCGCTCTTGTTGAGGGTATGAATATTGATGATGTTATTTCGAGATTAAAGGGTACAAACTGTAACGGACGCGGTACGTCTTGCCCTGACCAGCTTGCAATAGCATTGGAACAAAGTAAAAATATGTAATAAAAATCATTGAGCCTTCATATACTGTATATAAGTCAGTGTATGGAGGTTTTTTGTTTTGCAGATAGTTACATTAAAGAAGAACACGCTTATAAGACACTTTATATTTTTATTAATATTGGCAATCGGCTTTGGTACTGTGGTTATATCGCAGAATACACATACGGAAATGACAGAGGTAAAGCTGTATTACGTTGACGCACAAATGCTTAGATTGATTCCCGTAAAAACTCAAATACCGCAGATGAGTACGCAGAAAATGGCACAAAGAATAGCGGACGAGCTTGTTGAGGGATATGACGACAATCCGAAAATAAGGCGAATTATTCCGAACGTCAAACACGGTATAAAGGTGAAAGTGCTTGATAGGATTGCGTATGTGGATATAAAGCAGGAATTGGCGGACGAGCACCCCGACGGTCGTGATTTGGAACTGCTGACAGTGTATTCAATCGTAAATTCACTTACGGGACTTGACGGTATTGTGAATGTGAGATTCACGATAGACGGCGAGAGGCGGAAAGATTTTAAGGGTTACATTGATATGAGGGAAACTTTTATTCCGGATTATTTTATATAAATACAATATATTGACAAGCAAGCATAAAAATTGTGCTTGCTTTTTATATTGTATTCAATTTGTAAAATAAAATGTATTGCATTTATAATCCAACTGTGCTATAATATACTACAAGATATAGATATACAAAAATATCAAGAACACAAAATATAGTGGTTACATAATATTTAGAATTTGCATAAAACACGCATAAAGCTGTGCTTTCTGCATATTTTTTTTGAGCGATAATACTGTATATAGTGTTTTATACAGAGAAGGGGTTAATAAAAAATGAAGGTACAAAAGCGTGACGGCAGAATTGTTGAATACAATGCTGACAAGATAACAGCTGCCATTAAAAAAGCGAATGTTGAGGTGGAAAATTCGCAAAAAGTCAGTGATGACTTGATAGAAGAGGCGATAGGAAACGTTGAAAAAACAGACAAGGAAGTAATTCCCGTTGAAACGATACAAGATATAATCGAAAAGACGCTTGTTGCACACAACAAGTATGTACTTGCGAAAAAGTATATGATATACAGATACCAACGCAGTCTTTTGAGAAAGTCGAATACAACAGATGAATCAATCCTAAAGCTAATCAGAAACGAAAACAAGGAGCTTGCGGAGGAAAATTCAAATAAGAATACTGTTCACGCGTCTACACAGCGTGACTATATAGCAGGTGAAGTGTCGCGTGACCTTACAAGACGTATGCTGTTGCCGGAGCATATCACAATGGCACATCAAAACGGCATACTTCATTTTCATGACGCGGATTATTTTATACAGCCGATTTTTAACTGCTGTCTTATAAATATCAAGGATATGCTTGACAACGGTACTGTTATGAACGGTAAAATGATTGAATCGCCTAAGAGCTTTCAGGTTGCCTGTACAGTTACAACTCAGATTATTGCGGCGGTTGCAAGTAATCAGTACGGCGGACAGTCCGTAAATGTTGCACATTTGGGAAAATATTTAAGAAAGAGCCGCGACAAGTTTATGGCTGAAACACAGGAAAAATTCAAGGATACGTTAAGTCAAGAGGATATTGAGAAAATAGTTGAAATGCGTGTCGATGATGAATTAAGATCGGGTGTACAGACTATTCAATATCAGATTAACACGCTTATGACAACGAACGGTCAGTCGCCGTTTGTGACTTTGTTCCTATATATTGATGAAAATAACGAATACGTTGACGAAAACGTAAGAATTATAGAAGAAATTCTTCGTCAAAGACTTGACGGTATTAAGAATGAACAGGGTGTATATGTTACACCTGCATTCCCAAAACTTATATATGTGCTTGATGAAAACAACTGTCTAAAGGGCGGTAAATACGATTACGTTACGAAACTTGCGGTTAAATGTTCCGCTAAAAGAATGTATCCCGACTATATTTCAGCAAAGAAAATGCGTGAAAATTATGAGGGTAACGTGTTCAGCTGTATGGGC
>OHAH01000960.1_pt1 | contig 20994 bp, 20 predicted proteins | sample 1577071 | NCBI WGS metagenome assembly OHAH01 (sample SAMEA3541520, study PRJEB24748) | human gut metagenome | biome: human gut; feature: human-associated habitat; material: faeces | place: China | collected 2012 | reverse complement strand
ATATTATAACCACTTTTTTTCAAGCGGAAACTCTTGCAAATTTAAGAAAACTTCCACAAACAAGCAAGGAATATGCTGTAAAACATATATTTAACACTCGAAATCATGCACGATTTAAGGGAAAACTTTTTTCTAAATGGAAAACGAAGGAGAGGAAAGAGCGGAGAGCAGGGGACGGAAAACGCGGGAACGAAGGAGGAAGAGGAGGGAAAGGCGACGGGAAAAAGGGGGAATAGCACCGGGAAGGTGGGGGCAACGAGGCTGAAAACACGCATAAGGGGAAACGGAAAGCCCAAGGACGGAGAATAGGAAGGGCAGAAAGGACGACAAAGAGGAAGAGGTACCGGGATGAAAGGCACACAAGGAAAATATAGGGCATGTGTCAGGAGCCGTATACAAAGGAAAGATAAATAAGGAAGGGCAAAGGCTGTAAAAAAAGGAGGAGGCACGGGGCAAGGAAAGGTGGATACTACTGGACAGAAGACGCACACAAGGAAAGCACGGAAGATGCACAAGAAGCCACACATGAAAACACCTCATATATATAAGGTGGAAACAGGGAAGACAGGGAAAGGACGGAGCACCCACCGGTTGACCGAAGACAAGAGAAACAACTATCCGGAAGAGAAGACCGGGCTAGGAAGGCCGAAAACGGAAGGGAAACGACGGACGACGGACAAAAAGACCGCCCGGACTGAAAACGGAAAACGATCAGGCATCCACCGAAACAAAGCGGTACTTAAACCGCCGCCGTGCACATAAGACCGGCCACAGCCGCCCCCGCAAGCCCCCCACCCTGCAACATCACGGCTGCCCGGCAGACAAAGGAGGATTTTCATGGGCTGCTTATGGGAACGGCGATACGGGACGAACCGGACAAACCCGCCACGGCAAAAGCGAATACCCATATCTACCGGACAAAGAACCGTAAGACGGAACAGGAAGAACCGTCGTCCCATCCGGTTACAGTCACCTTGGAAACCGTCCCCAAGCCCGACAGAAAGACAGGAAAAGAAAGAAAAAAACAATCAGAAAGACAACAAAAACGCCCAAAAGCGGGGCACAGAAAACCTCATCCGAGGCAAATCCGTAGCCCCAGACCTGAATATTTATGCAAAACACGCACCCAATCCTGCATATATACCGTATATCATACACTCCGTCTCAGCCAAACGGAAAATCAATCGGAAGCGAACGATTTTACGTTCGGCGCACAAAATGGAGACGACCGGCCGGAAACGGAAAACGGCACGGCTGAAAACGGAAAAAGACAAGCATCCGGGCCACGGAAATACCCCTCAGAACCGCATCCCGGATTTATCTGAAAGAAAAACGGGACACATCTTGAATAACCATAAGGCACCCAAAAGCACCGTTACCTGACACGCCGGAGGACCGCCGGCGCACACCCGAACCCCGCACACGGCAAAAGGAAAGCAAAAGCCGCCCCCACCCTGGCAAAACGGTAAAACCCACCCCCGCGAGAATCGAATAAAATCCATCAACGCCGGAACCACTGACGAATACGGCAAACATAAAGGCCTAAATCTGACGTTCTGACAAAAAGACAATGATAAAAAACAGCCGGAACCAAGAAGGAAAACAACACCACATAAACTCTTCCTCATGTAACTTTCATCGGCACAAAAGCTACAAACGAGAAAACATGAATAAATTTCAAGAGATAATTATATGCAATACATGGCAAATTCTCAATTATTTATACTAATTTTGCAATGGTCCGCCATTACCCGACACATTAAGCGGCCATCCAATATCCTGAAACACCAGAAAAGCGAAAAACCGCCATTATCATCGGAGCCGGCCCCGCTGGACTCACGGCAGGGATAGAACTGCTCCGCCAAACCGATATCATCCCTATCCTTTTAGAGGAAAAGGACTGCGTGGGCGGACTTTCACGTACGGTCTTTTACCACGGCAACCGTATGGACATCGGTGGGCACCGCTTTTTCTCCAAAGACCCTGACATCATGAAGTGGTGGACTACGCTTCTCCCCTTACAGGGAAGTCCGGCACAGGACGATTTGCTTACGCCTTGCATGAAAACTTTTGTCCCCGGAGGACCGGATCCGGAGAAAGAAGACCGTACCATGTTACTGCGTCGCAGGATTTCACGTATTTTCTATCTGAAGAAGTTCTTTGACTATCCCGTCACTTTCAACGCCAAAACGATACTCAACCTCGGACTGGGACGGACCGTACGCGCCGCGATAGGATACCTACGTGCCACACTGTCCAAACGCCCGGAACTCTCCCTTCAAGATTTCTATATCAACCGGTTCGGCCGTCCGCTCTACAAGATGTTCTTTGAACATTACACCGAAAAAGTTTGGGGAGTGCACCCCTCCGTGTTAGGTGCCGACTGGGGCGCACAACGTGTCAACGGGCTTTCCATCAAAGCCTTACTGAAAAACATATTGGTCCGCAAGAAACGAACGCCCGGTGATATCCGGCAAAAAGATACGGAAAAGTCACTTATCGAGAACTTTCTTTATCCCAAATTCGGCCCCGGCCAACTTTGGGAAACCGCCGCGCAGGAAATCGAACGCGACGAAAAAGGCACGATCCTTCTAATGCACCGGCTTGTAGGCATTCACTACGAAGACGGACTGATACGTTCCGTCACCGCCACCACCCCGGACGGACACGTGGACATCCCGTGCGACTACGTGCTGTCGTCCATGCCCGTCAAAGACCTTGTATCCACTTTCACGGGAATCACCGTACCTCCCGAAGTCTTTTCCGTAGCGACCTCTTTGCCCTACCGGGATTTCATCACAGTAGGCATCCTCGTGGACCGCCTCAAAATCAAGCACAACGGACAGCCGCCCACCTTCGGCAACCGCATACCGGACACTTGGATCTACATCCAAGAGCGGGACGTGCGTATCGGACGGCTCCAAGTTTTCAACAACTGGTCACCTTATTTGGTAAAAGACTACCGGAACTGCATTTGGTTAGGATTGGAATATTTTTGCAACGAGAACGACGAACTTTGGAATAAAACCGACCAGGATTTCATTTCCATGGCCATAGGCGAACTCGTACATATCGGTATCCTAGAGGACGAAACGCACGTGAAAGACTCCACCATCGTACGCGAAAAAAAGCCTATCCCGCCTACCATGGAAGCTACCACCGCCTGAAAGAAGTAACCGCCTGGCTGGATCGTATACCCAACTTATATTGTATCGGGCGGAACGGACAGCACCGATACAACAACATGGACCACTCCATGCTTACGGCCATGGAGGCTGTGGCCCATATCCGAGATGGGAAAACCGACAAACAAGACATTTGGAACATCAATACGGAACAAGAATATCATGAACGCAAAGAACATTGACGACACCTTCAAGACTGTCTGCACGCAGCTCCGCACTGCGGCACAACGCATACGAGGGTTCGACGACCGGCACAACCTTGCCTTGCTCACGCGTGCCGCCATTTGCATCTACATCGCAGAAATGCTGGCCAACGGATTCCGTATCGGCACTTCGCCCGACACCGCTTCTTACTACAGAGCCGGTGCGCGGTTGTTTGAGGGGGAAATCGACTTCATCCGTACGCCGGTAATGCCTGCCGTCTGCCACACCGCCCGTCTTCTTTTGGGCGAATGGAATCCTTACGGAATCTCAGTATTCCTGTTTGCCATATTCCTGGTTTCTGCAATCTACTTTTACAAAACGACTACTTACATAACCGACAAGCCACAAGTGAGGCTCATTTCCACCGCGCTTTACGCCTGCAACCCAGCCGTTATCAGTTGGTGCATAGAAGACATTGGCACCGAGTCGCTCGCCCTCTCGGGAGTAGTCTTCTTGTGCTTCCTGACCTGCAAGTCCATTTATACGAAGCCCACCCCCCATCCTTTCATTCCTGACTTGCGGCCTTATGTTCCTGCTCATCATGCTCCGCCCGTTCTTTATCTGTTTCGTCCCGGTCGTCCTCCTGTCTTTCGCCTTATCATGGAGAGGCCGACGCGCCAGTGTCGCTACAAAATGGACTACATTCGTTTGCCTGGCGACCACTTGTGCCCTCACTCTCCTTTACTGCTCGGCCATCCAACAACGATACGGACTGTTCACCCTCTCGCAAGTTTCCTCCGTCAACCGTATCATCATGGCAGCTCCGGAAGAGCGCGACCGCGTGCAACAGATGTGGGGAGCCACGGAAGGTTATGTGGAATATCTGGAAAACATAGACCGTAAAATCGGCCAAGACAAAATAGGCTATCTCAAAGGACGTTGCCGAGATTTTCTCCTTTCTTGCCCTGCCTATTATCCCAATGCAGGATTTGGGGTTACCGGCACCATAATGAACCGAATCATCAACGTTCCCTTATGGTTTACCCACGCATTTATCCTCTTCTTCACCCTGCGCCTGTGGACAAGGCGGAAACACAAGCAGGAAACCGCGTTGTCCTTTTTGCTGTGGGCGTTCTGCTGTGCCACGATATTCACAGCCTTTTGGGGAGCATACGCCGAGTTTCCACGCCTCATGATGCCCATGTATCCTTGCCTGTGCCTCATGGCAGTCGTCGCGTTCCATTCCCATGCCCAGGCACATTCCTCCAAGGCCGCCCCGCAAAATCCATAACGCAAGCGGTCTCCCATACGGAGTTTTATCCTCCGACGGAGCTGATTTAAACATTATTATAAGGTATAACGTTTGTAAATCGTAGACATTATTGTACATTTGCGTAATTGTGTAGCTTTACCTACTTTATACAACGTATGAAAGATTTCGTCAAATATACTTTGGCCACGCTCTGTGGCTTGTTTCTGGCTGGCATAGCCCTCTTCATATTAGGCATCCTGTCCATTGCGGGGATGATGACCATGGAAAGTGCCGCCCCATCCATCAAACCCCAATCCGTACTTCGCCTGACGCTAAACGGCGAAGTACAGGAAGATGCACCGAACGATCCTCTCGGAGACCTGTTCGGCAGTACTTACCCCACCCTCAGTCTGAGAGAAATACAGACAGCCATCCAAGGTGCTAAAGAAAATCCGAACATAGACGGTATATATATAGAAGCACAAACCCTCTTGGGAGCAACTCCCGCCATGATACGAGACATCAGGGAATCCCTCGCCGATTTCAAGAAAAGCGGCAAATATATCATCGCATACGGAGACCACTATACCCAAGGGGCTTACTACATTTGCAGCATAGCTGACTGCATCATCCTTAATCCACAGGGACAGGTGAACTGGTGCGGTATGGCTTCGCAGCCTATTTTTTACAAAGACCTATTGGAAAAGATAGGCATTAAGATGCAAGTGTTCAAAGTAGGCAGCTACAAATCGGCCGTGGAACCGTTTACTGCCACCCAAATGAGTGACGCCAACCGCGAACAGGTCACGTCCTACCTGAATGACATCTGGCAAACCATGCTGACGGACGTATCCCGTTCACGCTTCATCAAGAAGGACTTGTTGAACGAATACGCAGACAGCATGCTCACATTCCGTCCCGCAGAAGAACTGGTACGGAATGGCATGGTGGACAGCCTTTGCTATATCGACGGGATAAGCCGAATGTTACGCGCAAAAACCGGAAAGGACAAAGGTGCCCTGCCCCTCGTCAGTGTGAAAGAACTGGCGGCTGCCACCGAAGCAACCCCAAAAAAAGGTGATAAGATTGCAGTCTACTATGCATACGGAGACATCGTAGACCGAAAAACAGAATGGAGCGAAAATGTGATAGACGCAGAAACCGTATGCCGCGACCTGAGAACACTGCGTGAAGACGAATCGGTCAAAGCAGTAGTATTTCGCGTAAATTCCGGAGGCGGAAGCGCTTACGCCTCCGAACAGATATGGTATGAAGTGAAATTACTCCGTGAAGCCAAACCCGTGGTCGTATCCATGGGTGGAATGGCAGCCTCGGGGGGGTACTACATCTCCTGCGCCGCCAACTATATTGTGGCCGAACCGACTACGTTGACCGGAAGCATCGGCATTTTCGGCCTCATTCCCGACGCAAGCCAACTGCTCAGCGACAAATTAGGCTTGCACTTCGATGTTGTAAAAACCAATGCACACGCCGATTTCGGTACGCCGGCACGCCCATTCAATCCTTCGGAAGCCCAAATGATGCAAGGATATATACAACGGGGTTACAAATTGTTTACCGAACGTGTAGCAGCCGGACGGAATATGAAAACCGGCCAAGTAGAAAAACTAGCCGAAGGACGGGTCTGGACCGGACGGCAGGCCGTAGAAAACGGATTGGCCGATGCCAACGGCAACCTCCAGACCGCCATCAAAAAGGCTGCTTCATTGGCCCAAATAAAAGATTACCATACGGAATACGCACCGACTCCGTCCCCTTGGTACGAGGGTTTGTTTGACCAACAGAAAAAGGACTATCTGAACACGACCTTACAAGAGACCCTCGGAACATATTACGCCCCGCTGATGAACCTGAGACAGATCCGGCAAATGAGCGTCCTGCAAGCCCGGATACCGTATGAGCCGAACTTTATTAACTAAACCATCATGGAAGGAGACTTAATCAAAATCAACGAATGGTTGTTACCGGTAGCTTGGCTTTACGGAATAGGCGTAAGGATTCGTAACGAGCTTTTCGATATGGGAATCCTGAAATCCAAAAGTTACGACATACCCGTTATTTCGGTCGGCAATATCACCGTAGGCGGTACCGGGAAAACACCACATACGGAATATCTCATCCGCCTGTTACGAAAGAAGCATAAAGTAGCCGTGTTGAGCCGGGGATACAAACGTAAATCAAAAGGATTCATTTTAGCCACATCCGAAACGTCTATGCCCGCCATAGGCGACGAGCCTTATCAGATGAAACAAAAGTTTCCAGATGTCTATGTCGCTGTGGACAAAAACCGCCGCCGGGGAATTGAACGGTTATGCGACGAGCAAATCGCACCGGGGACAGAAGTCATCCTGTTAGACGACGCGTTCCAACATCGCTATGTAAAACCAGGTATCAACATCCTGTTAGTAGATTACCATCGCTTGATTTGCGATGACAAGTTGCTCCCCGCAGGACGTTTGCGCGAACCGAAAGAAGGAAAAGACCGGGCCAATATCGTAATCGTAACCAAATGCCCGGAAGACATCAAGCCCATGGGATTCCGGGTCATCAGTAAGGCCTTGAAGTTGTACCCTTATCAGAAGTTGTTCTTCTCGACACTGAAATACAGCCGTCTCATACCGTTGTTCGAAGAGGGAGAATATCCTTTGGACGAGTTGCTGCCCCACAAGCATGTCTTGCTGCTTACAGGCATCGCTTCGCCGGAACAAATGAAAATGGACCTCGAACATTATGAAACGGATATCACGCCGCTTTCTTTCGGCGACCACCATTACTTCTCGGCCAAAGACGTAGCCCTAATCAATGAGACTTACGCCCGAATGTCCTCGCCGAAGCTAATTGTAACCACTGAAAAAGATGCGACCCGCCTGAAGGACCTCAACGGCCTGAGCGAAGAGGTTAGAAAATCTCTCTATGCCCTGCCGGTCGAAATAGAGATACTGCAAAATCAACAAGAATCGTTTAACGAAAACATTACTGGTTATGTATTCAAAAATTCAAGAAACAGCATCCTGGCTAAAAAGTAGGATGACAACAAGCCCCACAACGGCTATCGTTTTAGGTACCGGATTAGGTAAACTGGCCAACGAAATCACAGATGCGACCCGCATTTCATACAAAGAAATTCCCAACTTCCCAGTCTCTACGGTAGAAGGGCACTCGGGTAATCTTATCTTCGGAAAACTGGGAGACAAAGACATTCTGGCCATGGAAGGCCGATTTCATTACTATGAAGGCTACACCATGCAAGAGGTCACTTTTCCCATTCGTGTCATGTATGAGCTGGGTATCAAAACCTTGTTCGTCAGCAATGCTGCAGGCGGCACCAACCCCAAGTTTGAAATTGGTGATCTGATGATAATCACCGACCAAATCAACGCACTTCCGGAGAATCCGCTACGCGGTAAGAACTTCCCGACCGGTCCCCGTTTCCCGGATATGTCGGAAGCCTACAACAAGGGACTCATCCGGCAAGCACTCGCCATTGCCGAAGAGAAAGGAATCAAGGTACAGCAAGGCGTATACCTCGCTACACAAGGACCGACTTTCGAAACTCCGTCTGAATATAAAATGTTCCGCATTTGGGGCGCCGATGCGGTGGGTATGTCGACCGTACCCGAAGTCATCGTAGCTAATCATTGCGGAATCAAATGCTTCGGTATCAGTGTCATCACCGACCTCGGAGTGGAAGGAAAGATTGTGGAAGTCAGCCACGAGGAAGTACAGAAAGCTGCCGATGCCGTACAACCCCTTATGGCCGAGATTATGCGTGAGATGATAAACCGCGCTTAAAGCCCATAAATTTATGCAAGAAACATACAGGACAGAAATCTCTACGCTCGGAGAGTTCGGGCTTATCAAACACCTGACAGAAAATATCCGGCTGAAAAACTCTTCCACCCGCTATGGAGTTGGTGACGACTGTGCCGTCATGGAATATCCGGCCGACAAACAAGTCCTCGTCACCAGTGATTTGCTGATGGAAGGCATACATTTTGATCTGACATACGTCCCGATGAAACATCTCGGATACAAGGCTGCCATGGTCAATCTCTCGGACATTTATGCCATGAATGGTACCCCCCGTCAAATGGTGGTCTCCATTGCTTTAGGCAAACGTTTCTGTGTAGAGGACATGGAGGCTTTCTACGATGGTCTCAAAATGGCATGCGAAGCTCATGAGGTCGATATTGTAGGAGGCGATACGACATCTTCGCTTACGGGGCTGGCCATCAGCATTACTTGCATCGGGGAAGCAGACAAAGACAAAGTGGTTTATCGCAACGGAGCCAAAGAAACCGACTTGATCTGTGTCAGCGGAGATTTAGGAGCAGCCTACATGGGATTGCAGTTGCTCGAACGCGAAAAAGCCGTTTTCAACCAACAGTTGCAGGAAGCACACAGGAACGAAAAAACAAAAACAGCAGAGAGATTATACGAAGCCCAACCGGACTTTAGCGGAAAAGAGTATTTACTAGAACGACAGCTAAAGCCAGAAGCACGACGCGACATTGTGCAAGCATTGGCAACCGCTAATATCCGTCCGACTTCCATGATCGACATATCAGACGGACTCAGTTCCGAATTACTGCATATTTGTACGCAAAGCGGTGTCGGTTGTAGGATATATGAAGAACATATTCCCTTAGATTACCAGACGGCTGTTATGGCAGAAGAGCTGAACATGAATGTCACGACCTGCGCTCTGAATGGCGGAGAAGACTATGAATTATTATTTACAGTCCCCATTGCCGACCACGAAAAAGTCAGCCAGATCAAAGACATTAAAATAATAGGCCATATCACCAAGGCCGAATTAGGCTATGCACTCATCAGTAGGGATGGCCAGGAATTTGAACTGAAAGCTCAAGGCTGGAACCCGCTTAAAGGCTGATGTGCCGCATTGTTTCAGCCAGGTTGGACAACAATCCTCCTTGCTATCAAAGACAATCCGTCTGCATTTAACTACACTCTCACCTATCTTCTCCGACCCAGAAAACAGGTGAGAGTTTACTTTTTTCTCCTACATTATACAAAAATATATCGAATATATTTGGCATTTCAAATTAAATCGCTACCTTTGCACTCGCAAAACCGAAGTAAGTCGGTGCCATAGCTCAGTTGGTAGAGCAAAGGACTGAAAATCCTTGTGTCCCCGGTTCGATTCCTGGTGGCACCACTTTGAAGAAAAGCAAAAGGCAGTAAAATCCTGATTTCCAAACGAAATCGGGATTTTTTGTTTCCCTGCGGAACGCAAAAAACGGCAGAATATTACCGTTCGCGGTGTTCCAAAAGGTGGAGCAAAAACGGTGGGGTATAAATCTCCTCCTAATGAGTTTACTTCTCGTTGATTTGCAATGTTTTGCGTATCAAGAAAGCGTGTATGGTTTCCTACTTTTGTCCAACGAAAAAAATTGTAGGAACATGAAAAGAAACTCATTCAATGTGCTTTTCTTCATCAAGAAAGCCAAACTGCTGAAAAACGGGGAAGCCTCCGTGTGTATGCGCATCACGGTGAACGGTGCGCGAGTGGAAAACAATATCCGTAAGAGTATCGAGCCTGCCTTGTGGAATCAAGCGAAGGAATGCGCAAAAGGCAAAAGCCGCAAATCCTGTGACTTGAATGCTTATATCGAGGATGCAAGAATCAAACTCCACCAGACTTTCAATGAACTGGAAGAACAAGGGCAGTTCATCACCGCTCACCTGTTGCAGAAAAAGTTCTTCGGACAAGACCAAGCACCGGAAGTTGCCCGTACACTTATTCAAACTATCCAACAACATAACGACCAATGCCGTGAACTTATCGGAAAGGACTATGCCCTGATTACTGTCCGCCGTTATGAAAGTTGTAAGCGTTATCTTGCGGAACTTATCAAACTGAAATACGGTAAGGAGGATTTGCCTTTGTCGGAAGTCAATGGTGAACTGGTACGTGCTTTTGAATTCTACCTCAAAACAGAGAAGGAGTGCCAGCAGAATACGGTTATCCGCTACATGAAGTGCTTGAAGAAGATAACCAATCTTGCGCTTGCTAACGAATGGATTACCAAAGACCCGTTCATCGGCATCAAGTTTCATGAGAAAGAGGTTATCCGTGAGTTCTTGACAATGGATGAACTACTCACTATCTATCACAAGGAGTTTCCGTTAGAGCGTATCACCATTGTCCGTGATGTCTTTATCTTTGCAGCGTTCACTGGGTTAGCCTTCATAGACGTGCAACAACTGGCACCGGAACATATCGTAGAAGACTCCAATGGCAACCTATGGATTCGCAAGCCTCGCCAAAAGACGAAGAACATGTGTAACATTCCTTTGCTTGATATTCCATTGGAGATTCTCCGCAGATATGCGGAACATCCGACTTGCCAAAAGAAAAACAGGCTGCTGCCAGTTCCCTGCAATCAGAAAATGAACAGCTATCTGAAAGAAATCGCAGACTTATGTCTGATAAACAAGACCTTGACCACACACGTAGCTCGCCATTCGTATGCGACCTCTGTATGTCTCGCCAACGGTGTGAGTATTGAGAATGTAGCGAAAATGCTCGGCCATTCCAATATAAAAATGACGCAACACTATGCACGTGTGTTGGATTCCTCTATTCTGCGCGATATGAATAATGTAAAGAACGTGATGTCTAAAGTAATGCGATAGATATGGATAGAGGAATAATAACAATCAATGAAACAGGCGTAGTCACCATACCGATTGCACCTATATGGATGACCAAGTTCGAGATAGCCGACCTGTTCGGGGTGTTCTCATGCAATGTCCGCAAGGCAATTCATTCCATTTACAAGAACAAGGAACTGAACGAACTTGACACGATGAAGTATCTCAAGCAACCGGATGGCATCAGTTACGATGTCTATAACATTGAAGTGATTATCGCCGTTGCATTCAGGATATGCAGTAAAGAGAGTGTTTTGTTCAGACGGTTTATAATAAATGAAATTAGTACCATTAAGAAAGCTACACCGATTACACTGTTTGTTGCCAGCGTCAGAGGTAATAACCGATGGTATAGTTGAGGTTCATTCCGTCAGCCACTCGTTCCCGATGCACGGATGCAAAGGTAGCGTATGGTTTAATGGCAGCGGCAAGGTCGGGTGGCAAGCCATTTCGGGCAGAATCTTCCTCAAACGAGTTTGAGCGTATTCAACCCGAAAACCTTGTCACTGCCTGCCACTCGCTTGAAGAGCATCCGGCAACGGGAACAAGCGACTGACGGGAAATCAGAAGAAAGAAGAGAGGAGCGACTTACAGACGAAGCGGAATTTTGACGCACCGTCTGTAAGCCGCTCCTTTCTCTTTTTGCCGAAAGTCCATTGCTGACGCAATCACAGGTCAGACGGCAAACTGCGCTCCTTCAAGAAAATCAGGTTGCCGTCTGTCGGTAAGCGGAACGGTAGCTGTCAGCAAGCATCCTTTCGATGTCGGATTCACGGTAGAGGATTTTGCCACCCAACTGGATATAGGCGATACGCCCTTCATTGCGGTAGTCCTGAAGTGTCCGGCGGCTCACCTTCAGCCGTACCGACACTTCCTTGTCGGTGAAGAAACGCTCTCCATTCAGTGTCGGGCGGTAATTGGCGGTCAGATGCTCTACATTGTCCAACAGTCGGTCAAGACTGCCCATGAAGTGGATTATCCACTCGCTGTCCTTGTTTATCAGTTCATTCATGTTACTTTGGATTTAGTGGGTATTGTTAGTTTACTTCGTTCATTTCATCAAGTTTATATAGTTCTTCCTTTGAACTTCGCCTCTTTCCGCCTGTCCTCCACAACGGAAACAATGCGCTGTACGTCATCGGGACGGTAGTACGTCTTGTGGTTTATCTGCGAGTAAGCCAGCGTCCCATTGTCCCGCAGAGTCTGCAATGTGCGGGGACTGATGTTGAGCATCCGGCAAACGTCCTGATTGTCCATCCACTCGCCCATCTTCTTCTCTCCGTGCCGCCGACAGATGGCATCCATGCGACTGACGAAACGGTCGAACTTGGCGACCATCGCCTCAAAGGTCTTTCTTTCAATAGATACGATTTCCATATACATACTTTTTTATTGTTACTGTTTCTTTTGCCACAAAGGAATACATAATCTACTGCCTTGCAATGCATTTCCAGAAAGTGGCAGCGTGTTGCGCCGATACGGTAATCATTGTCCGGTATGCCGTCAGTCGATTATCTGCGACTGAAATTTCCATACTCTCTTTCTTTTCGTTACGTATTCCTTTTGCCGTAAAGGAATACATAATCTGTTATCCGGCAATGGATTTCCAGGAAGTGGAAGCATATGGTACAGGTTGGTAGAGGTTGGCACAGATTGGGGCTATATTCTTAATTCTTGAAATCAGGAATGTAAAAAGAGAGAAAACAAGGGCTTAATTCAAACCTGACTGTAATCGCACCTTTGTTCTTCCGGCTATTCAGATCCGGCAAATCTGTGAAGTCCTCACCGATATCTCTATCACCATAAAGCAAAGTCTCACAATATTGCCTAATCGAATCCAAGTTATTGATTGACTGTACTAAAACTTCTTACTTTGCTTGCAACAATCGGTCGAGGTACTGACCAAGACCACAGTAATAACTTAATCAACCTGTTTTATGACAATGAAAAGAGAACCAAGTATCAGTGAGCAGCAGGCTCGTGAAATCGTGGAAAGAATGGGACGCAGGGAATCCCGCAGTGAGAAGTCTATGGACGACTTCTACAGGAACATCGGTCTGAATCCGGAACAGCTGGCACAACCCGGCAAGACCGTCACGAAAAAAGCGGAAACAGCGACGGTGGATGAACCGTCAGGCGAAACACCCCAAGAAGTGGCAGTGCCACAGAAGCGTGTCAGCAGCAAACAACGCAAGCTGTCGCTGGACGAGTACCGTACCACTTACCTGCGAGTACCCAAGATAACCGACCGTAAGCCCGTGTTTGTCAGCGGCGAGGTGCGCGACAGCTTGGACAGGATAGTCCGTTACTTCGGCAGCAGGGGTATGAGCGCATCGGGAATGGTCGAGAACCTTGTCCGCCTGCACCTTGAAACCTACCGGGATGACATCGAGCAGTGGCGCAAGCTCTGAGCGGATTGTAGTGGAACCGGTCAAGCCGGTGGATACACTCCATCGGTTTGACCGATACACCGGAAGAGTTATTGTACTGACAAGCCAATCCGACAGGCGGAGGATTCTTGTGTCCTCAAAGACACAGCAAGATATATTTTCAGTTACTCCGGTTGATTCCGGTAACTGAAAATCCTTGCACTGCCGTGGGCAGAATTATCCTCCGCAGTCGGATAATTTCCAAGTTTTTTAATCAGAGATTAGACCATGTATGAACCATTAAATAGAAAGGACAAGACAATGAAAAAGACCAGTAAGTACGGGAGAAATCCCAAGTTGAATCCGAAGACGCACTGCGTAATGGTGCGCTTCGACGATATGGAATGGAACAGATTCCTTACGATGTACGAGGAATCACAGATGTACGCAAAAGCCGTTTTCCTCAAAGCGCATTTCTTCGGGCAGAAGTTCAAGGTGCTGAAGGTGGACAAGGCGATGTTGGAATATTGCACCAAGTTGTCCGACTTTCACGCCCAGTTCCGTGGCATCGGCACGAACTACAACCAAGTAGTAAAGGAATTACGCTGCCATTTTTCGGAGAAAAAGGCGATGGCATTGCTCTACAAGTTGGAGAAACATACCATTGACCTTGTGAAACTGAGCCGGGAGATTATGGAACTTTCACGGGAGATGTATGCCAAGTGGGAACAACGGAAGGAATAAATTCGAAGAAGACACTTTAGGCCTCACCTGTCTATCCACTCTTTCAGCCGTTGAGCTTTCTCCTTACTGACGGTTATCTTTGTGTCAGGATATCCCTTTAACCGGACAATAAGTTTGCCGCCGAAATAAGTACCGAGAAACAATACGTGTTCTATATTGATAATGTACTGGCGGTTTGCTCGGAAGAAACAGTCCGGGTTGAGTTGCTGTTCAAGCTCGTCCATTGACACATTGACGGCTTCGGAAGTTCCGTTATTGAGGCGGAGGTACACGGTTTTGTTCTCCGTTTCGATGTGGTTGATGTCTGAGACACGGACCGTTTTATATCCGTCACGATAGGGCAAGAGGAAGCGTTCCCGATAGCGGCATTGGTTCTTCTGCAACGAATCGAAAAGTTGCCGAAGATTCTCATCGGTATAATTCCTGCCTGCTTTGGTGGCTTTGGCTATGGCTGCTTCAAGTTCGTCGGCATCCAGCGGTTTCAGAAGGTAATCGAAGCTGTTGAACTTGAATGCCTGCACGGCATATTCATCGTAAGCGGTGGTGAACAGGATGGGCACGGAGGAAGGGGCGTGTTTCAGGGCTTCGAAACTCAAACCGTCGCTCAGGCGGATGTCGGCAAGAATGAGGTCCGACGATTTCCCGGAGCGGAAGAAGGCTTCGGTCTCTTTGATGCTCCCTAAGGGACCTTCGGGCACAAACATGGGGTCGATGTCTTTCAGCATTCTGATGAGGCGCTTGGCGCTGCGCGGTTCATCTTCAAGAATCAGTATCTTCATGGGGCGTGATATTTTTCAGGATGGGCAGGCTCACGGCATAGTAGTCTTTGCCGTTTTCTATTTTTACTTTCCGCTCGCAGAGCAGGGCATAACGTTCTATGATGTTTTGCTGTCCCAAACCGGTCGATTTGATTTCGGACAGCAGGGGCGATTTGGGGTTGCCGACCGTGATATAGCCGCCGGACAGCGTGACCCGGATGTGAAGCGGATGTTCGGTCGAAAAGCTGTTGTGCTTGATGGCGTTCTCCACCAGCAGTTGCAGCACGGCAGGCGGAATGAAGCCTTGGCATTGCCTGGCTTCGGGGCTTATCTCCGTGGTGATGCCTTCGCCGTGGCGCACTTTCATCAGATAGAGGTAGGAGTCGAGGAAGCGGATTTCGTCGGCTACGGGTATCAGGTTGCAATCCAGGTTGGAGATGATGTGGCGATAGACTTTCGACAGGTTGTTCAGGAACTTGCCTGCAAGACGGGGCTCTTCTTCAATCAGTGCCAGCAGGTTGTTGAAGTTGTTGAACATGAAGTGCGGATTGATTTGCAGCCTCAGCGAGTTGAGTTGCGATTGCAGTGCCGTTTCCTTCTCTTTCATCAACGCCATTTCGAGCGCCTGCTTCTCGTCGCGTGCCCGGATGTAGGATTGCAGGTAGAAGGCATTGGCATAGACGCTCGACAGGAAGGTGGCTACCATGGCGAAGGTGTAGGTTCCCTTCATGTTGATAAGCTCGTCAAGAAGCCCGTTTTCGGTTTCACCCCATAGGAGGTTGAACAAGGAGGTCATGCCGAAAGCCATCAGGTTGTTGAGCATCAGCAGGCACGAGGCATAGACGATGACCCTGACGTAGGAAGCGTTGAAAGGAAGGACTCTGAACACGACATAGCAGAAGCCCAACGAGGTGTATGTGAAGAGCATACACAGCAGGAAGTCAATGAGATAATCCGTTACCGTCATGTCCGGCAACTGCCGGGCGGTGTCATCATCGAGCAATAGCCAGAAGATGATGTATAGCGCGTAGGAGACGGCCGATAGCAGGAGGCCGTTCTGCCAGTTCAGTATTTTCGTATTCTTTGGGAACATATCCTTGGCATAGTTATTTCGTGGCGGCAAAGATACGACTTTACTTCTTGATTTGACAGGATGGGACTGCCCGAAACGGATAAAACGGACTTTGAAGCGGACAAAAGGGGTATTGGAGACAAGGTGTGTTGCATCTTGCATTAGTCGAAGTGCCATAAACGAAACTGTTAAAAATGAGCAAAGCCCCTTTTTGCCCGTAGGGAGTCTCCTCACTTTACCTGTCTTTAAGCGAAAGCAGCATTTGAAAATTTAGATGGTTGATTCAGACGGTTCAGGCATAGATTCTTCCGTTTCAGTCTGATTTTGCTGTTGCAAATGAATCGTTACGGATAATTTCGTGCCCATGTGTGTAGGCTAAATACAGCTTGATAAAGGCTGAATTACTTTATAAAAAACAATTTTTAAAATTTTCAATTATGGCAACAAATGACATCAAGTATGTATTGAACGTCCAGTTGGCGGACAATACGGTGACAGTGGAGAACAAGGACGACAAGATTGCCGTGCTGGTATCGGCAGGCGCGGCGGACTTCCAGCGCGTGGTATCGGAAATCATGGAGGTAAATCCCGGATTGGAGCGCGAGACGGTGGAAGCGGTGCTCAACCTCGAAAAGCGCGTGGTGAAGAAACTGCTGCTGACAGGCTTCCGTGTGAATACGGGACTATATAATGCCGTTATCCAGCCCACGGGCGTGGTGGACAACAAGACATGGGACAAGGAGAAGAATTCGCTCTACGCCTCGTTCACGCAAGGCGCCGATTTGCGCGAAGCGATTTCCGCCACTACGGTGAACATCATCGGCGAAAAGGGCAATGCCATGTATGTGGCAGGCGGAGTGGATGCAGCCACCCGTGCGCCGGGCTTCACGGCTACGGCAGGGCGCAACTACACGCTGACGGGTGCCTACATCAAGGTGGCAGGCAGTGACCCGTCCGTGGGCATCACGCTGACCTCCTCGTCGGGCGTGGTGACGAAAATCACTGAAGATATGTGGGCGGTGAACAAGCCTTCACAACTCATCTTCCTCATCCCGGCAGGACTGGCAGATGGGGCGTATGAGCTCAAAGTAACCACGCAATTCAGTGGTGCCAGTACCCTGCTGAAAACTCCCCGCAGCGTGACGCAAACCCTCTACATTGGCGAGGCACCTACGGGAGGTGGCAATACGGGCGGCTCGACAGGAGGTGGCTCATCGGACGGCGACCAGAATGTGAATCCGTTGGGATAAAAGCCGGTGTTTTGTTCTGACCAAATAGGGTTGTTCGGTATAACCAGATAGCTCTATTTGGTTCGACCAAATAACTCTATTTGGAGTGGCTGAACAGCTCTATTCAGGCAAGCAAGCAAAAACATAACAGATATACTAACTCATTAACTATTCGGTTTCAGTATGAAGAAGATTCAGAAATTGAAAATCTGCGGCATCAATCTGACAGCATATAATATGGCTCTTGTCATCATGCTGCTGTTGTCTGTTTGCTCAAAATCATACGGGCAGGAGAATCATGTACTTTCCTTTGACCGTACAAAGCAGACCGTGACGGGCATAGACACTACTAAACTATCGGTTTATGAACATGAGAAATGTCCTGTTCGATGAACGTAGCGTAAGCAACGGAATTAGCGGCCATCGTTTCATCCATGAGTTTTTCGTGTCTGCCGGATATAGTTCCTGAATGCTTTTCATTTTTTCGGAAGCCGTTTCCGTCGTTTCGGAAGCGGTTTTCTCCGTTTCGATGGTATGTCGATTGTCTGCACAATAAGCACAAAATATCTTTACACCCAAAATTTGAGATAATATGATTATTAAAACAGAACATCTCATCATCAGAGACTTCCAGAAGAAGGATGCCACTGGTTTGTTGGGAAAGCAAAAAAACAGATGATGAATAGACGAACATGGATTGCCGGCATCACGGCAACAACCCTGCTGGCTGCTTCATTAACAGCCTGCAAACAGGAACAGCAAGGAGAGGAAACGGGACAGGCATTGCCCATCATGGTGGTTTCTTCCCAACCCATTGAATTTGAAGAAAGCTATTCCGCTTCGATTCGCGGACGGCAGGATGTGGACATCATACCTCAAGTATCGGGTCGTATCATCCGCCTATGCGTGAAAGAGGGAGAGCAAGTAAAAACAGGGCAAGTGCTGGCTGTCATAGACCAAGCGCCCTATCAGGCTGCGCTGCGCATCGCAATCGCCAATGTCAGCGCGGCACAGGCAAAAGTGGAAACAGCGCGTATCGAACTGAACGGCAAACAGTCGCTGTTCGATGAAAAAGTCATATCCGATTACGAACTGTCTGTTGCCCGAAACCAATTAGTAGTGGCACAGGCAGAGCTGGAACAAGCAAAAGCTCAGGAAGCAAATGCCCGGAACGATTTGTCATACACCGAAATCAAGAGTCCGAGCAACGGGGTTATAGGCACGCTGCCTTACCGCGTCGGCGCACTCGTCGGTCCCACCATCGAACAACCGTTTACAGTGGTGTCGGACAATTCGGAGATGTATGCCTATTTCTCCATTTCGGAAAACAAACTTAGGCAATTCGAGGCCAGATATGGTTCTATTGACAGAATTATATGTGAAATGCCTCCGATTAGCCTCCAACTTAACAATGGTTCCGTCTATGGGAAACAAGGGAAAATAGAGACCATCAGCGGAATAGTCAATTCCACGACCGGTGCCGTACAGATAAAGGCCCTGTTTCCCAACGTCAACAGACACCTGTTGAGCGGAACCATCGGCAACGTCATCCTGCAAGTGCTGGATACGGATGCCATCCTGATTCCCATGACCGCCACCGTGGAACTACAGGACAAGATTATCGCCTACCGCCTTAAGAACGGAAAGGCCGAAGCCGCCTACCTGACCGTGGACCGCCTGAACGACGGCAACCACTTCGTTGTAGAGCAGGGCTTGTCCGTCGGCGACACCCTCATCACCGAAGGTGTGGGGCAGCTAAAGGAAGGAATGATTGTCACACCTAAAACCATAAAGCCATGAACCTGCGTTTCTTCATAGACCGCCCGGTATTTTCGGGCGTCATTTCCGTGGTGATTGTCCTGATGGGCGTTATCGCCATGCAAGCCCTCCCCGTGGAGCAATATCCCGACATCGCCCCGCCCACCATCAACGTATGGGCCACCTATCCCGGCGCGAATGCCGAGACGGTGCAGAAAGCCGTGATTGTTCCGCTGGAAGAGGCCATCAACGGTGTAGAGGACATGACCTACATGACCTCCACGGCATCCAATACAGGCGATGCTTCCATCAACATCTATTTCAAGCAGGGTGCCAACGCCGACATGGCGGCGGTCAATGTGCAGAACCGCGTGAACGGCGTGTTGAGCCAGCTTCCGGCAGAAGCGACCAAGACCGGTGTCACCACCGAGAAACAGCAGAACGCCGAGTTGCTGACATTCGCCCTCTACAGCCCCGACAACCGTTTCGACCAGACCTTTCTCAACAATTACGTGAAGATTAACGTAGAGCCGCGATTGAAACGTATCGGCGGTGTGGGAAAGGCACAACTGTTCGGCTCCAACTACAGTATGCGCCTCTGGCTGCGCCCCGACAAGATGGCGCAGTACGGGCTGATTCCCGACGACATTTCCTCCGTGCTGGCGAAGCAGAACATCGAGGCGGCAACCGGTTCGTTCGGAGCCAATCACCCCACGGCAAACGAATACACGATGAAGTATCGCGGCCGCCTCTCCACAGCGGAAGAGTTCGGCGAGCTGGTCATCAAGTCCCTGCCCGGGGGCGATGTGCTGCGGCTGAAAGATGTCGCCGACGTGGAGTTGGGCGATGAATACTACAACTATTCCACCGAGGTGAACGGACATCCGGCTGCCATCATGCTCATCAACCAGAAAGCGGGCTCCAACGCTTCAAGCACCATCAATGAGATTCACGAGGTGCTCAATGAAATTGAGCGCGACCTGCCGGAAGGGGCGGAGTTCGTAGTGCTGACCGATACCAACAAGTTCCTGTATGCCTCCATCCATTCTGTCATACGGACGCTTATCGAGGCGATACTTCTGGTTATCGTGGTGGTGTATGTGTTCTTGCAGGACATCAAGTCCACGCTCATTCCCACGGTTTCCATCTTCGTCTCCATCATCGGTACGTTTGCCGTGATGTCGCTGATAGGCTTTTCCATCAACCTGCTCACGCTTTTCGCCCTTGTGCTTGCCATCGGCACGGTGGTGGACGATGCCATCGTGGTGGTAGAGGCGGTGCAGGCGAAGTTCGATGAGGGCTACCGGTCGCCGGTGCTTGCCGCCGATGATGCCATGAAGGGCGTTTCGTCCGCCATTCTTACCTCTACCATTATCTTTATAGCGGTGTTTATCCCTGTAGCAATGATGGGCGGCACCTCCGGGGCGTTCTATGCCCAGTTCGGTATCACGATGGCGGTTGCCGTGGGCATATCGGCTATCAATGCCTTTACCCTTTCTCCGGCATTATGCGCTTTGTTCCTGAAACCTTATATCGACGAGCACGGAAATACGAAGAACAATTTCGCGGCACGCTTCCGCAAGGCATTTAATGCCGTATTCGAGCGTCTGAGCCGCCGTTATGTGCGTGGGGTACTGTATATCATCCATCGCCGATGGCTGCTGTGGGGAACGATTGCCGCCTCGTTCGGGTTGCTGGTCTTGCTGGTCAATGTCACAAAGACAGGACTTATTCCGCAGGAAGACACCGGCACGGTGATGGTAAGCATGAACACAAAGCCCGGC
>OHAH01000952.1_pt1 | contig 21152 bp, 19 predicted proteins | sample 1577071 | NCBI WGS metagenome assembly OHAH01 (sample SAMEA3541520, study PRJEB24748) | human gut metagenome | biome: human gut; feature: human-associated habitat; material: faeces | place: China | collected 2012 | reverse complement strand
GTCGAAATCGCTGGCACTTTTCTGGTTCTCTTTTGGTGTCAAAAGAGAACATCCCCGGGCAGCAGTGTTTTAGTTTCCCCCATTTTCAGCCATTCGCGCAGTTTTAACCCCCATTCGCGCAGAATTTCTTTTGTTTTTGCCTAGTTTATGGTATATTTATGGTAACGACATCCCCGTATAAACCCCACACGAAAGGAGCGAAAACAATGAAAGCCAAACGCATTGTAAGCATCCTGCTGACCGGCAGTATGCTGCTGTCCCTGCTGCCGGTGTCTGCACTGGCAGCCGCCCCGGTGTTCGATGCACCCGCCCAGACCACGGCCAAAAAGGCTGCACCCCTTGTGCAGGAGGCCGACGCCTCCCGCAGCACCGAGGAGGAAGCCGCCACCCGCAGCAGCCGTAATCTGGACGCGGAGAACGGCACCGCCGATAGTTTTACCATCCAGCTGAACGCCGATGGCACGCCCGCAGGCTATGGTGACGGTGAACATTGGTACTACAGCGCTGCCTCCGGCTGCCAGCTGGACACTGGCGTTTTTGCCCTGCAGCCCTCCTCGGAGCCCGAGGCAGAAAGCGCATTGAAGGCACGCCTTTTCCGCATTGGAGATAACGCCGAGCTAGTCCGCGGCACCGTCGGCTGTGAAACCAACAATTATGGCACCATCTCCGGCGGCACCTTCCAAGGGGAGGTGGACAACGACGGCACCATCTCCGACGGCACCTTCCAAGGGGAGGTGTACAACCACGACACCATCTCCGGCGGCACCTTCCAAGGGGGGGAGGTGTACAACGTTCGCGGCGCCATCTCCGGCGGCATCTTTAAGAAAGCTGTCGAGGTATACGCCTCCGGCGGAAATGCCACGATCGAGGGCGGAACCTTTGAAAAGAGTATGACGCTCATGAATGATGACGCTTCCATCACCATCAGCGACGGTCTGTTTGACGGCGAGGTTTTCACCGGAATATGTCGCTTCCCGCTTTCCATCAGCGGCGGCCTGTTTACCAAAGCTGTGGATGTAAGCCACGTCTACAACCCGACCGATCTTTCTATCACCGGCGGCTATTTTGTAAGCAAGCCCACTGTGCCGAACGGCAGCGACATTGCCTTTACCTCTGTGAGCGATCAGAATGGCGGAACCTTCCAAGTGCCTGTAAATGGAGACTGGTCTAAAGACGGCTACAACAAACTTTATGTGCCCAGCGGATCGTCTGAGCAGCCCAACACCATTACCGTAAAGACCAATACCAAACTACTCTATTACCTTGCAGACGGTGAAAAGTTCCCCGTACCTGACAGCGACAGTGACAGCTATGTTTACAAGATCCCTGTGCAGAACTATGAAAAGATCGTGCTGGTGACCGAGGAGCCCACACCGGACGACCCCGGCGAGCTTGACCCGGCGTTCTCTTCCGGCGCAGCCGCACTTGGCGTGGTACTGGGCACTGCGGGTCTGGGTTATGTCGCTTATATCAACGGCACTTCCCTGTATCTGCACTATGCGCTGCCAGGCGGCTTTATCCCCTCTACCCGGCAGGAGCTGGCAAACGTCCTGTGGACGACTGCCGGCAAGCCCGACCCTGTAAGCACCGCACTGTATACCGATATCCCCGCTGACAATATCGAGCAGCAGAAGGCCGCCCGCTGGTGCGTGGAGCAGGGTCTGCTCTCCGACTACGGCGCAACCTTCGGCCCGGACACCAAGGTGACCAATGCCCGCATCATCCGCGCATGGAACAGCCTGAAAAAGCTGCCTGTGACCATCACAAACTAATCATCCTCACATTCATCCTTTCATGTACACCGCTGCCCGGCTTGCTTCCACAGGCCGGGCGGCGGTGTTTTTGCGGGTGAGACCCTCTCGTGAAAATGCGTTTGTCGCGCTCCGCCTTACTCCTCCATCTGCTTTGCCAGAAAGGCCGCTGCCACTGCCACCGCCTTGCACTGGGCGTCCTCCGGGCAGGCGGTGCGGTCCTCGGTCAACAGACCCACCGCGCCGGTCACGTCCCCGCCCGCCAGTACCGGCGCGGCGCATAGCAGCACTCGGGGTGCGCCCTCGCAGGGCAGCAGGGTCTTTTCCGGGTTGCCCGGGCTCTGGTAGGGCTTGCGGGCTTCCATCAGCTTTTCCAGCGGCTGACTGATGCTGCGGTCGGTCAGCTCCCGCCGCCCGCTGCCGCTGACCGCCAGAATGCGGTCCCTGTCGCACACAAAGGCGGTCAGTGCAAACTGGCGGCTGAGCACCTCTGCCAGCTGGGCGGCAAGGGTGTTCACCTCGCCCATGGGCGAGTATTTTTTAAAGATCACTTCCCCGTCGCCGGTGGTAAAGATCTCCAGCGGGTCGCCCCGCCGGATGCGCTGGGTGCGGCGGATCTCCTTGGGGATCACCACCCTGCCAAGCTCGTCGATGCGGCGCACGATACCGGTTGCTTTCATTATTTTGCCCTCCTTGCGGTTTCCTTTGTATGTAGTATCTGTCAGCGGCGGCAAATTATACCGGCAGCACATTTTTTGCTTTGCCCGCCGCATTGCGTTCCGGGCGGGGTTCTGCTACAATAAATAGGAATAAACCCAAAGAAAGCAGGTGTCCGCATGGCACACATCCTTATTCTGGGCGGCGGTGCCGCCGGACTGGCCGCTGCGCTGGCGGCTGCACAGGCCGCGCCCGCTGTCCGCGTCACGGTGCTGGAGCGCAACCCCAAGGTGGGCAAAAAGCTGCTGGCTACCGGCAACGGCCGCTGCAATCTGGACAACACCGCCATTGCGCCGGAAAAATACTTCACCGCCGACCCCGCCGCGCTGCGGCCCCTGCTGGCGGCGGTGGATGCCGCCGCGCCGCTGGCGTGGTTTGAGCAGCTGGGGCTGTACACCCGCACCGATGAGGCCGGGCGGGTGTATCCCTATTCCAATCAGGCGGCAGACGTGCTGGCGCTGCTGGAGCTGCATTTGCAGCGGCACACCGTACAGCTGCGCACCGGCTGCACGGTAAGCACCCTGCGCCAAAGCAAAGGCGGCTACGCCGTGCAGTTTACCACCGCCGAGGGCGGCACCGAAAGCCTGCGGGCAGATGCCGTTATCTGCGCCATGGGCGGCGCCGCCGGGCCGCAGTTCGGCACGGACGGCTTCGGCACCCGCTTTGCCGCCGACTGCGGCGGGCAGATGCGCCCCCTTTACCCCTGCCTGACCGCCCTGCAATGTGTAAGGCCGAACAAGAGCCTTGCGGGCATCCGCGCCAAAGCCGCCGCCCGCCTGCTGGACGGCGACCGGGTATTGGCAGAAGAAATGGGCGAAGTGCAGTTTACCGACTACGGGCTTTCCGGCATCTGCATCATGCAGCTGTCCGGCCTGCTTGCCCCCGGGCGCAGGCTGAGAGACCCTGTCGTGGAACTTGACCTGTTCCCGGAGCTGAGCGAGATAGACCTGACCCGTCTGCTTGCCCGGCACGCTATCCAAACCGCATCCGACACCCTTGCCGGGTTCTGGACAGGGCTGTTGAACGTCAAACTGGGCTACGCCCTCTGGGAAGCTGCCAATATGCCCAACAACCGCTCGGTCAAGCAGATGCAGCCCCTTGCCCACACCGCCAAGCACTGGCGGTTCGAGGGGCTTACCCCCTGCGGCTGGCGGCAGGCGCAGACCACCGGCGGCGGGCTTGCCCTGACCGAGGTGGAACCGACCTTCCAGTTCAAGGGCTGTCCGGGGCTGTACTTTGTGGGGGAAACGTTGGACTGCGCCGGCAGCTGCGGCGGCTTCAACCTGCACTGGGCGTTCGGCAGCGGCCTTGCCGCCGGGCGGGACGCCGCAAAGCACCTTTGCAGCCGAAAACGGTAACAAAAAAGGGACGAGAGAAAGCCCGCGGGCTTTTCCTCGTCCCTTTTATTATCTAAATCAGGCAGCCTTATTCTCGCCCTTGGAAAGCAGCTTTGCACGCTCCAGTGCGGGGCGCAGTGCCAGATACAGCACCACGGCGCAGGCAGTGGAAGCCACACTGTTCACAAAGGTGACGCCGCCGGCGATCTTGGTCAGCGCCTGTGCCACGGTGTACTCCTGCCCAAAGATGTACACGTTGCGGAAGTAGCCAAGGAAGGGGTCGGTGAACACGTTCAAAAGCAAGCCGGAACCCGCAGAGACGATCACCTTGACCAGATATCCGGCGCTGTGACGATCCTGATCCCGCAGCTTGAACACCTTATGTGCCACGGCACCGCAGGTGATGCCGATGATGAACTTGAGCACGAAGGTGGTAATAGCGTAGCCCGGGTCACCGGCAAGGATATCCGCCAGCGCCAGACCGATGGCACCCGCCAGACCGCCGGATACACCGTCCAGCAGCAGCGCCGTCAGGGCGGTAAAGGTGTTGCCCAGATGGAACGAGGAGCCGCCGTAGAACGGGATGCGGAAGAACAGATAGGCCACTAAGCTCAGCGCAGCCATCACGCCGGTAAGCGCCAGCTCGTGCACCGTAAAGCGGCGCTTGTACAGCACACTGAAAAACAGGATCAGGATAACGACGACTGCCAGCAGCAGCCACATTGCAGTAGTAGACATGATACTTTCCCTCCAATCGCGCCGACAACCCCACAAAACTACTTGACATTTGGGTGTCCGGCGGGTATGCTCCTATTATACGCAGAACTGACCCCATGAAAATACCCAGAAAAAAGTTTTTTTATGGGGTCAGTTTGACGCAATACCCAGATGGGAGGGACATTCTATGGTACATCTGACCACGGCACTGGACCCGGCTTCGGCGGTGCCGCTGTACGAGCAGCTCTACCGCAGCCTTGCCGCCGAGATGCGGGCGGGCACCCTGACGGCGGGCACCCGGATGCCCGGCAAGCGGCGGCTGGCGGCAGAGCTGTCGGTCTCGGTGAACACGGTGGACACCGCCTACCAGATGCTGGCAGCCGAGGGTTACCTGACCGCCCGGGAGCGCAGCGGCTTCACGGTGCAGGAGTATCTGGCTCTGCCGCAGGGGGTGCAGCCGCCCGCCGCGCCCTCTGCGCCGGCGGCAGTGCACCCCACCGATGCTGCCCCGCCGGTACAGTTTGATTTATCCACCCGGGGCGTGGACCCGGGGCTGTTCCCCTTCCGCACATGGGCGCGGCTGCAAAAGGAACTGCTGTACTCTGCGCCGGAGCTGCTCACCCCCGGGGATGCCCGGGGCGATGCCGCCCTGCGGCAGGCGCTGGCAGGGTATCTGGCCGAGTACCGGGGCGTGCAGTGCGACCCGGAGCAGCTGGTGGTGGGCGCAGGGCTGGAATATCTGCTGGGGCTGCTGGCCCCGCTGCTGCCCGGCCCTGCCGCCGTGGAGACTCCCGGCTACCCCCGCGCCCGGCAGGTGCTGGAAAACAACGGCGTACCCTGCCGCTGCCTGCCGGTGGACGCGGACGGCCTGTCGCTGACAGCTCTTTCTGCCAGCGATGCGGCGGTGTGCTACGTCACCCCCAGCCACCAGTTCCCCACCGGGGTCACCATGCCCGCCGGACGCCGCGCCGAGCTGCTGCACTGGGCAGCCCGCGCCCCGGGACGGCGGTACATCATTGAGGACGACTACGACTCGGAGTTCCGTTTTGACACCCGCCCGCTGCCCAGTTTGCAGGGCATGGCGGGCGCAGACGGCCCGGTGGTGTACCTGTCCACCTGCTCCCGCAGCCTTGCCCCGGGCATCCGTATCGCCTACATGGTGCTGCCCCGGCAGCTGCTGGGCGCATGGCAGGCCAAGTACCGGCTGTACTCCGGCACGGTAGGGCGGTTTGAGCAGCAGACGCTGGCGCGCTTTATCACCGGGGGGTATTTCACCCGGCACTTAGCGCGGGAGCGCACCGCCTACAAAGCCCGCCGGGATGCGCTGGTGGCGGCGCTGCGCACCTCCTTTGCACCGGAAGAGCTGACCCTTGCGGGGCTGCACACCGGGCTGCACCTGCTGGCACAGCTGAAAGACCCGCCGCCGGACGCCGCCCTGCGGGCTGCTGCCCGGCAGTATGGGGTGCGCTGTTCCCTACTGAGCGACTACGACCTGACCGGCACGGCGCACTCTGCCGCCGGGACGCTGGTGCTGGGTTACGGTTCGCTGCCGGATGCGGACTGCGCCGCCGCCGGGGAGAGGTTGAAAAAGCTCTGCACCGCCGCCCGGGAGGCATCAGACACCGTATAGTGTCCGCCTGCCCAGTCCCCGGGCAGGGCGTCAGCGGTGATATCCACCGGCTCGGCGCTGGTGGCTAAAAATTCCAGCGTGCGTTCCAGTGCAGCAAGGTCTACGGCGGTCAGGCTGGTCAGCAGACTGCCGCTCACCTCCCGCAGACCCTGCGGCAGGGTGGTGGGCAGCAGCTCCAGCGCCTGCCGGAAAAACGCATCCCACACCGCCGCCCGGGCGGCGGCGCTGCGCCGGGGCGAAAGAGCAGTGTCGGCATCCAGCGCCGCTAAAAAGCTGTGGGCATCGGCGGCGGAGATGCCCTGCACCCCGGTGCCCTTGCCGTACCGCGTCAGCTGCTCCGGGGTGAGGGCCCCGGTAAAACCCACCCGCACTGCGCCGTACCGCGCCGCAAGCTTTGTCAGCACCGCCGGGGCGATGGCAAGATAATCGGTATCCTCCGGCAGGGCGAACACTTCGCCCAGCGCTTCCCGGCAGCGGGCAGGGCCCGCGGCGGCGTAACAATCCGCAAGAGGGACGTTTTTGCCCCCGAAGGGCACTTCCAGCGCGGCGGGCACCGCCAGCAGATGGATGCAGTTCTGCCCGGCGTTCAGGTAGGCCAGCACAAAGCCCGGGGTCTCGTCTGCCACGCACAGCAGCACGGTGCACCGGTCGGCGGCTTTGGGCAGACGGATGGGCACCCCGCTCTGACTTTTTGCGGCCTGCCGCAGACTGCTGCGCAGCTGGGCGCGGCTGAGCAGCACTGTGCCGCCCACCAGCGGCAACAACACCAGCAGGGCGGCGCACAGTGCCGCCCAGAAGGGACGCCAGCCGCTGCGTTTTGCGTGTTTCATGGCTCTGCCTCCTTTTTGTGCATAAAGCATGACCCAACGGGCGACCCTTTATGCAGAAAGGCAGGGATGCTGTATGGATAAAACAGAAAACCCCAACAAAAAAGACCGCGAGGAACAGGAGGACTTCTGGCTGACGCTGGAACCCCTTCCCGCACCCGACCCCGAAAAGCCCTCCGCACCGCATGAGGATTAAGGCTGCTGCATAGGATACGGTAAAAAAGGGGGGATGGGATGCCAGAGCGGTTTATGCGGGGAGTCGAGGCTTTGAACGGCATCGTGTGGGGGCCGATGGGGCTGGGGCTGCTCTTCGGCACCGGGCTGCTGCTGACGGTGCGCACCGGAGGCTTCCAGCTGCGGCGGTGGGGCTACTGGATGCGGCACACCCTCGGTGCCATCCTGACCGACCGGAGCGTCACCGCCCATACCGCCCGCGAGGAACAGGCCATCAGCCAGTTTCAGAGCCTGTGCACCGCGCTGGCGTCCACCATCGGCACCGGCAACCTTGTGGGGGTGGCCACCGCCATCCTTTCCGGCGGGGCGGGGGCGGTGTTCTGGATGTGGGTCATGGCGCTGCTGGGCATGATGACCAGCTACGCCGAGAACGTGCTGGGCATCTACTACCGCCGCAAAGACCCGGCGGGCGGCTGGCGCGGCGGGCCGATGTACTACCTGCGGGACGGCCTTGGCGGCAAACCGGGGCGGGTGCTGGCGGTGCTGTTTGCCGCGTTCTGTGCGCTGGCAAGCTTTGGCATCGGCAACCTGAGCCAGCTCAATTCCATCGCGGGCAACCTGAACGCGGCCTTCGGCGTGCCGGAGGCCGTCACCGGCGCAGTGCTGGCGGCAGTGTCGGCGGTGATTTTGCTGGGCGGGCTCAAGCGGGTGGCCGCTGTGGCGGAAAGGCTTGTCCCCGCCATGGCGCTGCTGTACATCGTGGGTGCGCTCACCGTGGTGGGGGTGCATATCACCGCCGTCCCTGCGGCACTTGCCGCCATCGTAAAGGGTGCGTTCGGGCTGCGCGCCGCCGGCGGGGGCATGGTGGGCTACGGCCTGTCCCGGGCGGTCACTTGGGGCTTCAAGCGGGGTGCTTTTTCCAACGAGGCCGGACTTGGTTCCTCGGTGATGGTGCACGCGGCTTCCAACGTAAAGGAGCCGGTGCAGCAGGGCATGTGGGGCATTTTTGAGGTGTTTGCGGACACCATGGTGGTGTGCACCCTGACGGCGCTGGTGGTGCTGACCTCCGGCTTTGTGGATCTGGACACCGGGCGCATTGCCGCCGGGGCGGCGGGCAGTGCGCTGGTTGGGCAGGCCTTTGACGCCGTGTTTGGCACGCTGGGGTCAAAGCTCATCGCAGTGTGCATCCTGCTGTTCGCCTACTCCACCGCGCTGGGCTGGAGCTGCTACGGCTGCAAAGCCGTGGAGTATCTCTTCGGCGCGGGGGCTGGGACATTTTACCGGGTGCTGTTCGTGGCGCTGATGCCGGTAGGCGCGGTGATGCGGCTGGACCTTGCGTGGACGCTTTCCGACACCTTCAACGGCCTGATGATGCTGCCGAACCTCATCGGCGTAATTGCGCTGTCCGGTACGGTGGTACGCATCACACAGAACTATCTTGCCCGCAAGCTGCACGGCAGCCCCGCGCCGCCGCTGTTGTCTGCGGGTGAGACGATTTAAAATCGTCAGCCCCGCCCCTTGTCCCGGGGCGGAGTTTGTGCTATGCTAAGGGGTACAAGCGATTTTTTGCGCTGAGAGGAGGAACCCCATGGCCGCCGTAAAAACACGGAATACTGCTACCCTTATGACCGAGGGCAGCATTGTAAAAAGCCTGCTGCTGTTTGCCCTGCCGCTGATCTTCGGCAACCTGCTGCAGCAGATGTACAACACCGCCGACAGTATCATCGTGGGCAATTTTGTGGGCAGCAACGCCCTTGCCGCCGTGGGCTCCAGCGGGTCGCCCATCTATCTGCTCATCGGCTTCAGTCAGGGGCTTGCCGTGGGCGCGGGCGTGGTGGTGTCGCAGTATCTGGGCGCGGGCGACCACAAGGAGACCCGCGAGGCGGTGCACACCTCCCTTGCCATTGCGGTGGTCATGGGGCTTTTGCTGACGGTGGGCGGCGTTGCCTGCGGGCGCGCTTTGCTGGTGGCCATGAACACCCCCGCCGAGGTGCTGGCCGACGCTGTGACATATATCCGCATCTACTTTGGCGGGGTGCTGTTCAGCGTGGTGTATAACATGACCGCCGGCATCCTGAATGCCGCCGGCAACTCCCGGCGCTCGCTGGTGTATCTGGCATGGGCGTCGGTGACCAACATCGTGCTGGACTTTGTGTTCATCGTGGGGCTGCGGATGGGGGTGGCGGGCGCTGCCATCGCTACCGACTTAAGCCAGCTGGTGTCCTGCGTGCTGAGCCTGCGCTTTTTGATGAAAAGCGAGGACGCCTGCCGGGTGGAGCTTTCCGCCATCCGGCTGCACCGCAAAATGGCAGGCCGCATCATCCGGGTGGGCCTGCCCACCGGCATCCAGAACATGGTCATCTCCTTTTCCAACGTGCTGGTGCAGGCCAGCGTGAACAGCTACGGCGCCGCCGCCATGGCGGGCTTTGCAGCCTACATGAAGATCGATGGCTTCAACATTCTGCCGGTGAGCAGCATCAGCATGGCAGCTACCACCTTTGTGGGGCAGAACTACGGTGCGGGGCGTCTGGACCGGGTAAAGCGCTCAGTCTGGGTCACCCTTGCTATCGGGGTCATCTACACCCTTTGCACCGGCGCGGCGCTATTGGCCGGACAGGACGCCATTCTGCACCTGTTCACCGCCGACGAGGCCGTGGTCACCTACGGCAAGCTGGCCATGCGGTGGTTCTGTCCGTTCTACTTCCTGCTCAGCATCCTGCACGGCCTTGCCGGTGCCGTGCGCGGCACGGGTGCCAGCATCCCACCCATGGTGGTGCTGCTGGTCTCGCTGTGCCTGTTCCGTGTGGTGTGGATCCAGTTTTTGCTCCCCTTCTTCTCCGGCATCGAGGGCGTGTTCATCCTCTACCCCGTCAGCTGGGGTCTGGGCGCATTGCTCATGATCCTGTATGCGTGGAAGGGCAAATGGATGGAGTATCATACATAACATTTTTACAAACAACGACCCGCCGCACTGAAAGAGATGCGGCGGGTCGTTGTTTTTCAGGTACTCCTGTCGGGGCAGCTTACCATGCAAAGCCCACGGAGTCCATGTCGATCTTCTTTTCCATCAGCCCCAGACGGCTCTCGATGAAGTTGACAGCCATATCCGGCCACTGGGCGATCTGGGTGTAGTAGTCCACATAGCCCTTGGTGCCAGTGCCCAGACCCACACCGTGGGGCGCATCAGGTGCCAGATAGAAGCTGAAGTCCGTGAAGATATTTGCGCACTCCGGCAGAGAGGGCAGCATCATCGCACTCAGGCCATCTTTCTGACCCACAACACCAAAGACCGGAGGCAGGTTGGGGTTCTTCGTGAAGTTCAGACCAGTGACGAACAGTCCGTAGATGGGAATCGCCACATTCAGGTCAGCGCTCTCATGGTCCACAGCATCGCAGACGTAGCTGGGGTAGACCTTATCCGGGGTATTCGTAGTGCCGAACTGGTCGGCCACCACCTGCATCACATTCATGCCGCCGGCAGAGAAGCCCACAGCGATCATGATATCGGTCTTGCCGATGTGTTTTTCAGAGGCGTTGTGGCGGATGTAGCGGATAGCACGGGCCAGATCCAGCTGCTGATCCACAGCGGCGTAGGGGTTGACGCGGCGCTGCAGCACAAAGGCGTTGTAGCCGTTCTTGTTGAAGAACTCGGCCACCGGGTAGCCTTCCACCACGTTGTTGCGGTGGGTGCTGCCGCCGCCTGCAATAATGATCACGTTACCCTTCACCTTGCCCTGATCCCGCAGCAGGTACGGGTTCAGGAAGGGACGGAAGCCCTCGTTATCGTAGCAATTTTCCCAGTTGGTGGGCAGCGGAGATTCCACGGCCATCTGATCTCCCCAAATTTCCCAAACGGTGCTCTTGGGGTCCTTGATCTGGCGCAGCGCCTTGCGGGCATTGGTCAGAGCAACACACATATCGTAGTGAGAAGCATTGATGCCGGGCACAGCTGCACCGTCCACCTTCTCGTACTGAGCGCGGGACAGCTTGTGGAACAGCACATAGAACTTGTCAAAATCACCCCGGAAAGCAGCCGGATAAAAGGCCACCTCGCGGGAGAGGCGGAGTTCCTCTGCCACCATGGCCTGCACCTCAGCATCGGTATGCACACCAGCGTTTTCAGCAAAGGATGCGGGCGCCATGCCAGCCACTGCGCCCATGGTCACAGCAGAAGCGGCGGAAAGCTTCATAAAGTCTCTTCTGTTCATCATCATTTCTCCTTTTAAATGCAGACGGCTCATTTGTGCAGAACAAAGCCGCCCAAAGCTGTGCAGCAAACGCCCTGCTGCCAGGCCCGATAGACATTCCTGTTGTATCATGCCATCGAAATCTGCACAAATCGTACCACAATATAACGCACTTGTAAATAGATTTTGTTGTTTTTGTGCGAAATTGATATATTAGTATGCCAGTTCTTGTGAAAATCAACAAGCATGAGAATGGGTACAAAAAAGGACTGCCGTGCACTCTGCACGACAGTCCTTTTTTATCTTATTACAGCTTTTCAAACACCAGAAAGCGGAAGGCGATGGTGGTGGTCAGCTGCGGCAGAGCCGCAAGGCGGGCGGCACCGTCGCGGGGCGTTTTCCAGTAGTAGGGGGTCATGGCAAACAGGGCTTCCAGCTGGGCGGCGGGCACGGTGATGGTGCCCTGCATCTCACGCTCGTCGATGGCGCGGAAGCCCGGGTACTCCACCTGCTGCACCGGGTTTTTGTAGGGCTTTTCGTAGAGCACGGCCTTCATCTGGTACAGGTGCTCTGCCCCCGGCACAACATAGATCATGCGCCCGCCCGGGCGCAGCACCCGGCTGAACTCCTCCTGCGCAAAGGGCGAAAAGCAGTTCAGCAGCACGTCTGCCCAGCCGGTGCGCACCGGCTGGCTGAAGCTGGACGCCACCGCGTACTGCGCGGCGGGCAGCGCCTTTGCCGCCAGACGCACGGCGGGCTTTGCGATATCGAACCCGGCCAGCTGCAGCGGCTTTTCTGCCGCCGCGAACTGCTGCGCGATGCAGCGGTCGTACCAGCCCTCGCCGCAGCCTGCGTCCAGCAGATGCAGCGGGGCGTCCTTCGCGGCGGGCACGCCGTGGGCAAGGCACAGCTCCCCCAGCGCCTGCCCGAAAATGCCGTAGTATCCGGCGTTCAGGAAGGCGCGGCGGGCAGCAACCATCTCCTTGCTGTCCCCGGGGGCTTTGGTGCGCATACTCTGCACCGGCAAAAGATGCCAGTAGCCCTCCCGGGCGCGGTCAAAGCAGTGGCCTTTTTCACATTTCAGGTCATTCTCCCCTTGCAGCGCGCCGCCGCACAGGGGGCACTGCCACGGGGTAAAGGCTTCGTTCCGGCTCATACTTCTTCGCTGTGATCCTCAATGGGTGCGGTGGCACCGCCGTGGGCGTCCATATACTCCTCAAAGCTGGTGTACTTCTGCTGGGGCGGGCGGCGGCTGATGAGCATCAGCCCCGGGTCCTCGTCCCGGGCGGCGGCATTGCGGCCGCGGCGGGCAGGCTCGGCCTTGGGAGCGCGGGGTGCGCTGCCGGTGCGGCTCTGGCTTCCGGCATTGCCGCGCTCGCTGCGGGCAGGGCGGGCGTTATTGCTCTGGGCAGCGGGGCGGGCATTGCGCTGCTCACCCCGGTCGTTGCGGCGGCTGCCGCTGCGGTTTGCGTTCTGGTTATTCTGGGGCTCCTGTGCGCTGCGGATGGCAGGTGCTGCCGGAGCGGCAGGGGTCTTACGTGCCGGGCGCAGCGGAGTAGCCTCCGGGGCGCTGACAAAATGGGGGTCAAATTTGGGCTGGGCGTTGCTGCCCCGGGCGGGGGCGGCATTCTCGCGGCGGGCGCGGGGCGCTGCCGCTTCCTTGGGGGCGTTTGCGCCCCGGTTGTTGGCGCGGCGGTCGTTGCGGGCCCCGCGCTTTGCGTTGCTGTCTTGCATCAGTGTTTCCTCTTTTTTCGGTTTTGCAGGCACCGCGTTCTTTGCAGCCTTCGGCTCCTGCTTCGGCGCGGGCGCAGCTGCTTTTGCGGCTTTTGCGGGCGCAGTTTCGGCCTGTTTTTTCGGCGCTTCGGCCAAGTTTTCTGCTTCGGGGCGGGGCTTTTTGCCGCGCACGGGCAGCACCGGGCGCACCGGGGCGGGCACGCCGTCCCACGGATGACCGGATACCACCGGGATCTTGCGGCGGTTCAGCTTTTCAATGCCTGCCAGATACTCCTGCTCCTCCGGGGCGCAGAAACTGACGGCGGTGCCGTCCGCACCGGCGCGGGCGGTGCGCCCGATGCGGTGCACATAGGTCTCCGGCACCTCGGGCAGGTCGTAGTTGAACACATGGGAAAGTTCGCTGATATCAATGCCCCGTGCGGCGATATCGGTGGCCACCAGCACCCGGGTCTTGCCGGACTTGAAATCCTCCAGCGCGGTCACGCGGGCAGTCTGGCTCTTGTTGCCGTGGATGGCGGCGGCGGGGATGCCCTGCTTTGTCAGGTCTTTTGCGATCTTATCCGCGCCGTGCTTGGTGCGGCTGAACACCAGTGCGTTGACCACCGGCGGCTGCAAATTTTTGATGAGCCACGGCAGCAAAAGCTTTTTGTTGCCCTTTTCCACATAGTACAGGCTCTGCTGGATGCGGTCCACGGTGCTGGACACCGGGTCCACCTTGACAAAGGCGGGGTCATGCAGGATGCCGGAAGCCAGCTGCTCGATCTCGGCGGGCATGGTGGCGCTGAACATCAGGTTCTGGCGCTGGGCGGGCAGCTTTGCAATGACCTTTTTCACGTCATGGACAAAGCCCATGTCCAGCATCCGGTCGGCCTCGTCCAGCACAAAGATCTCCAAAGCGGACAGGTCGATAAAGCCCTGCCCGATCAAATCGTTCAGCCGTCCCGGGCAGGCGATGAGGATGTCCACGCCCTTTTTCAGCGCTTCCACCTGCGGAGCCTGTCCCACACCGCCAAAGATGACGGTGCTGCGCAGTTTCAGGTACTTGCCGTAGGCTTCAAAGCTTTCGCCGATCTGCAAAGCTAGCTCCCGGGTGGGGGTCAGGATCAGGGCGCGGACAGCACCCTTGCGGCGGGGTGCGTTGGCGGTGAGCCGGTCCAGCATGGGCAGCGCAAAAGCCGCCGTCTTGCCGGTGCCGGTCTGGGCGCAGCCCATCAGATCCCGGCCTGCCAGCACCGGCGGGATGGCCGCTGCCTGAATGGGCGAGGGGGTCTCGTAGCCCGCTTCCTGCACAGCGCGCAGCAGCGGGGCGGACAGATTCAGTTCTTTAAATGTCATGGTTCTCCTATTATTCTGTGATCTTCCGGCACTCGATGTAGTAGCGCTTTTCCTCCGCGTGTCCCATGCTGAAGGTCTTGCGGGGCAGCACACCGCCCATCACAACGCCGCGGAACAGGTCGCTCTTGGCGAAGGGCGGCATCAAAAACGCCACTGCGCCCTGCTTGCACAAAGCGCGCACAGCCGGCTCGTCATGCACATAGTCCACCTTTGCTTCCGGGTGGCGCTCGATATAATCCGAAATAAAATCGTCGATGGTGCCCACGGTCAGCGGCTCGGTGGGGTCCTCAAAGCTGAGCACATTGGCCATGTGGGGGCCCGCCAGCGTAAAAGGCTGCTTTTTGCTGCCGCCAAAGCAGCAGCCTGCCATGTTGGAATCGCTCCATGTAATGAGGCTCAGCAGTACGGTGGCGCAGTCCACGTTGAACAGTACCCGGTGGATGGGCTCAATCTCAATGGCCGGGGAATGCACGTTGCACACCTCTGCCAAGCACCAGCGGGCGGGGTGGTTTTCTGCCTGCTCCGGGGTCAGGGTCTTTTTCAGCTCCTCCCAGCAGGCCTTTGCGGTAGCCAGCGAGTGGTTGCCATCGCCCACGGCCAGCGTCAGCGGGTCGCGGCGGGTGGCATCGGGGTATTTCTTGTCAAATTCTTCCTGACTGCCCAGCACGGTCAGCGCATTTTCGATCTGTGCGATGAGGGCGGGGTCCTCCACTGCCCAGCCTGCCACATGGCCGCCCCCCAGCATCAGCTCGCCCTCGTATACCTTGGGCAGGCTGTCCTTGTGGGCGGCAATGGGCTCGATGAGGGTGCAGTCCGGGTCATCCGCCAGCATCATGATGTGGGGCGTTTCCAGCGCAGCGCCGGTGCGCACCTTCATGCGGGGCGGGATGCGGCTTTCCACGGTGCACTCGCTGGGGCGCACGGTGCATTTTTCGCCCCGGCGGTAGCTGTAAGCTTCCAAGTCCACACGCCCTACAAGACCCTGCCGCACCCGGCCGCTCTGCTCGGTGCGCTCTACATAGATAAAGCCATCCACCGCCCGGGTGAGCACGTTCTGGGCGTAGTCCTGCATGGTGGCGTGGATCTTTTCCACCCGCGCGTCGGCGTCTCCGTCCTCCAGATACACCTCCGGCAGGATCAAGTTCAGGGTGCTGGGCGCACCCGCAGCGGTCTCTTCTGCCCGCTGCCAATAGCTGCGGTCGCTGGTGAACTGGTCACAGGCAATGCAGCCCCACTGCTCCAGCGGCACCTGCTCCGAAGGCAGCAGGATGTGTGCGGGTGCAAAACAGGTAGTCGGTTTCATAGTCGTTTCCTCCCCTCTTTATTGCAATTCAACTTTTTTAATGCAACAGCAACAACGTTGAATTGCATATCGCAAATATGCTGTTTGAATGTTGCGCTAATTTTTGACTTGCGATAAAAGCCGCTTCTCAGCGGAACGCTGCGGTATCGTGCACCACAACGTGCTTCACACCGGCGTCGGCAGCGGCCTGCTCCAGCGCAGCGCGGCTGTCCGCATCCAGTGCGGTGCTGCTGGTGACCAGCAGATTTTCCATGCCAAGGGACGTGCCGGTGGTGCCAAGGGCATCGGTAGCGGCGGTGCACAGTGCGTCCGGATAGCTGACCCACAGGGTCACGCTGCCTGCAAAGCGGGTCTGCCATGCGGCGATATCCGCCGTCAGCTGGGCGGCGCGTCCCTCCCGGCTCTTGCCGCCGGAGGCACCGAAGTCCTGCTTGCGGGTGATGATATTGGGGAACTGCACCCCGGTAAGCACCACCTGCTCGTAGCCCATGCCCTGCACCTCCTCAATGAGGTCGCCGACATACTGCACCGCGCTTGCGGCAAAGGGGTTCATCCATGCCTTGCCGCCCTTGGCTGCGCTGACGTTGTCCAGCCAGAGGCTGTTGCCATCGTAGTGCACGCCCATGCTGCGGTCGGTGTACACCGACACCGGGTCGGTAAAGGCGGCAAGCTGCGCCGCCGGGATAATGCCCTCCTCCCGCAGGATGGCGGCGATATTGGCCGCATCCACCGGGTTTTCGGTGATGCTCTGGGCAGCGGCTGCCACCCCGGAAGCGTAGTACACCGTGCCAGCGGCGTCCTTCAGGGTGACAAGGGCGTAGTCTGCGCCCTGCTGCTTCAGCTGCCGGACGGCGGCGCGGATGGCGGCTTCATCGGTCAGGGCGGTCACATCCAGCTCTGCCCAGCTGCCGCCGGTGATGGCCTTGCCGTCCAGCGGCTTTTCCTCCTCCGGCTCAGACGCTGCCTGCGAAGCAGCGGCGCTGCTTGCCGCCGCAGAGGAGGCTGCTGCCTCGGCGCGGGAAGCGCTTTCGGCCTCTAAGTCCCGATCCTTGACCACGGTATACCAGGTGTGGGTGGCCCAATCCAGCACATGGGGTGCGGCAAACCATGCGGCTGCCAGCACTGCCGCCACCAGCACCACGATGCCGATGCCGCGCTTTACGCGCGTTTCCCTGCTGTAAAAGCTGCGGTGATAATGCTTGACCTTCTGACGTTTATTCTTAGCCATGGTATCCTTTCCTCCCTGTCTGCATTACAGGATGACGGAATGTCCGGTAAAGCCATAGATCGCCAGCGCCAGCACGCCGATATACACCAGCGTGATGGGCAGGCCGCGGAATGCCTTGGGGATGGCTCTGCTGCGCAGGCGGTGGCGCGCCTCGGTGACCAGCAGCACCGCCAGCACATAGCCAAGGCCGCTGCCAAGGCCAAAGCCAAGGCTCTGGCCAAGGGTAAAGGACTGGGTGCGCTCCACCAGCACCGTGCCCAGCACGCCGCTGTTCAGCGCGGCCAGCGGCACGATGCGCAGCAGCTGGGCGCGGCGGGGCAGGCTGCGCAGCAGCCACAGCACCAAGTGCTCTGCCAGACACACCACGGCAATGCTGGCGATATACACCAGCGGGCGCAGCTGTGCGCGGTTATCCAGCGGGGCAATGAACCACCGCCCGGCAAAGAAAGCCACCGGTGCTACCAGCACCTGCGTGATGCACAGCATCATGCCGAACAACGCGCTGCTGGTGCGGTCGTCCCCCACCAGCTGCACCATGCGGGATACGCCCAGTGCACGGGTAAAGACAGCGTTCTGTGCAAAAATAGCCAGCAGTGCATAGCTGAAAAACACCGCCGAAGTGCTTACAACTTCTTTCACGGTTCGCGGTCCGCCTCCTTCTGGTAGTGCACGGTCAGGGTATCCCGCGCTTCCTTTTGCAGATATTCCTTGCGCTTTGCAGCGGCAGCGCGCCAGATGGCGCACAGGATGCCCAGCACGATAAAGCCGCCCGCCGGCATCTTAGCCAGCGGCAGCAGCGCCCAGCGTCCCACCGGGGCACCAAACACGGTGCCAAGGCTGAGCCACTCGCGCACGATGCCCACCACCAGCAGCAGCAGCGCATAGCCCACGGTGATGCGCACGCCCTTGGAAACAGCCTTATGCACTGTCTCCTGCACGCGGCCGAAGCGGTAGGTCAAAAGCGGCTCCACCACCAGCATGGGCAGGTAGATGCCAAGGTTCAAAAGACCGGTGCCGAACACAAAGTTCAAAATGGGATACGCCGCCAGATACACCACGGCGGCGCTGGCTGCGTACAAAAGTGCACGGGGCAGCAGCTTTTTTTGCAGCTGCTCCGGGGTGGGCTCCTCGTCCCGCAGGGGCACAAGGCGGCTGAGCAGGCAGGCCAGCACGCGGGAGGGCACCAGCAGCAGCGCCACCGCCGCCGCCAGCATCAGACTGTTCTGGCCGGTGGTAGCCACGACCACCAGCGGTGCCAGACCCATGCCCTGCATGACCACCGGGTTATTCAGGAACACGCGGTCGTGATGGGCAAACTTTTCGGGATCTTTTAAAATCAGTTCCGCAGTACGCTTTTTCATTCCGCAGCCTCCTTTCGTTCGGACGGCAGACGGTGCAGCAGACGGTACAGCCGCTCCTCGGTGCGGTCAATGAGCGCGGACACGCTGTTGACGGCCAGCAGTGCAAAGCAGACGCCGGTCTCGTACACGCCGAAATAGCGGAAGCCCATGGTGGCAGCACCCACCAGTGCGCCGTACAGGATGCGCCCAAGCCGGTGATGGGCACAGGTGTATGGCTCGTTGAGCAGGAACACCGCGCAGAACAGCATCGCACCGGTGTGCAGCTCGTCCCGGACGCCCTGCAAGCGGGGCATCAGACTGTTGAAGAGGGTGCTGTCTGCCAGACCTACCTGCCGCGGGAAGAAGAAAGCGATGAGCCCGCAGGTGATCAGAAAACTTGCCGATGCACCGATGTGCACGTCCTTCTGGGTCCACAGCACAAGGCCGCAGGCCAGAATGACCAGCGCTGCGCCGGTGCCCATGGGGGCGGCAAACTCGCCCAGCACAACGGCGAGGGAGTTCAGGTTCAGGATGCCGCCGCTGCGCAGGGTATCCTCGATGGTGCTGCTCACCGGCACAGCGGAGGCGTTCCACAGGGGCAGCGGCGTATAGGGCTGCGGGTAGCGCACCACCTGCTCCGGCCACGATACCGCCGCCACGGCGTAGCCCACGGCAGCGGGGTTAAAGGGGTAGCTGCCGTAGCCGCCAAATACCTCCTTGCCGATGAGCACGCCCGCCATCACCGCCACCACCAGCACATAGATGTCCACGGTGGCGGGCATGAGCAGGGCGATGATCAGGCTGAAGCTCTCGTTGGAGAGATCTTTATTGGTGTACACCCGATGGCGCAGCAGCGCCACCAGACGGTCGCACAGGTTGCCGGTAAGCAGGGCGATGCCGCACAGCAGCAGCGGACGTGTGCCGTAGAAATAGCAGGCCATGCACAGCAGCGGCACGCACAGCCAGAAAACGTGCTGGTAGTACCGGCCGGTCTTTTGCAGCTGTCGTTCCTGCTCTTGGATCAAAGCTTCATCCATATACAGCCCTCCTTACAGGCTGGCCAGTGCGCCCACAGCCGCAGCGGGGTCGGCCGCGCCGAACACGGCGCTGCCCGCCACCAGCACGTCGGCACCGGCTTCCACGCACAGGGGTGCGGTGGCGGCATCCACGCCGCCGTCCACCTCCAGCAGGTAGGAAAGGCCGCGTGCTTCCCGCTCTGCCTTGAGCCAGCGCAGCTTATCCAGCGCCGAGGGCATGAACTTCTGCCCGCCGAAGCCGGGCTCCACGCTCATCACCAGCACCAGATCCAGCTGCTCCAGCCACGGTGCCAGCGCCTCGGCCGGGGTACCGGGCTTGATGGTCAGACCCACCTTGCAGCCCAGCGCACGCACGGCGTCAATGGTGGCCTGAATATCATCTTCGCACTCCAGATGGAAGTTATACAGGGTCGCACCGGCCTTGATGAAAGGCTCGGCGTATTGCAGCGGGTGGCTGATCATCAGGTGCACGTCATAAAAGGCATCCGGCAGCGCCTTGTGCAGGCTTTTGAGTACCGGCACGCCAAAGCTGATGTTGGGCACAAAATGCCCGTCCATCACGTCGTAGTGCAGCATCTGTGCGCCGGCGTCCAGCACCATGCGGCAGTCTGCACCCAGCTTGCCAAAATCAGCAGAAAGAATCGAAGGACTTACGATGGCCATAATATTTCATTACGCTCCGTTATTTTTAGCATTTTTTATCCCATGCGTTGCGCGTTTTGCAGGGTTCTGCCGGGCAAAAAATACGCGGGCATTGTTACCTTTTAGTTTACATGAAAACGGCCAAAAAATCAAACCCGCAGCAGTTTTTTTCACCGAAAAGTCGTAAATGGCGCAAAAAGTCCATTGCGCGGCAGCATCTCCATGTGCCGCGCAGCTGCCGCCGAAGGCTTGCCATTTTGCAGCAGCTTTCTTTGAAGCAGGACGATTTGGAATGGCCTCCGCGTTGCTCTGGCCATATTCAGCGGAAAATAGATTTTTAATTCCGCGTTTGTCGCACTCTGCGGAGTGCTCCAAACGCATTTTCACAAGAGGGGGTCACAGCGGTAAGCAGGATTTTTATTCCAACAACGCCAAAGCAGCCAGACCGCCCGGGCGGGGCAGTCTGGCTGCGGGGTCTTATTCTACCGGCTTCATGCTGGCGGGGTCCTCCACTGCGCCGGGCTGCCCGGCGGCATCCGGCAGGCGCTTCATGCCGCCGGGATTGGGGGAACAGGTGGGCAGGGTGAACACAAAGCGGCACCACTCGCCCTGCTGGCTCTCCACGCGGATCTGCCCGCCGGCCAGATTGACCAGCACCTTGCAGATGTTCAGCCCAAGGCCGGAGCCGCGGGCGTGCAGACCGCGGGAACGATCCTCTTTATAGAACCGCTCGAACACATAGGGCAGCGCCTCCGGGCTGATGCCCTGCCCGGAGTTCCAGATGGAGATCTCGGCCTCGGGCCCCAGCTTTTCCACGCGGAAGCGGATGGTGCCGCCCGCCGGGGTGAACTTGATGGCGTTGTCCAGCAGGTTATACGCCACCTGATGGATCAGGTCGGGGTCGGCATAGACCAGCACCTTTTCATCCATGGTCAGGCCTTCCAGCTCGATCATGCCGTCATTGATGCGCTGCTCTGCTGCCAGTGCCACGCCGGTCAGGGTCTCCCAGATATTGAACATCCGGGCGTTCACCTGATACTCGCCGCTTTCCAGCTTGGAGAGATCCAGCATATTCTGGATCAGCCGTGCCAGACGGCCGGTCTCCTCGCTGACCAGCTGCAGGTAGTGGTTCTGCATCTCGGGCGGGATGGTGCCGTCCAGAATGCCGTCCACAAAGCCCTTGATGGTGGTCA
>OHAH01000938.1_pt1 | contig 21388 bp, 10 predicted proteins | sample 1577071 | NCBI WGS metagenome assembly OHAH01 (sample SAMEA3541520, study PRJEB24748) | human gut metagenome | biome: human gut; feature: human-associated habitat; material: faeces | place: China | collected 2012 | reverse complement strand
TATCCAGAATTCCTCTTCAAGATTTGCAGCATTCGATAACTTTTTCTTCAATTGCGCTATTTTAAGCTCTTTCTGCGATGCCAACTCTCCAGTTTGTACTAATATAGAATCGAGTGTAGCAAGAAGCTGCGGAATCTCTTTTTCCACCGATTCCGCATAAATCCATCCAATCCAGTTAACTAGCAGCCAAAATAAAATGTGCTTCCTCATAATATCTTTTATATTAGTGCAAAGTTAACCAAAATTCAGAAAAAAAGATTAAAATCCATTTCGCAATATTTACCGGTCAGGCATAACTTCAACAAAAAAATTTCCTTTACACGCTTACTTCATGACAAACACAAAGCTTACGCATAAAGGAAATTTCCCTGTATAGTATATGTTCAATTATCAGAACAGCTTGCTAGGATATTCTCCAGAGTCGGCAAGAGCCTGCAATTTATCAACTACACCCTGACGGTCGGCTGCATATGTTACTCCAAACCAGCGAGAAGTAGTATCAAGAACTTCTACAGTAGCAGTACCATCGTTGATCAGCTTATTGACCATGAGCGGAATGTAGTATTCAGCTTTAGGCTTATCGATGTTTTCTTTCAGGAAGTCGATGAAATATTCTTCAGAGTAGTTGAAATAGTCAGGAGTGAAGCCCCACATATTCATTGAAACCGGAGTATTATCTTCGATGCCTACCCATTCGCCATTTTCATCTTTATAAGAAACGACACCGTTAATACGCATAATTTCAGTACGTTCTACTACTGTTGTCAGATGTCTGTTTTCGTCGGTAGAACAGATACCGCGAGCTACTGTACCACTTTCACTCAGGGTATTTCCAACACGGAATCCTACCATACAATATGTATTCTTAGCTCCTTCAGGAAGTTCAGACAAGAATTTACCGATTACGGCAAAACTGTCACGTCCGTAGAAGTCGTCAGCATTGATTACGGCAAAAGGTTCACGGATCACTTCCTTACCCATCAACACTGCATGGTTTGTACCCCATGGTTTTACACGTTCAGCCGGACAAGTAAATCCTTCAGGAAGCTTGTCGATGCTTTGAAATACTACTTCTACTGGAATATGGTTTTCGTACTTGCTGATGATTTTCTTACGGAAATCTTCTTCAAAATCTTTTCTGATTACGAATACAATCTTTCCAAATCCGCCACGGATAGCATCAAAAATGGAATAATCCATAATTGTTTCACCATTGGGACCCAGACCGTCAAGCTGTTTCAAACCTCCATAACGACTTCCCATTCCGGCAGCCAGAACAAACAAAGTTGGTTTCATAATATATCTTTTAAAATTAAGTTATAGCACAAAGGTAAAGAATTTATATAAATACAACTAAATAGTTCCAGAACAAAATGAATACTAATTCGGTTATTTTATATAAATTCGCACAAACAATACAGCTTGACTTGGCCTATGAAAAAATATCTGCGATGGACAGGGATCGCCGTAGCATCTCCGTTCATATTATTTATATTGCTATGTATTCTGATATACATACCTCCTATTCAGAATTTTCTGGTAAACACGGCTACACGCTACGCTTCCGAAGCCACAGGTATGCAAATCTCGATAGGAAGAATCTCTCTTTCATTTCCGTTAGATTTGGTAGTAAACAATACCGTAATTATCGACAAGCAGGATACCATACTGAATGCCAAGAAATTAACAGCGAAGATCCAGTTAACTCCCCTGCTGAGAAAGAAAATCGAACTTGACGGTCTGGAGTTGAGCAAGGCATCTGTAAATACGGCAAACCTCATCGAAGGTATGACGCTGAAAGGAAATCTGGGAGAGCTATTCGTATCCTCACATGGCGTAGAGCTCGATCCGGAAACTGCCATTGTCAACACTCTTTCTTTAAAGGATACTCATTTATCCATCTGCATGGCCGATACTACAGCCTCAGATACGACCAGCTCGCAACCGGTTTTCTGGAAAATACAACTGAAAAATGTTGATTTCGAAAACGTTTCGTTTGCCATGCAAATGCCGCTGGGTACATTCAGCATGTCAACATCGCTCGAAAAGCTTTCTCTACGGAACGGACTGGTTGACTTACATAAGTCGGCATACTCGGCAGGTTCACTTAAACTGACAAACGGTAGTGCTTATCTTGATACCAATACACTTCCTGCTGCCGAAGGATTCGATGCATCGCATATCGGCATTACCAACATCAAGCTGGATGTAGATTCTGCCTACTATGCCGGAAATGATATCTATGCCAATATCCGCGACTTCAACTTAAAGGAACGCTCCGGACTGGAAATTGTTTCAACAAAAGGAAAACTGGTATCGGATGCCAAGACACTGAAAGTTCCGTCGTTGCAGATAACAACCCCCGATTCGTATCTCGAATTCAGCGCATCTATGGACTGGGAGGCGACTGATGCTGAAAAAGACGGTATGATCAATGCTCGTCTGATGGCTGACATCGGCAAGAATGATTTACTGAAGGTTATCACCGGAATGCCGGAAGATTTCATAAAAAAATATCCGTCTGCCCCATTGCAGATACGTGCCGGCATAGACGGAAACTTGAAGGAGATTCGTCTTACCACGCTCTCGGCAAGCATTCAGGATGCTTTCCGTGCACAGGCTACGGGAAGTATTACGTTGCCTATGGACAGTCTCCAGAGAAACGGTAACATCAATTTATCGGTAGAAACGGGCAACTTGAACTTTGTAGAAAGTATGCTCAGCGGTGTCGTGCTGCCATATGGCATGAAACTGGAAGGAGAAGCTTCGGTCAACGGCAGTCTGCTCGGAGCAAACATGCAGTTCTTTCCGGGCAAAAAAGCCAATGTTATTTTAAAAGCTGACTATGATTTGCAAAAAGAAGGCTATCTGGTCGACCTGAATATCGACAGTCTCAACATACACGAGTTTATGCCGCATGATTCGATATTCGGACTTTCGACCTCACTGCATGCCGAAGGAAACGGATTCGACTTTTTCTCTCCGAAAACATCCGCTCTGCTGAAGGGTGAGGTTTCACACTTCCGGTATGGCTCGCTTCTGTTTTCCGGAGTCACACTCGATGCCGGTCTGAAACACTCTCAGGCTTCAATGATGCTGAATGTCAACAACCGGGCAATAGACGTATCGGCCAATTTGCAGGCATTGCTTCAGCCGAATATGATAAAGGCCGACCTGAACACCCATGTGCGGCTGTTAGACTGGCAGGCATTGTCACTTATGAGTACGCCTTTCAGTTCGTCGATGAACATCGAGGTGCATGCACAGACGGATATGAAGCAACGCCACAAAGCACGTGCTACCGTCAGCGGTATACAGCTCGTAACAGCCGAAAGAAACTTCAGGACTAAAGACCTGCATGCCGGTTTCGATATGGCTACCGATTCGGTAAGGGGATATGTCAATGCAGGCGATTTGACTTTCCTGTTCAAATCGGCCAACAGCCTCGACAAGTTTATGAGCAAGAGCGACCTGGTAGCCAAGGAGTTTGGAGAGCAGTGGAAGAAAAAACACATAAATCAGCGCCTGATCAGAGAAATGCTGCCTTCGGCACAGTTGAAAGTATTCTCCGGATCAGACAATCCGGTGGCCAACTTCCTGGCTTCACAGCATGTAAACTACAATCGTCTGCGGGCCAGCTTCAGCACTTCGCCGGAAGACGGATTAAACGGTTCCATCGACTTGTACGGCTTGCGGACCGATAGTCTTCAACTGGATACGATTTACTTCAAGACGTTGCAAGACTCTGTGCAGGTGAAATTCTACAGTGGTGTAAAGGCTCTTGCCAACAAACGTCAGGAAGCCTTCGACATTTCACTGAACGGATATATCGGATCTACCGATGCACAACTGGCAATAGGTTACCTGAACGGTAAAAGAGAAACCGGAGTTGATCTCGGTCTGAAGGCACAGCTACGTCCCAACGGCATCAGCATGCACATCACTCCGGACAATCCTACTCTGGTATATCGTCCGTTTAAGGTGAACCACGGCAACTATATCTATCTGAGTGACGAGGGACGTATCCATGCCGACGTCAAGATATACGATGAGAATCATTCCGGATTATCCTTATATTCTACTCCGGATTCTCTCGTACAGCAGGATCTTACCGTAGCTCTCAACCAGATAGACATAGCTGAGTTCCGGCGCATCATCCCATATATGCCCGACATAGCCGGCTTTATCAACGCCGAGGCACACTATATACAAAGCGAGTCGAGCATGCAAGTTGCAACCGACATAGGAATCAACAACCTTGCCTACAACAAACAACAGCTGGGCAACTGGGAAATGAGTGCCGTATATCTGCCTAAAGAAACAGGAGAACACAGCATAGACGGCTTCCTGATGCTGAACGACGAGGAAATAATGAGCCTGAACGGAACGTACCTTTCTGCCACGGGGAAAAATGATAAAGATAATCTGACGGCAGATGTGAACCTGCATCATCTGCCGCTGAAGGTAGCCAACGCATTCATTCCCGATGATATGGCCAGGCTGAAAGGCGACCTGGACGGTTCGATTTCCATAGAGGGTTCCACGTCACAGCCCGTCTTGAACGGAGAACTAGGACTTGACAGTGTAATAATCAATATTCCACAGGCTTCACTGAACCTGCAACTCGACAACCGACCGCTGAAGATTGAGAACAGCCGACTAAAATTCGAACGCTTCAACATCTTTACCAAGGGAAAGACACCGTTCAGCATAGACGGTTACGTAGACATGACCGACATGGCTGCCATGGATATAAACCTGAAAATGGAAGCGCATAACTTTGAGCTGATCAATGCCAAACAGACCAAAGAGTCGCTGGTACACGGTAAGATTTATGTCGATGTAAATGCCATGCTGAAAGGACGGCCGGATGCCCTTACCATGAGAGGCAACATGAATATTTTAGGAAGCAGTGATTTCACTTATGTACTGAAAGACTCTCCGCTGACCGTAGAAGACCGCCTGAACGAAACTGTCACGTTTGTGGACTTCAGCGATACGACTCACATAGCCAAGCCTCACATTCCTGCCATGTCGCTGGGAGGTATGGATATTTTGATGACACTTCACATCGACGAGGCTGTGCAGGCACGTGTCAACTTAAATGAAAGCGGAAGCAACTACATGCTGCTGGAAGGTGGAGGCGACTTGTCATTCCAGTATCAGCCCGACGGAAACATGCTGCTCAACGGCCGTTATTCGCTGATAAGCGGAGAAATGAAATACGAAATGCCTATCATCCCGCTGAAGACTTTCTACATTCAGGATGGAAGCTATATCGAATGGACCGGAAACGTTATGAACCCGAATCTGAACATAAAGGCTTCGGAACGGGTGCGTGCGTCGGTTTCTTCCGATGGAGAAAGTACGCGTATGGTAAACTTCAACGTGGGAGTGAATCTGACAAACCGCCTGGAAGATCTGGGCTTTACCTTCACACTCGAAGCTCCCGACGACGGTGCCATGCAGAACGAACTCGCTGCCAAATCGGCCGAAGAGAAAAACAAGCTGGCTGTCACCATGCTGGTTACGGGTATATATATGTCAGAAAGCAATACCGGAGGCAAAGGATTCGACACCAACAGTATGCTGAACTCGTTCCTGCAAAGTGAGATAAACAAGATAGCAGGAAATGCACTGAAAACAATAGATATAAACTTCGGTATGGAAACGACCGATGAAGGCGCAACCGGAAATACCCGTACGGATTATAACTTCCAGTTTGCCAAACGATTCTGGAACAACCGCTTCCAGGTTATCATCGGAGGAAAAATATCTACCGGAAACGATGTACAGCAGCAAGACGAGTCGTTTATCGACAACATTTCGCTGGAATACCGTCTGGACAACAGCGGTACACGCTACATCAAGATTTTCCACGACAAGAATTACGAAAGCATACTCGACGGTGAAGTGATAGAAACAGGAGCCGGTATCGTACTGAGAAAGAAAGTGAGCAAACTAAGCGAACTGTTCATCTTCCGCTCCCGCAAAAAGAAACAGCCCGAACAAACAACAGAAAACTGATTGAAGCATAATTACATATCCATGAAGAAATATAAAACATATCATATCCTGACGCTTCTGCTTGCAGCCATGATGGCTGTATCATGCTCTACAACAAAGCACTTGCCGGAAGGGGAAACCTTGTATCTGGGATTGAAGAAAGTAACCATCAACAACGAAGACAAGAGCAAGGCAGGACAAAAGGCACTTGCCGAAGCGGAAGGAGCTATCAGCATTGCTCCGAACAACGCCATCGTGGTAAAGCCCAATATCCGTTTTCCGATACCTTTCGGACTATGGATATACAATCGCTTTGAAAGGTATGAAAAAGGCTTCGGAAAGTGGATATTCAAAAAACTGGCTGCCAAACCGGTATATGTTTCTACCGTAAATCCAGAAACCCGAATAAAAGTAGCGTCCAATCTGCTGCACGACTACGGGTATTTCGGCGGAAAAGTAACTTACCGGGTAGACAGTACCCGTAACCCGCGGGCTGTAAAACTGAGTTACGACATCGATATGGGAAATCCGTACTACATAGATACCGTGACATACGAAGGATTCAGACCACAAACCGACAGTCTGATTCATGCACATTTCGACGAACGGCTGATACACAGCGGAGATAATTTCGACGTGACGGTCCTGAATCAGGAACGGCAGCGTCTGATAGACCTCTTCCGCAACAACGGATACTACTACGCAAGAAATGAATTCATCACTTTCCTTGCCGATACAATCATGCGCAAAGGGTACGTCAAGTTAAAGATTGTACCCCGGCAAAGTATTCCCGAAGAAGCCCTCCGCACGTATCATATCGGACATACTTCTGTGTACCTGACGGGATATAACGGTGAACAGCCTGACGACTCACTGAAGCTGCGCAACTTTACCATCTATTACTCCGGAAAGAAGCCGGGCATCCGCTACGGCGTACTGCGCAAGCGTTTCCTGTACCGTAAGGGAGAAGTCTATTCGCAGACCAGACAGAACTATACCCAGGAAGCTCTGGCACGACTGGGTGTGTTCAAGTTCAGCGAGTTTCAATATACTCCCCGTACAGGAGTAGAAAAAGATACACTCGACGTACGCGTGAATGCCATGTTCGACTTGCCCTACAACAGTGAGCTGGAGCTTAACGTCACTACCAAGAGTACCAAGCAGACCGGTCCCGGAGCCATATTCAACCTGTCGCGTAAAAACTTCCGCCGCATGGGAGCCTCACTCAATCTGGAGCTGAAAGGTTCATACGAATGGCAGACCAGCTCAACCGTCGACGGCGACAAGTCTGTCATGAACTCTTACGAACTGGGAGCAGCCCTGTCACTGGAGTTCCCTCGCCTTGTACTTCCATGGGTACGCGACCGCATTGACCCGTTCCGCTTCCCGTCGCAAACGAACTTCAAGATTTATGCCGAACAGGTAAACCGTGCACGATACTTCAAGATGCTGTCTTTCGGAGGAACCGTTTCGTACAGTTTCCGCCCGTCAAGAAGCATGAAACATACCGTAACACCACTCCATCTGGCGTTCAACCATTTGCAGCACCGTACGGCTACATTCGACTCGATTGCACAGGCCAACCCCATGCTGTTTCACAGTCTGGACGACCAGTTCATCCCTTCGGTCACCTATACCTTTACCTACGATGATTCATGGCGTCACCGCCGGATGCGAATATGGTGGGAAAACTCTTTCAGCTCGGCAGGTAATGTCACCTCACTTATTTATGCAGCCTTCGGCAAGAGCCTGAAAGAAAGAGAAAAGAAATTCCTCGGAACTCCATTTGCACAGTTCCTGAAGTTCTCGAGCGAGATACGACCGCTTTACTACATCAACGACAAGCAGCAGATTGCCGGACGACTGATGGCCGGAGTAATCTGGGCATACGGTAACAAGACCATTGCTCCCTATAACGAACAGTTCTACGTAGGAGGAGCCAACAGCATACGTGCTTTCACGGTACGTTCTATCGGTCCCGGACGCTTTCATCCGGCCGAAAACGCAGCCTATTCGTACGTAGACGAAACGGGAGATATCAAGCTGGAAGCCAACCTGGAGTATCGCTTCCGCATTTTCTCCAACCTTTTCGGAGGCAATCTGAACGGAGCATTGTTTCTCGATGCCGGAAACGTATGGCTGATGCGGAAAGACGAAGCACGTCCCGATGCGCAATTTACGTTCAACAAGTTCTTCGACAATATTGCACTGGGAACAGGTCTGGGTATCCGATACGACTTGTCTTTCCTTGTACTTCGCCTCGACTGGGGAGTAGCCCTGCACGTACCTTACGAAACAGGAATCTCCAAATACTACAACATACCGAACTTCAAGGACGGAATGGGTATCCACTTCGCAATCGGTTATCCGTTCTAAAATTAGAACAAACTATATGCAGAATACAGGAAAACCCACTGAATTCTGAAACAATATCCCCAACTTGCTAAATAAGTTGGGGATATTGTTCTTTTATTAACAAAATGTAATATAAATACCTAATTAAAGATAATAGAATTCATAATCTGCCATTCATGACGAGCATCAAGCACAAGCACTCCGGCTGAACTTAAATCGATAGGCTCATCTTCACCATAATTCTGCGATTGCCTCTTTTCCCCCATCGTATACAAACGATTACGTACAATACTAAAACAAGTTTCTGTATCAATATTATCGAGTTCGGTAATCACAGTACGTCCGTTCTCCCCATCAGGCAACGATACCAATGTACGGTCTTCACCTGCAGTTTCGTAATTACGTAAAATAATATCCCAATACTTTATCACTCTTCCTTCCGCATCAAGCATCTGCATTTGGAAAGTAGGTATTCCTTCTTCCACATCTCGCTGCGTCATAACAACCGAAACCCAAAAGCTATCACCGAACACCGTACCCCTCGGTAATGAAATCGTCCCCTTAGGATAGGCTTCCTCATCAGTCCGCCAGTTCGTATCGGCACTATCCAGATAACCATCACCATTCATATCCAGCGGCAACTGCACATTCTCTGTATTACCTGGAAACCACTTGCACAAATCAACCTCATATACAGAAAACGCATTGTTCACTGCCGATCCTGCCAGTGCACAGTCATAATCCATACGCGGATTCATGCCGTTTATCACATTATCCTTATGAAAATCGAAAGCATCGTCCACACTTCTGAATCCTCCGAAGATAATAGTCTGATTACGTTTGGTCGCAACTAGCCGCAGCTTAGCCACACTACTGTCGTTTACCTGCACCGGCACACGGGTAAAATAGCCGAACGTACCCGCTACCTGCCGGCGAGCTACCATCAGTCCATGCTGTGCCTCTGCTTCAGCACTCAGTTTGGAAAGAATCACTCCATTTTCCACCAAAAAAATTTCTGCACCTGCAAAAACTTCTTCAGCATACCCTCCATTAGGGACAGTTACGGTTTCAGTCTGATTGTAATAATCCCCTACTTCTACACCTTTAAACGGCTCATAGCCTCCGTAAGTTCCGCTTTGGTAACCAATTACATATACCATGTAATTCTTTCCTTCCTCCAGACACTCACTGCCGGTAAGTGTAATTGTGACATATCGTCCCTGTCCGTCTTCCGTACTCCAGGGATAGCTTGCTTTGTTATCCGGATTACTCCAGTTTTCAATCGTCTTTTTATATACCACCTTTGCCGGGCTCTGATACTCCACAATCAGTATACTGAGCTTGTCGAACGTCTGCGTAGGTGTAACGCTCGAAATAGGACGGCGTGATGTGACAGTAGCCGGATTCACCCCTTCTCCACCTTCAAAAAGCTCGCCCACACTTTCTACCGCTACAGTAAACGTCTGCTGCAGTGGCTTCCCATTCTGTCCTTCTGCATCAAGCGACGACGAATCGCTGCAGGCAGAAAGAAGCATCAGGACGATGCCTGACATATAAATCAATCTAGTATATTTCATAAGTTAATCATCCAATTAAGAAACTTCATACCCTTGTAACTACCTTACACAGTGCCAATTGTTATTGCAACACGCCAGAACAGTCTATAGGTTTTGACGGAATCCCCAGACAATAAAAATGATTTGCCTCAATCGGGAAAAGATACTTGTCGAGGTCGTCGATAATACCTGTGCCTATATCAGTTTCGTCTTCGAAATCAAGCCCGTCGCTATTTTGCCAAGGCTTTATCAACCGTACCTTTTTGCTGGAACCTACAATACCGGTCATGGAGGTAGTAACAAACTCCGCTACAAGCGTATAGTCGTACAGCTCCCTGTCTGGAATATTGACAGGCAGCATAAATGCCGTCATGTAGCATCTGTAAACATAATCAGGAATGACTCCTGAGCCAGGTTCTGGAAGATATAAATCATCTTTTGTAAAGGTCTTATCCATCAGTACCCTGCCCTCTTCGTTGAAAGAATCATTCCCGTAAGGGCTGGTAATATAATCTGTAATTCCACTTGCTGCTGGAGCACTGGGCAATAGTTTCACTTGTGTATTCTGTGAATTATAAAGCAATATTCTCACGCGCTCTACTTCCTTCGGAATCAGATTCAGGCAAACCTGCAGACCTGCGACTCTGCGCCACAAATTAATCTCACCAATATTCTTGTCACTCTCCGATGCTGGCTTGAAATCTACGTACCCCGTAAAGAATTCCGAATGTGCCATATCAGTCGGAGTTTTACCTTCTTGAAGTGTAATCGGATCAATCAGCTTACTGCCTGTCTGAATAGACTCAGGCAAGCCATAGGTTTCTTTCGAGTTCATCCCGTCATAGTCTGGCATATTATCTTGCCCTGTCGCTCCATCTACACCTACCGCTACCAGCCGGTAAGTTTTTCCGACTACAAATGTATAGGCAAACGTATACTGAATTGCTGCTGTTTCAGTCGGAAGCGAATTAAAGTGTTCTCTCCATCCCACATTAAAGCGGGCTTTACACTCACCATCGGTCCCAGCTTCGTCCATTTCGTAAATATAGAGATATACATCCGTAACGTGCTGCACACCACGAATATTATTTCCATAATCTCTATCATAAACCGGCAAGGAAGTACGGGTCTGCAAGTCACTCTGAGCCGCAATGGTAACCGTTACTCCCTCAACAGTCTGTACCGGTTCATTCTCCTTGCTGCATGAGGCTCCCAACAGGAGGAAGCCACACACAGTCAGGGCATAAAATACAGCATGTATGAATTGTTTCATTTTCATAACCTACTTTCCTTTCATTCTTTTACGAGATAGAAACGTCCGTCATTACTCTTCATCGCACCTGCATTTACTGTAAGCGAAGTACCATCCAGCAGGTAGCGCTTTCCTGTCTGCTTGTCAACCAGTGTCCATCCCTTCCAGTTGCTGCCATAGTCCAAAGTGAATTCTGTCTGTTGCGAACCGTCCTTTACCATGAATCCTAAACCCACACGAGTTGCATTACTCATTTTCTGAATATCGAGCGCACGCTTGTCGGCTACGGTATACACCTTTACCTTCGGCATAAAGTCCTCGTCAATCAGTGAAACAATATCCTCCTTCGCATTGTATGCATCTGATGCTCCGGCACTGCGAATCAGCGAACAAGAACTTACAGAGTTACCCGATACAGCCGAGATTTTCATTTCGCCTGCTGCCGGAACAGAAGCACTGCGGGAACTTCTGGTTGCGGTACTTGCAGAAGGCTGTACAAACATATCCGAGGTATAAGTTATATTAACATTGTCTGAAGTATAACCTTCTAACGCCTCTACATAAAATGCCTGCAACGGTGCAATGGTGTTGCTCTGTTCTCCAGCTACATTAAAGCTTAAATCTCCGTTTTTACCTAAGGAAATTCTGACCAATCCCTCTTCTTCTCCGAAAACATTTTCAGAATCTATGATACGGATAGCTTGAACAGACTGTTTATTTTCTGTCAGGAATGTCTTTATATCCAGATAACTCATAAACGGATTGCCTGCCACAAAATAGGTAGCTCCCTGTTCTTCATTCCGCAATTCAAAAGTAAATGAACTACCTGCATTCTCCGGATTAAATCCAATCACTTCATAAGCAAATTTTCCATTCATATTTCTTGCCCCTTCCGGCAAAGTTTCTTTTTTAACCCATCCGCCGGAAAGCGTATAATAATTGTACTCGGTATATGCTTTCGGGAAACGAAGACGATAAGAAGTCCCCCAATCATTTCCAACCATCATCTTGATGCCCTGTGCCTGCTCGTACGGCTGAGCCACGGCATTGAATGTACGGCTCCAGTCGACAGTGGCAGCTACAGTACCGTTAGGATCAGTACCAGAAGTTGCAGTTGTAACCGCACGACTGTACATCTTCTGGCGTACTACCGGATTGTGTCGCACTTCACGATAAGTAGCCCCATTCAGCGGAGTAAAGTATGCCGGCATCTCAGGCGAAACAAACATATCGCCCGTAACCATGCCGTGAAGTGGAGTAGAAATCATATGATACATACCGCTTTGTACTTCCATTTCCACGTATGCACAGTCATACTCCAGATATTGTGTATTGAGTACAGCAGCTCCCGGTTCGAAATGAATATTCGCACAATAGTTACCGCCATAGAATTTATCTACACTACCCCAAGCATTCAAGTTCGGATAACGTGTGGCTCCTGCAGGAATCACCACATTAGTACATCCCCAAGGAGAACCGTCCGTCCAGTTGTTCCAGTTGTTCCAGTCGGTATCTGACGCATTTCTCTTCCAGGTAGTCTTCAGCGGATGTACCTGAGCACGCAGCCCGTTGTAAGTAGACAATCCCGAAATAGAATAATCGCCTACCGGCAATGACAATTCAAAGAAATAGCCATTGTTATCCTGCTGCAATGCAGCCTCCTGTTCTATCTTCTGTCCGTTGCCGTTATACGGATAGCAGGTAAATGTAAGTTCAGTACCTAATAGCTCAGGTTTAGCATCGACAGAGATACGTACATTACCCAAATAGGTTGTTTCATCCACACAAACATGTTCGGTTATACCCCTGTATACAATGTCGATTTCTCCTTGAACTTCAAGCTCTTCCGCACAGTCGGGAATACCATTCCCGTTGGCATCCGGACGGATATAGAAACCCGACAGCCAGACTGTTTCGAGCGCATCTGCCAATGAAGGGAACGAAATACGTACTTCATCGTAACCCTGTAAAGGAGTAACCTCCATATAAGCCAGTCCGGCATCGCTTATCACCTCGATGGAAGCCAATCCGCCGGAAGTAGACTCACTTGCTACCGCCTGTCCACCATTGTATGCCGCAATTGCCACATTCTGAAGAACAGACGCATTCAGCACATATCCCGGCGTACGGAGTATGGCACCTACTGGCTGTCCGCCTCTGATGGAATTAAATTTTACTGCCACGGTAGAACGGCTTATCAGGCTGACTCCAGCTACAATAGAAGCCGCTGTCTGCTGACTGTTGTCGATTACGTACGACAGGTTGTTCATGGTAGCCCCCACACTTGCCGCCGACGAAGATTTTGTTTCCGCATAGTTGATAGTCGCCCCATGCTTCTGTGCCGTGATCATTTCCATACAAGCCTCCGATGTCCCTGCATACTCTTCGCAAGTAGTGGGTTCGTAGAAAGCATAATACAAACGGAAGGTATTCAAATTGACATTCAGCAAGCCTGCAGTCCAAAGCTCCACCTGATCGAATGTCCGATCTGTTTCCACATAAAAGCGCAACTTGCTTCCGTCGTTTCCTACCAGTCCCACTCCTACCGCGTCATTTTCTGCCGTCAGTCCGGATAACACTTCTTTACCATCTTTATACAGTCTGATAAAGAAAAACTTCAAGACATCGGCACCCAGCAGCTGATTATTTGTCTGCATTACAAAACCCACACGGGTCTTTCCTCCTCCTTGCGGAGCAATGTCTTGAGAAGAATGTACACCAGCCAGACTGCCAAACTGAATCAAGCTCAATACATTGGTAGCTTCTGCATAATTAGTATAATCACCATCAACCAGATTCTGGCGGTTGTTTATCTTATTGAACAAAGAAATACCTCCCTGTGATCCACTAGATTCAACCACTGTATATTGTCCCTCATTTCCAGAAGTATTAATCATCATCGTATTACAACCCGCCACAGCTTCTTTTTTATTGCGATGAATCACCGCATACGACCATGAAGTTTCTTTTTCTTCTCGGGTATATATAGCTTTTACTACATAGTCACCATTTACTGTCATGCCGGTCATGTGGTTGCCCGATATAGAAGGAGATGTAGCTCCGCTGGGCCAACTAATAAGTGAATATGTTACAGAACCATCCGATGGTGTCGGGAGGTTGTAATAATCGGTAGAAATGGTGTCATTGCCAATGGTAAAATAAGAGGATACGTCTATCTCTACCGGATCGCGGGAGTAGGCGTAATGAACTTGCACTGCTGATAACAAATTAATACCAGAAGGTAAATCCAGTTCCAATCTTTGGGCATTCTCTTTTGTTAATATCATGCTAAACTCTCTTGCGCCTCCTACTAAAGCAGATACTCCGATACCACCTTCCGTATTAATGCTTTGAGGATTATTATCACCTGTGTCATAGGCATTTAATTTAGTAGCTCCTAAAGAAATAGAAGCTAATCCACCTCCCTTTGTATAATATCCTACTTCTGAACCAACGGGTATCGTCGCTCCAAAATCTACACGACATGTGAGTCCACCACCCAATAGTCCGCTTATAAGTTCACATACCGGTCCATCAATTAGACTCTCGTTTACTAAATCTCCTGTCCCCAAATGTGCTGGTTTTTCTTGCTTAGCTGTAGGATACGCATATGTTTCTGCTGCTATCTTTTTAGGATTCTCCCCCACAAACGCATAGTAGAACTCCAGTCCACTAAGTACTTCGACACTGATGGAAGCACAACCGATTCGTACTTCATCGAAAGGTTTAGTAGTAGTAAATGAAATTTCACTTAAACCTCCAGATACATTCAAGAGATTTAAGTTTAGTAACTGAAAATTTTCACCACTTCCTGATGTAGAGGAACCGTCTTGTTCTTCGCCTTTTAAATAAGTCTTTACCCAAAAGCCTTTCAGTACATCCAAGCTGAGCAGCCCACCCGGATCTTTATACAAGAATCCGACCTTAATGCCATTAGAAGAATCGTAGTAAACACGATTGACATCTTTTACAGACAAAATTGGAAGCCCTGCATTTACCTCTGCCAATCCCTTCAGACTAACAAAGTTATCTAAGTTCTTGTCTACCAAATATTCCAACTTATTATCCGAGTTACTTAAAACGCCTACCAAATTCTTGGTTATCTGGTTGATTACTCTTCCTTCACCCACCAAAGGGACACGACAATTGGGCTTGTATGTAGCACCGTAGGTAGCATCCTGTACCACATCAAGTCCCGAGGTACTTGCAGCCTCAGCACGTGTTCCGCCTTGTTCGAAAGATTGCACCGAGGGAAGTAAATCCTCATCGCGGCATGAATAAAATACAACTGTCAGCAGTGCAGCCAGAAACAGCGGCACCGATGCAGACCATTTCTTTCCGGCTATTCGACAGGCGGAAAGAAAACTCCTTTGTCTGGATGTCTGGAAAAATACGCTCATTATCTTTAAATTTTATAGTTTTTACAATATTTCTTCACTTCCCCGTCGTGCATAAAACGGTACTACCTGACTGCGGTTTTACGCGATTCTTTCTCTGAATAATGACGGAAAGCTGCCTGGCTCTTGCCTTCGGAATAATCATGAAAGACAGGCAGTCTTCCGGCTCCGATTCGTATCGTTCATGAGAAATCTCACTGTTGCCGGCGTCTTGCAGAAGAGCTTTTTGTTACTTGACTTCGGAAATTCAAAAAACAGGGTAAAATAGTATTGCCTGAAAGTCAGGCAATACTATTTGATTTATCATTCTGAAAATTAATCCAATTCCATTCCGTGAATCACTTCCCAGTTATCGTTTACTTTCAATACAAGTTCTTGCTTGTTGTTCAATGATTCTGGTTTGTCATTTGGATTTTCTGAATCTGGATCAGGATCAACACCCGGCTGTTCGGGATCTGCTTCATCATTCATTCTGGTACCAATACCATACAAGTGGTTACGTACGAGGCTGTAGGTGTTTGAAGATTCACCAGAAAGAGAAGTGCTCCAGTTAGTAGATCCACTATTCCAGCATGTAATTGTTTGCTTCAACTGTTCATCCGCTGAACCCAGATTCACTTTCCAGCTTCTAAGCGAATCTCCATCTTCCTTTGTCAATTGCAAAGTCAGAGTCTGTTTTCCATCTACATGTGCAAACGGGATAACAAATTCACCACCAAAAGCAGAACCTTTCTGGAAAGTAGGATATGTACCAGCTGCAGGGCTGCTACTAGGTCTACATGGATTTTTCCAGTTTTCACCCGCATCAATCAAATTATCACCGTTATCATCCTTAATAGCAGTAAACCATTTATTCAAATCAATAGTGCTAATCACATAAGTTTCACTTCCAGATTTGCCATTGGTACCGTTTACTACATATTTTACATTAGCATTACCAGAACCATTTCCAGTAAAATCAAAGCTATTGAAATTACCAAGAACCAATGACTGATTCTGAGCACTTGCAACCAGTTTCAGATACTTGGCACCTTCCATAAAAGGAATATCTTTAACGTAGGCAAAAGCACCTGCTACCTGACGGTTCAGTACTACCGGTTTCTTGAAACCTTTTCCCTTTTCAACAGCCAATTCCATCTGTCCGGCAAAGATTTCTTCACCTGCAGTACTACATGGCAACACCATGTTTTCGTTGAAAGTACTTTCTTTTGCAACATTTGTGACATCAGTCAAAGTATAAGCACTGCTATTGCTATAACCTACCGCATAAATCTTATAAGTACCGGCAGCAAGTTTATCTGCACCCTTCAGTTCAATAGTAGTCTGCCGACCGTGACCACCGGTAGTATATGGTGTTGAACCATCTTTATCCCAGTTAGAGATTGTTGTTACATACTTTACATTACCAGCACCATCACAAATCCACAGCTTCACATTTTCAATAGTCTGTTTAGCCTCAGCACTATACAGCGGACGTCCGGCACGGGTAGCCAGTCCGTCGCCACCATTTTCCACCTGAAGTGTGATAATCTGAGCACCGTCAGCTACACTCTCTACACCTGTTCCATCTTGCACATAGACAACTTCCTTGTCGCAAGAGTTGAACGACAATGATGCCATCAAAGCCATTCCCAATAAGTAATTTTTCTTCATACTTAAAAATTTAAACTATAAATAATAACATTATCAATAATCGGTCAATCAATCCAGTTCCATACCGTGCAGTAACTCCCAGTTATCGTTTACCCGAAGGTAAATCTCGAAGTCGCCCTCACCGCTTCCGCCTTCGTCTACATACACATACTTCAGGATGGTAATCTCGTTACGCCCCATGGTGATGTTTATGTCCTGTGGCTCCAGCGTAGGATAATAAGCAGCTCTGCCCTGACTTCCGGCTGCCGATTTGTCGATAAACATCACACTCAGCGTAGAACCTTCGTACGACGGCGACGGACACATCAGGGTTTCGCTCTTTATTTCACTGCGTATCTCCTGCCAGTCGAGCTCGGTATGTATATCGGTCAGGGTGGAATACTGGAAACCATTGTCTACAAAATTGTAAATATCCTGTATATCCTTGGTGGAGAAGTCGATGTTATCGGGGATTCCCTCCGCCTTGATAAGCAAGTTGCCCTTGGTACGCTCCATGGCAAGCGAATGTTCTTCGTTGCCGTAACGATAGTCGAACGTAGCACTTGCCAGATAGATGTCGTTTGCCGCCGCACCCACAGCTTCCATTTCTGCCGTAGTAGCATCTTCTCCCAGCGGCTCGTCGCTTTTCATGTTTCCCCATACGGTAAGAGTATATTTTCCATACGGCAACGACTCGGGAAGAGTGATAAGCTGAGTCTGATTATCGTTGTCTACCAGCGTATTTTTCTGCTCTGCCACTACCTTTCCTTCGGCATCGTGTACAATGTAATATAGCGTGCTCACGTAATCGCGAAACGGCAGGTTTTCTGCCTTGCGCTCCATCAGTCCCAGCTTCACGGCATCGTCGATGTTGAAGTAATTCTTATCTTTTACTGTAAGCGTAACCTGCAGCGGCGGACAGGGAGGAATGGAGTCGCGTATGCAACTGCTCCACAGAAGACACACAGCCACCGGCAATACATACAATATCTTTATTCCTTTACTCATAGTCTTTTCCTTCTGTCAATGCTTGAAATGCCGGTGTCGTAAGGTAAGGAAGGAAATCCGGCTCTGTTTGCATTCGTTCCTTTAATCGGCTGTCGGGCAGCGCATGTTCCAGACGGGCTGCTACCTCGTCTGCCTCTTTCTGCATACGTGCAGCCACCAGCGCACGTACGTATTCTGCCAGCGGAGTGTGGTCTTCGCAGCGATCCATAATGGAAGCCGCATGCTGTGTATCGCCAACACTGAGCGATACAACCGCCGCATTCACGTCTTCGTACCCTTGCATCAGCGTGTATGCCTCTTGCAGCTTTCTTTCCTGTGCCTTAAGCAATGCCAGGTTGTAGCGCGCCTGAGGCAGTTCGGTATTGGTCTGAAGCAGCTCAATAGCTTTTTCGTTGTTTCCCTTATATACATATACGGCTGCCTTGGTATTCAGCACCTCGGGTGAATATTCTTTCAACCCGTTGAGCACAGCTTCTGCCTCGTTTGCCTTGTCTTCACGCAGCAGAAGTACCGCCAGATTATTGGCTGCCACCTGCGACTGCGGGAAGTAGTGCAGAATGGTACGGTATACCTCCTTCTTCTCTTCGGGAGTCTTCTTCAGGGTCGATACGCGCAACAGCTCTTCTTCATTGAAGGCATCGGGACGCTTGCCGTACATGTCGAGCAGTTCGGCATCGGTAGTGAAACTCTTCAGTGTATATGTATATACGTATTCTACCTTGCGGTCTTTCTGCAAGTAATTGTTTTTGATGTCGTTCCAGCAAGACAGACGGCGGATATAGCGTTCTGCCACATCGTCGTTCTCGGCATTATACTTATCTAATATCTCTCTTACCTTCAGCGAGTCGGGGTGTCCGTCGGCAATCATTGCCTGCAGCACCGGCATCCAGCCTTCGGGACGGGAACCGACACTGAAACGTGAAGCCTGCGACGCACTGATATGAAGCTGGTCTACCAGCCAGTTTTTGGCAGAATTGGCACGGTTGCGCGACAAGGTAGTATTGAAAGCATACGAACCGTCAGCCGATGCCATACCGTAAATGCTTACCCTGTTCAGTGTGGCAAGCGAGTCTGTCACGATTTTCTGCAGCGTAGCAAGCATACGGTTCATCTCGTTGCGGTTATCACCCAGCGAGAGGTTGATGTCGTAACGGTTTATCACGAACTGCAACAAAGCTTCTCCTCTGCCTTCCATAACCTTGGGACGGATAACAAACTCTGGCTCAATCCAGTTCAGTTGAAGCGATTTCTTAGGTTCTATCAGCGTAGGGATATTGTTGATGTAAGCAATATCTACGGTATCGGCAATACCACACTCACCACATCCGTCGGTAGAAAGTACGGCCACAATGCGTCCGCCGTCAATATCGGCAGGCACGGCTACCCGTTCGGAATAGGTTACATCGTACTCCTTGCGGTTGTTTACCTTGCGTGCGACATTTGCCAGTGTATCAACATAGCCGTCGAGAAGTACACGGCGGTTCATTTTCTTACTATAGATAGGAGCATCGAACACCATAGGAGTGTATTCTGCCAGCATAGAGTCTTTCTGCAGCAACTGCGGAACAACAATGAGGCGGGTGCGACCTGTAAAGGCCTTTGCCGGAATGTGAATATTCACATCCACACCCACAGTAGACATGCTGTCGGGGATCAGTGTACGCACCGGTGTTACCACAACTTTCTTACTCATACCCGATGATGCACAGCCGGCTACTCCAAGCCACAAGCATCCAGCCCAGATTAAATATGTATATCTGAATTTCATATTGCAAACGTTTAAAAGATATAAGAAACCGATACAGCCAATTTTGTAAGCCCCCAATAATCTTTGGTCTTGTCTTCATGGCACTTACTGCAAGGAATGCGGGGACTCTCCTTATACCACAGGCGAGCGTATCCGGCACCAATCAGCGCTTCCAGATTCCAGTGCGACGACAATATCCAGTTGTAGCCATAGGTTACTCCCCCTCCGGCCAAGTAACCGTCGTATCGCTTATCACTGAAACCTCCATAATATTGTGCTCCATGCAAGTGAGCTCCTACAAAATGACCTTCAAAACTCTCGCAGAACCAGTATCTCAATTCTGGTTGCACAAGCCAGAAACGCATCTTTCTGTCATCCCTAAACGTCCAAGGATTGTATGCCAGCTGCCAGTCGGTAGTAAACTTTCGGCTCAAACCAATTTCAACGCTGGCATTGGGGGTAGTAGCTCCCCAATAAAGAGCATTTGTCTTCAAAGCTACGTTTTGAGCATTTCCGTTTCCTCCGAAACACAGAAAGGCACATAGAAAGAGTAATTTTCTATATTTCCGTATCATCTACACTATCATTTTATTTTTTTTGCAAAGGTAAACAGCAACGGAAATACAAAAATTACAAATTCACGTCAAATAATTACGATTTACAATCACCCTATAATTCTAGTCAACCTATACAGTTTTTCCAATTGCTTCTTTTCGTATTTCTTTAGGAGTCTTTCCAAAATATTTTTTACAGAATGTATCCAGATACGAGGTTGAAGAGAACTTATATTTTTCGGCAATCTCACTAAATGACAAATTGCTCAAAGCAATATCGCGCTTCACAAACTCCTGTTTACGTAATAAGAGCCAGTTTTTAGCTGTTTCATTGAAAGTTTCCTTAAAGTGCCGATTAAACGTACTCTGACTCATATTTGCCTGTAAAGCAAAATGCTTGACATCAAATATCTTGCGGCTATTCATTAATACAAAATCCTTAAATTCTAAATTTTGGCCCAAAACGGGATAGAAAAACAAAGCCAGTTCTTCTTTTGTATATCCGGCACGCAAATACAAGAAAAGTTCATCACGCTTTATCTGATGATAGTGTATGCACCCCAATCCCTCTTTTAAACAATCTACTAGTAAAGAAAAGAAACTTTGCAAGCGTATATCTAGTTTCAAGCAATATGGATTTTGACAAGTGCTTTCAGATATAAAATGCGACAACTGTTGAATGGAAAAACGCGAGCACAACCTCAAATCGTTTGTAAACGAACATAATAATAAGGTCGTAGCTTTCCGAGCAAAGGTCGTTATTTGTTTATTTTTTGGAAGTAAAAACATATACCCCAATTGAGGAGTAAAATATTTATCTATTTCATATCTTATCTCAATATCTCCTTGTAACAAAATAACCAAAAAAGTTGTATTAAGAA
>OHAH01000900.1_pt1 | contig 21966 bp, 20 predicted proteins | sample 1577071 | NCBI WGS metagenome assembly OHAH01 (sample SAMEA3541520, study PRJEB24748) | human gut metagenome | biome: human gut; feature: human-associated habitat; material: faeces | place: China | collected 2012 | reverse complement strand
GTACGCAGATTAGCCGAGGCTATAGCTTTGGCAAGCTGAATGCGAGATTTGAGCGGGCCGGGCATGCCCGGCCCCTACCGCAGCACTATAGCATACAAAAACACCGCCGTTGACGATTTGGCTCGTCAGCGGCGGTGCGGTTTATTTATGTTGGAATCAGTAGTTCTTAGCCTCTTCCTCGCCGGTCATGACGCGGAGAGCGCCCTGGCAGAGGGCGAGTAGCTCGTCCTCGCCGGGGTAGGTGGTGACAGGGGCGATCCAGCCGAGGTACTCGGTCAGGGTCTTGGCGGTGAAGGGGTTGTAGGCAATGCCGCCGGTCAGGATGATCTGGTCGACCTTGCCGTGCAGGACAGCGGCCATAGCGCCGGCGTCCTTGGCGATCTGGTAGAAGAATGCTTCCCAGACCTGCTTTGCCAGCGCGTTGCCGGACTCGGCCATCTTGCCGACCTCACGGGCATCGTTCGTGTGCAGATAGCCGTTAAAGCCGCCGTTGCCGCAAATCTTCTTATAAACTTCCTTCTGGGTGTACTTACCGCTGAAGCACATCTTGACGAGGTCGCCGACGGGCACGGTGCCGCTGCGCTCAGGGCTGAAACAGCCCTCGCCGTCGAGGATGTTGTTGACATCCACGACCTTGCCGTGGTCATGCGCACCGACGGAGACACCGCCGCCCATGTGGATGACGATGAGGTTCAGATCCTCGTAGCGCTTGCCGTTCTCCTTGGCAAAGCGGCGGGCGACGGCCTTCTGGTTCAGCGCGTGGAAGATGGAGCGGCGCGGCAGCTCCGGCATACCGGAAATGCGGGCCTTATCGGTCAGCTCGTCAACAACGACGGGGTCAACGATGTAGCTGGGCACGCCCAGGGAATCGCCGATTTCGCGGGCCAGAATGCCGCCCAGGTTGGAGGCATGCTGGCCCTGCACACCGGCCTTCAGGTCAGCCAGCAGGGCATCGCTGACGGCGTAGGTGCCGCCGGGGATGGGCTTGAGCAGGCCGCCGCGGCCCACGATGACGTTCAGGGTCTTGGGGTCGCAGTCTTTCTCCTTCAGGAAGTCCAGAATGATTTCCTTGCGGAAGTCCTTCTGGTCGATGACGCTGGCGTACTTGGCGATCTCCTCGGTAGGGTGGCGCAGCGTTTCTTCAAACAGCAGGGTCTCGTCCTCGAACACGCCGACCTTGGTGGAGGTGGAGCCGGGGTTGATGACCAGGGTTTTGATGGACATTGGTAACGTCTCCTTTTAAAATTCTTTGGCTTCCCCCTTGGGGGGAAGCTGCCGCCCGCAGGCGGCTGATGAGGGGGCGGCCTCTCCATGATGGCCCGCAAACGACCAGTCACAGCAGGTACAGCCCTCATCCGGCCTCGCTAAGTTCGGCCACCTTCCCCCGATGGGGAAGGCTTTTTACAATTACTGATCCAGCCCCGCTGCGACCACAGCAGCCAGTGCGATGGAGTTGACCTTCGTCTGGAAGGAATCGGAGCGGCTCGTCAGGATAGCGGGGACCTTGGTACCGGTCAGGATGCAGCCGTTCTTGCAGTCGGCAGTGTGGACCAGCGTCTTGTAGACGAGGTTGCCGGCCTGAATGTCGGGGAACAGCAGAATGTCCGCATGGCCTGCAGCCGGGCGGTCCTGGGCGCCCTTGTGGTGGGCAGCCTCGGGATCAATGGCAATGTCCATCGAAAGGGGACCGTCAACGACACAGCCGGTGATCTTGCCCTCGGCGTTCATCTTGCGCAGCTCGTCGGCATCGACGGTGCAGGGCATCTTCGGGTTGACGACCTCAACGGCGGCCAGCGGCGCGACCTTGGGGCACTCGACGCCGCAGGCATGGGCAACGGCGACGGTGTTCTCGATGATATGTACCTTATCCTCCAGCGTCGGGTAGGTCATGAAGGCGACGTCGGTCAGGAACAGCAGCTGCTCAATGCCCTTGACCTCAAAGACAGCCACATGAGACAGCGTATTGCCGGTGCGCAGACCGACTTCCTTGTCCAGCACGCTCTTGAGGAAGGTCTTGGTGTCCAGCAGGCCCTTCATGTACATGTTGGCCACGCCGTCGTGGGCCAGCTTGACGGCCTTCAGGGAGGCCTGCACCTTGTCAGGCTCGTTGATGATCTCATAGTCGGAGAGGTCGATGTTCAGCTCGGCTGCGATCTTGCGGATGGCAGCCTCATCGCCGACCAGAATGGCGTCGGCAATGCCCTGCTTGTGGGCGGCGTCGACAGCCTCCAGAACAGCGTCATCCTCGGCGGCGGCCACGGCCAGCTTCTGCTTGCCGCAGGTCTTTACTTTCGCGATCAGGTCCTCAAAATTCATTTTACAGCACCTCGTTTTGCTTCTTTCCAAAGGCGGGGCCGCTCTCAAAAAAGCCCCGTATGTTAAAATAATAACACGTTATGCGCCGTGGGTCAAGAGGGGGAAGGGGAGCGCGGCATCAAAAAATATTTTTCGCCTTTTTTTCGCCTTTTCTGTGTCTGCCTATATTTAAATAGGTAGGAAATCCTCCTGTTTGCGAAATCCTGACTGAATTTTAATAAATTCGTCATTGACAAAACCTTAACAAGATGGTAAAACTATAGTAGCGGTTCGGGAAACACCGGCCCGCAGCGGCACCTTGCCGCCGTATTTCTGACCCAATGGAGAAGCCCCAAAGAGCCAGCGTCGGCGTCGGTGCCTTGCTTTACCCCTTATGTTGTTTATTTTTTAACAACTAAGGCGCAAATCCAACCGGAAAGGTTCACCACCCATGCCCACCATCGCCATGTATCCCGGCAGCTTCGACCCCGTCACGAACGGGCATCTCGATATTATCAAGCGCTCCAGCCGTATGTTTGACAAGGTGATCGTCGCGGTGCTGGTTAACAGCGCCAAGACCCCGCTTTTTACGGTAGAGGAGCGCGTTGCCATGCTGCGGGAGTCCTGCAAGAACATCCCGAATGTCGAGATCGACTCCTTCAACGGGCTGACGGTTACCTTCGCCAAGCAGAAGGGCGCTACCGTCATGGTGCGCGGTCTGCGCGCGGTCACGGATTTCGAAAATGAAATTCAGCTGGCCCACACGAACTTTGCCATGATGCCCGAGATCGAGACGGTGTTCCTGGCCACGGCCATCAAGTGGAGTTATCTTTCCTCCACCATCGTGCGGGAGGCCGCCCACTACGGGCAGGATGTTTCCCGCTTTGTGCCCCGCAACGTTGAGCGTGCGCTCATTGCCAAGCGCGAGGCAGGGGAGCTGTAAAACCGCATTCAAGCCGCGTCTTCCGTCGGCCTGAAAATAAATTGTTACTCAATAGTCCATCCAAAGAGAGAATTTTTAGGAGGCTACTTATGAAAAAGATCGTCATCGCCAGCGCCTGCCGTACTGCCATTGGCAAGTTCGGCGGCACCCTCGCCAATGTCCCCGCCGCTGAGCTGGGCTCCATCGTCATCAAGGAGGCTCTGAACCGCGCCAACGTCAAGCCGGAGCAGGTCGACCATGTCTACATGGGCTGCGTCATCCAGGCCGGTCTGGGCCAGAACGTCGCTCGTCAGGCTTCCCTGAAGGCCGGCCTGCCCATCGAGACCCCCGCCGTCACCGTCAACGTCGTCTGCGGCTCCGGTCTGAACTGCGTCAACATGGCTGCCCAGATGATCGAGGCCGGCGATGCCGACATCGTCGTTGCAGGCGGCATGGAGAACATGGACATGGCTCCGTTCGCCATGATGAAGGGCCGCTACGGCTACCGCATGGGCTCCCCCATGGGCAAGAGCGAGCTGGTCGACACGATGGTCAACGACGCTCTGTGGGATGCCACCGGCTTCAACATGCACATGGGCATGACCGCCGAGAATGTCTGCACCAACGAGACCTACCAGAAGAAGTACGGTTACAACCCCATCAGCCGTGAGCAGCTGGACGAGTTTGCCTTCCATTCTCAGGAGAAGGCCGCTAAGGCTATTGCCGACGGCGCCTTCAAGGACGAGATCGTTCCCGTTGTCATCAAGGGCAAGAAGGGCGACACCGTGTTTGATACCGACGAAGGCCCCCGCATGAGCTCCATGGAGGTTCTGGGCAAGCTGAAGCCCTGCTTCAAGAAGGACGGCATCGTCACCGCCGCCAACTCCTCCGCCATCAACGACGGCGCTGCTGCTCTGGTCGTCATGAGCGAGGAGAAGGCCAAGGAGCTGGGCGTTGAGCCTCTGGCTACCTGGGTCGCTGGTGCTCTGGCCGGTGTTGAGCCCGAGGTCATGGGCCTGGGCCCCATCGCCGCCACCAAGAAGGTCATGGCCAAGACCGGCCTGACCGTGGACGACATGGATCTGATCGAGGCCAACGAGGCTTTTGCCGCTCAGTCTGTTGCCGTCGGCGAGGCTCTGCACTTCGACCAGAGCAAGCTGAATGTCAACGGCGGCGCTATTGCGCTGGGCCATCCCGTCGGCGCTTCCGGTGCCCGTATCCTCGTCACCCTGCTGTACGCCATGAAGCACCGCGGTGCGCATAAGGGTCTGGCTACCCTGTGCATCGGCGGCGGTATGGGCTGCGCCACCATCGTTGAAATGTAATTACCGGAGGAATACACAATGTCCTTTGTTACTACCGAGATTCAGGACGCCGTTGCCGTCCTGACCATTGACCGCCCGAAGGCGCTGAACGCGCTGAACCCGGAGGTTCTGGCTGATTTGAAGGCCGCTTTTGAGGCCATCGATCAGAACGCCGTCCGCTGTGCCGTCCTGACCGGCGCCGGTGACAAGAGCTTCGTCGCCGGTGCTGACATCGGCTCGATGTCCACCATGACGAAGGCCGAGGGTGAAGCGTTCGGCAAGCTGGGCAACGACGTTTTCCTGATGATCGAGCACTTCCCGCTGCCCGTCATCGCTGCTGTCAACGGCTTCGCGCTGGGCGGCGGCAATGAGCTGGCCATGAGCTGCGACATCCGCCTCTGCTCCGACAATGCCGTCTTTGGTCAGCCGGAAGTGGGCTTAGGTATCACGCCGGGCTTCGGCGGCACCCAGCGTCTGGCACGCCTTGTCGGCATGGGCATGGCCAAGCAGCTCGTCTACTCTGCCCTGAACATCAAGGCAGACGAGGCCCTGCGCATTGGTCTGGTCAACGCCGTCTACACGCAGGAGGAGCTGATGCCCGCTGCGCTGAAGCTGGCCGGCAAGATCGCCAAGAATGCTCCCATTGCGGTCCGCAATTGCAAGAAGGCCATCAACGACGGCATCAGCCTGCCCATTGAGAAGGCTGTTGAGGTCGAGGAAAAGCTGTTCGGCGACTGCTTCGAGACCCACGACCAGGTCGAGGGCATGGGCTGCTTCCTGAGCCGCGAGAAACCGAAACCGAAGCCGGTTTTCACGAATAACTAAATTCAACTACAATCTTGTAGGGGGCGGCGTCCCCGACGCCCTGCGGGCGGATGCGAGCACACGCCCCTACAGCCCCGCAACAACATAATTTGGAGGTACTTACTATGAAGGTAGGCGTTATTGGCGCTGGCACTATGGGCCAGGGCATTGCAAAGGCATTTGCACAGGTTGAGGGCTTCACCGTCGCTCTGTGCGACATCAAGCAGGAGTGGGCCGATGGCGGCAAGAACAAGATCGCTGCCGGTTATGCCAAGCTCGTTGCCAAGGGCAAGCTGGATCAGGCTGAGGTTGACCGCCGCATGGCTGCCATCACCGCTGGCCTGAAAGAGGATCTGTGCGCTGACTGCGACCTGATCGTTGAGGCTGCTTTCGAGGATATGAAGGTCAAGCAGACCACCTTTGGCGAGCTGGACAAGATCTGCAAGCCCGAGTGCGTTTTCGCTTCCAACACTTCCTCTCTGTCCATCACCGAGATCGGCAAGGGTCTGAGCCGTCCTCTGGTCGGCATGCACTTCTTCAACCCCGCTGACCGCATGAAGCTCATCGAGGTCATCGCCGGTGTGAACACCCCCGCCGAGACCGTCGAGACCATCAAGAAGATCAGCGTTGAGATCGGCAAGACCCCCGTTCAGGTCAATGAGGCTGCCGGCTTCGTCGTCAACCGCATCCTGATCCCGATGATCAATGAGGCCGCCTTCATCAAGATGGAGGGCGTCTCCGACATCGCCGGTATCGACACCGCTATGAAGCTGGGTGCCAACCACCCGATGGGCCCCCTGGAGCTGGGCGACTTTGTTGGTCTGGACATCTGCCTGGCCATCATGGACGTTCTGTACAAGGAGACCGGCGACAGCAAGTACCGTGCCTGCCCGCTGATCCGCAAGATGGTCCGCGGCGGCAACCTGGGCTGCAAGACCGGCAAGGGCTTCTACGTTTACAACGCAGACCGCACCAAGACCCCTGTCGACGCCCTGTAATTCAGTGACTTACGCGCCTGGCGCGGTCAAAACCGTGCTGGGCCGCGTTTGTTTGGTCGGGCAGTATAGCCCGGCCCCAGTATATGGAGGTTTTATCAATGGATTTTACTCTGTCTAAACAGCAGCAAATGGTCCAGAAGATGTACAAGGAGTTTGCTGAAAACGAAGTCAAGCCCCTCGCCAAGAAGGTCGACGCGGAGGAGTACTTCCCCAAGGAGACCGTCGAGAAGATGGCTAAGCTGGGCATGATGGGCATCTACTTCCCGAAGTCCGTCGGCGGTGCAGGCGGCGACGTCCTGTCCTACGTCATGGCTGTCGAGGAGCTGTCCAAGGTCTGCGGCACCACAGGTGTTATCCTGTCCGCCCACACCTCTCTGTGCGCGGCTCCCATCTATGAGAACGGCACCCCCGAGCAGAAGGCCAAGTACCTGCCCAAGCTGTGCAGCGGCGAGTGGGTCGGCGCGTTCGGCCTGACCGAGCCCGGTGCCGGTACCGACGCTCAGGGCCAGCAGACCTTCGCCGTTGACGAGGGCGACCACTGGAAGCTGAACGGCTCCAAGATCTTCATCACGAACGCAGGCTTTGCCGATGTGTTCATCATCATTGCCGTCACTGGCTTTGTCACCGACAAGCGCGGCCGCAAGCAGAAGGAGATCAGCGCCTTCATCGTTGAGCGCACCGATCCCGGCTTCAAGGTCGGCAAGCCCGAGGACAAGATGGGCATCCGCGGTTCTTCCACCTGCGAGCTCATCATGGAGGACTGCATCATCCCGAAGGATCGTCTGCTGGGCGTGAAGGGCAAGGGCTTCCAGCTGGCCATGGCTACGCTGGACGGTGGCCGTATCGGCATCGCCTCCCAGGCTCTGGGCATTGCCGAGGGCGCCATCGACGAGACCGTCGCCTATGTCAAGGAGCGCAAGCAGTTTGGCCGCTCCATCGCACAGTTCCAGAACACCCAGTTCGAGCTGGCCGAGATGAAGGCCCGCGTTGACGCCGCCAAGTATCTGGTCTACGCAGCTGCCCAGAAGAAGCAGGCTGCCATGGACGGCCAGAAGGTCCGCTACAGCGTTGAGGCTGCCGAGGCCAAGCTCATTGCCGCCCGCACCGCCAGCGACGTGACCCGCCGCTGCCTGCAGCTGTTCGGCGGTTACGGCTACACCCGCGATTACCCCATCGAGCGCATGATGCGTGATGCCAAGATCACCGAGATCTACGAGGGCACCAGCGAAGTCCAGATGATGGTCATCGGCGGCGCGCTGCTGAAGTAAGGAGGACAGACGTAATGAAAGCAATCGTTTGTGTCAAACAGGTTCCCGATACGCAGGGCAAGGTCGCTGTCAAGGCTGACGGCACCATGGATCGCTCTGCCATGGCTACCATCACCAACCCCGACGACCTGAACGCCGTCGAGGCCGCCCTGCAGCTGAAGGACGAGACCGGCTGCGAGGTCGTCGTCGTCACCATGGGCCCGCCGCCGGCAGAGGGTATGCTGCGTGAGCTGATGGCCCGCGGCGCTGACCGCGGCGTGCTGGTCTCCGGCCGCGAATTCGGCGGTTCCGATACCTTCGCTACCTCCCAGATCCTGGCCGCAGCCGTCAACAAGATCGGCGTCGGCCCCGAGGACATTGTTTTCTGTGGCCGTCAGGCCATCGACGGTGATACCGCTCAGGTCGGCCCCCAGATCGCCGAGAAGCTGCATCTGCCCCAGGTCACCTATGTCACCGAAATCAAGAAGGACGGCAACGCCCTGACCGTAAAGCGTCAGCTTGAGGACGGCTACATGGAGCTGAAGGTCCAGACTCCCTGCCTGCTGACCTGCATCAAGGAGCTGAACACTCCGCGTTACATGAGCGTTTCCGGCATCTTCGAGTGCTACGACAAGCCGCTTGAGGTCTTTGATTACAACGCTCTGAAGGACGATCCGCTCATCGAGACCGACACCATCGGTCTGAAGGGCTCCCCGACGAACGTTTACAAGTCCTTTGCTCCTCCGGTCAAGGGCGCCGGCATGAAGGTCGAGGACGCTGCCCAGCTGGTCGGCATCCTGAACGACAAGCACCTGATTTGAGGAAGGAGAAACGAACAATGGCTGAATTCAATGCAATGGACACCGCCGCCTTCAAGGGCGTGTGGGTATTCTGCGAGCAGCGCGAAGGTCAGATCCAGACCATCAGCTATCAGCTGCTGAGCGAAGGCCGCAAACTGGCCAACGACCTGGGCGTTGAGCTTTGCGGCGTTGTTATGGGCAGCGAGCTGAACGAGGACTATGTCAAGGCGCTGGGCGGCTACGGTGCTGACCGCGTTTACAACATCGACAGCCCTCTGCTGAAGGACTACACCACCGATGGCTATGCCAAGGCGCTGTGCGACCTCATTATGGAGAAGAAGCCCGAGATCATGCTGATCGGTGCGACCAACCTGGGCCGCGACCTCGGCCCCCGCTGCGCAGCCCGTCTGCACACCGGTCTGACCGCCGACTGCACCCATCTGGACGTCGATGTCGAGAAGTACAAGAACTTCCTGCGCACCACCTCCAACATTGATGTGGACAACACCAAGTTTGAGGAGAACACCAACCTGAAGATGACCCGCCCGGCTTTCGGCGGCCACCTGATGGCTACCATCATCTGCCCCCGCTTCCGCCCGCAGATGTCCACCGTGCGCCCCGGCGTTATGCAGACCCAGCCGTTTGACGAGGCCGGTGCTGCCAAGGTCGTAGTTGAGAAGGTCACCCCCGCTCTGACCGCTGAGGACATCCATGTTGAGGTTCTGGACATCAAGAAGAGCGCCGAGAAGCTCGTTGACCTGATCGGTGCCGACGTTGTCGTCGCCGTGGGCCGCGGTATCTCTGCCGACCCCGACAAGGGCATCAAGCTGGCTGAGGAGCTGGCCGGTGTTCTGGGCGGCGTTGTCGGTGCCTCCCGTGCCGTCACCGATGAGGGCTGGCTGTCTGCTGACCATCAGGTCGGCCAGACCGGCAAGACCGTGCATCCCCGCATCTACGTTGCCCTGGGCATCTCTGGTGCTATCCAGCACGTGGCCGGCATGCAGGACTCCGAGACCATCATCGCCATCAACAAGAACGAGAACGCCCCCATCTTCGATGTCGCCTCCTACGGCATCGTCGGTGATCTGTACAAGGTCGTTCCCGAGCTGATCAAGGAGATCAAAGCTGCCAAGGCTTGATTGAATCGTAAAGCGTAATAAGGGCCGCACCCCGCATAAGGGCGCGGCCCTTTTTGCATGCAAAATGCTTTCGCAACATACTTTTGTTAAAAGAATGTTTACAAATGCGCCATAAAGAGGTACAATAAAAGCGTTGCGTTTTGCGGAAAATATCGACGCAGCAAGGATATATGATTCATAAATCGGAGGTACATCATGGAAAAACTCTTCCACCTGAAAGAGAACCACACGGATGTCAAAACCGAAGTCATGGCCGGTATCACGACCTTTATGACGATGGCCTACATCCTGGCGGTCAACCCTAACATTCTGTCTGCGGCTGGTATGGATGCCGAAGCCGTGCTGATCGCCACCTCGCTGGCAGCGTTTGTCGGCACCATGTGCATGGCGCTGATGGCCAACTACCCGTTCGCGCTGGCCCCCGGCATGGGCCTGAACGCCTACTTTGCCTACACCGTTGTGCTGACGATGGGCTACAGCTGGCAGATGGCCCTGCTGGCCGTCTTTGTGGAGGGCATCGTCTTTATCATCCTCTCCCTGACCAATGTGCGTGAGGCCATCTTCAACGCCATCCCCATGACGCTGAAATCCGCCGTCAGTGTCGGCATCGGCCTGTTTATCGCGTTCGTCGGCTTGCAGAACGCCAAGCTCATCGTCAACAGCGATTCCACCCTGCTGACCTACCAGCACTTCAAGGGCGAGACCTTCCACAGCGTCGGCGTTGGTGCACTGCTGGCCCTGATCGGTGTGCTGATCATCGCCGTCATGCTCATCAAGCAGGTCAAGGGCGCCATCCTGTACGGCATCCTGATCACCTGGGTGCTGGGCATCGTCTGCGAGCTGGCCGGTATCTACATCCCCGATCCCGACGCCGGTATGTATTCGGTCATTCCCACCGCTTTTGTCAGCTTTGATTTCTCCTCTCTGGGCAAAACTTTCGGCCAGGTGTTCAATCTGGACTTCACTAATTTCAACATCGTCAACTTCATCGTTGTCATGTTCGCATTCCTCTTTGTTGACCTGTTCGACACGCTGGGCACCCTGATCGGTGTTGCCTCCAAGGCTGACATGCTGGACGAGGACGGCAAGCTGCCCCGCATCAAGGGTGCGCTGCTGGCCGATGCCGTCGCCACCAGCGTAGGCGCTGTGCTGGGCACTTCCACCACCACCACCTACGTCGAAAGCTCTTCCGGCGTTACCGTGGGCGGCCGCACCGGTCTGACCGCCACCACCACCGCGGTGCTGTTCCTGCTGGCCAGCATCTTCAGCCCGCTGTTCCTCACCATTCCGTCCTTCGCCACCGCCCCGGCGCTGATCGTCGTCGGCTTCTACATGATGGGCGCTGTCGCCAAGATCAACTTTGACGACATGACCGATGCCATCCCGGCGTTCCTGACCATCCTGGTCATGCCGCTGGCCTACAGTATTTCTGAGGGTATTGCCATCGGCATCATCTCCTGGACGCTGATCAACGTCTTGACCGGCAAAGCCAAGGAAAAGAAGATCACCCCGCTGATGTATGTGCTGACGGTGCTGTTTATCCTGAAGTATATTTTCCTGTAAGCTAATAAAGCAAAAATCCGCAGCCCGTAAAAAGGCTGCGGATTTTTTGCATTATACTAAAGGGGCGCCCTGTGTTTGGCAGCGCCTTATCTATTTATAAGATGCCGCGTCCCAGCGTGAAGGTCAATCCGCCACCGCCGGGGCGGACAGCAGCTCCGGTGGTAACTCGCTCTCGTCCTCATTGACGAGGGAATCATCGACATCGAATGTCGCATTAAAGGCCTTTGCGGCAGCATCCGCCAACAGATCGACATCGACCAGTTCACTGTCTGCCATGACATACAGCAGCTTATCATCAAAGCTGACCACGCGGGCCTTATCTGCCTCCACGCAGACCCACTTGCGCATACTGATGTTTTCCTCCATCGAATCGGCGATCTCGCGGGCATCGGCCTTGTCCTTGAGGCGCAGCAGCACCAGGCTGTACGCCTGGCTTCCGGTCATCGGCTCGCTGACTACTGCGGCATCCACCTTGTCCACATTGTCCGTGGTCAGCCCTGCCAGATAGCCGTACCAGCTCTCGTCGGTCAGGTCGATGGCCACCGTCTCCATGCCCATCAGGTCAACCGGCTGGACGTCATAAATAGCATCCACCATCTCGCTCAGCTCCGCGTCCGGCTGCGGCTCGGCGGTCTCACCGGTATCCTCATCGTCAACGCTGAACTCCGGGTCCAGCTCCGCGCCTTCCTCGGGTCTTGTGGCAGGTTGGTTTGCAAGATCGTTGCTGTCAGCCTTTTGGCTGCCGCAGGCAGACAGGAACAGGGCAGTCAGCAGGGCTGTTGCAAAAAGCAGCTTTTTCATCGTAAAATTCCTTTCTCAGTCAGAATATTCTCGGGCGCAAAGCGTGCGTCCCAGTCGTCGCAGGGCAGCTCGTCCAGCAGCAGGGCCTCGGGGCAGAGCAGCAGCCCCGCTCCCTTATAGTGTGCCAGAAATCGGTCATAATACCCGCCGCCGCGCCCCAGCCGGACCCCGTCGCGGCTGGCGGCCAGGCAGGGGACAAGGGCCAGCGCCGCGGCGTATCCCGCCGGGTCGGCGGCGGGCAGGTCGGCGGGCGGTTCCTGAATGCCGAACGCCCCGGGCCGCAGCAGGCGCAATGCCGGTATCTCCACCCAGTCCATCTCGGTTTTGCTCCGCACGCGGGGCAGCAGCAGACGCTTGCCGTCGGCCAGCGCACGTCTTAGTATTTCCGCCGTGTCCGGCTCATCCGGCATGGCCGCAAAGGCCAGCACTGCCCCGGCACGCTGCCATTGCGGCAGGCTGAACAGCGCCTGCGCCATGCCGCGGCCCACAGCCGCCATATCCAGTTCCGCGCGCCGGGCCTTGGCCCATGCGCGGGCTTCGCGTTTTGTCATTCTGCACACCACCTTCCGGGCTATCATACCATATCTGCCCTCCACTTAACAAGACGGAAAAGCCGTCCTGTTGTTACAGCAGCGACAAAATTTTTCCGCCATCTTGCCCGGCGCAGTGAAATAGAGTATAATATATCCTGTATCGCTATGTATTAGACTTATGAAATATAAAAAGGAGATTCCAAACCATGAGCAAGTTCAATTTCATCAAGACCGATATTCCTGACGTGCAGATCATCGAGCCGACTGTTTTTGGCGATGACCGCGGCTATTTTATGGAGACCTACCAGATCGACGAGTTCGCCGCAGCGGGCATCGACAAACCCTTCGTGCAGGATAACCAGAGCCGCTCCACCAAGGGCGTGCTGCGCGGCCTGCACTTCCAGACCAAGCACACCCAGGGCAAGCTCGTCCGCGTGACCCTGGGCGAGGTGTTCGATGTCGCCGTCGACTGCCGCCCCAACAGCAAGACCTTCGGCAAGTGGGTGGGCGCAACGATGTCCGCCGACAACAAGAAGATGCTCTGGATCCCCGAGGGTTTCGCCCACGGCTTTGTCGTGCTGTCCGATGTGGCCGAGTTCTGCTACAAGTGCACCGACGTCTACGACCCCACCGCCGAGGGCGGCATTCCCTACGATGACCCGACGGTCAACGTGCAGTGGCCCGACTGCGGCTGCGAGCACAAGACCAGCGCCAAGGACAAGGAGCACACCCCGTTTGCCGCCCAGAAGTTCGAATATTTTGAGAAATATTGAGGGTAAACCGTGCAGAAACTGAAAGACACCTTCGCAGGCTTCTGGAAATACCGTTACCTGCTGCAAAACCTGATTTCTCGTGATTTCAAACTGAAATACCGCCGCAGCGTGCTGGGCGTGGCGTGGAGCGTGCTGAACCCGCTGCTGACCTGTCTGGTCATGTGGGCCGTGTTCGGTGCGCTGTTCAACCAGCGCGGTCAGGGCATCGAGGACTTCCCTCTGTTCCTTATCATCGGCCAGCTAATGTTCAACTTCTTCCGCGAGAGCACGACCATGGCCATGGAGAGCGTGCTGAAGAACGGCCCGCTGCTGCGCAAGGTCTATATTCCCAAATACATCTTTCCGCTGGAAAAGTGCTGCTTTGCGCTCGTCAACTTCTTTTTCAGTCTCGTGGCACTGTTTATCGTCGCGCTGCTGACCTGGTCGCACATCTCGATCGGGACTGTGCTGCTAGCCATTTATCCCCTTGTGATGCTGTTTATTTTCAGTCTGGGCATCGGGCTGATTTTGTCCACGCTCTACGTTTTTGTGCGTGACATCATGCACATCTGGGAGGTCTTTTGCACACTGCTTGTCTACGGCAGCGCCATCTTCTACGACCCGCGCCAGATGGAAAGCTGGATGCAGTACGTCATCAACCTGAACCCCATCTACTGGTACATCACCGCCGTGCGTTCCTGCGTCATGTGGGGCGAGGGGCTGACCCCCAACATGGTGTTGATTCCGTTCCTCTGTGCCGCGCTGAGCCTGGGCCTCGGCATCTGGGTGTTCAAAAAGAATCAGGACAAGTTCGTCCTGTACATGTAAGGGGGCATCGAAATGGCAGAGCAGAAACCCATCATCTCCATCGACCATGTTTCGATGCGCTTCAACCTCTCCAAGGAAAAGCACGAAAGCCTGAAAGAGTACTTCGTCGCGCTGCTGCACGGCGGTGTGCGGTTTGACGAGTTCTTCGCACTGGACGATGTATCGTTTGATATTATGCCCGGTGATTTCTACGGCCTCATCGGCCTGAACGGCAGCGGCAAGTCTACGCTGCTGAAAGTGATTTCCGGCGTCTACAAGCCCAGCGCCGGCAAGGTCACGGTCAACGGTACGATTGCGCCGCTGATCGAATTGGGCGCGGGCTTTGACATGGACCTGACCGCACGGGAAAACATTTATTTAAACGGCACCGTGCTGGGCTACACGCCCAAGTACATCGACTCAAAGTTCGACGACATCGTCGAATTCAGCGAATTGCAAGATTTTCTCGACGTGCCGCTGAAAAACTACTCCTCCGGCATGGTCGCGCGTCTGGCGTTCGCCGTGGCAACGATAACGAAGCCCGACATCCTGATTGCCGACGAGATCCTTTCCGTCGGTGACTTCCTGTTTCAGGAGAAGTGTGAAAAGCGCATGGCCGAGCTGCTGTCCGGCGGCACGACGGTCATTCTGGTCAGCCACTCCATTGACCAGATCGAGCGTATGTGCAACAAGGTAGCCTGGCTCGACCACGGCCATCTGCGCCGCATCGGCGCGACGAAGGAAATTACCGCCGAGTACCGAAGGTTCGAGAAAAAGGACGCCATGCCGGCCAAAGTCACCGAGGAATAAGCTATGTCCGAGAACACGAAACCGAACAACGAGCGCCCTGCCGATCTGGCCGTACAGGACAGCGTCGGCGGCATGGCGCGGCGGCTTTTGAACCCCGCCCACCTGCGGGACCTCGCGGGGCGCAGCGTCAAGACCCTGCGGGAGCAGGGGGCCGAGCAGCTCTGGCGCGATGTGAAATTCCGCATCGGGCTGGCGATGCACCACGACGACTGGCGGCACCGCGCCGACATTCCGCTGCGCCGGGAGCTGAAGGCCCAGCGCGCCGCGCACCTGCAGGGGCCGAAGATCAGCATCATCGTGCCGCTGTACAACACGCCCGCCAAGCTGTTTGACGAGATGCTGCAAAGCGTCGTCAGGCAGACCTACACAAACTGGGAATTGGTGCTGGTGGACGCATCCGACGCCGATAAGCGGCTGGAGCGCCGTCTGGCCAAGGCTGTGCCCGGCACGATTGTGTATGAGCCGATTGAAAACGGCGGCATTGCCCTCAATACGACCCGCGGATTTGCGCTGGCGCACGGCGAGTACATCACACTGCTGGACCACGACGACGTGCTCTACCCGAACGCGCTGTTCGAGGTTGTGCAGACGATACAAAACACCGGAGCGGATTTTGTCTATAGTGATGAAATCGTTCTCTCCGCCGATTTGAAGGAGCTGGGCGGCTACCACTTCAAGCCCGACTTTGCACCCGACTACCTGCGCGGGGTCAACTTTATCACGCATCTGGCGGTGTTCAGCCGTCCGCTGCTGGACGCGGCGGGCGCGTATGAGTCGAAGGAGTTTGACGGTGCACAGGACCATGATTTGATCCTGCGCCTGACAGAAAAAGCACAGCGCATCGAGCATATCAAGAAGGTGCTCTACATCTGGCGTGCCGCGGCCGGCTCCACCGCCGCGGGCATGGAGGCCAAGCCCTACGCCGTCGCGGCGGGGGAGCGCGCCATCGACGCGCAGCTCAAGCGTCTCGGTCTGCCGGGCCACGCCATGGCCGTGCCCGACGCGCCCGGCGCATTTCAGGTGCGGTACGAGCTGACCGGCCACCCGAAGATCAGCGTACTGATCCCCAGTAAAGACCACATTGACGACCTGGACCGCTGCCTGACGAGCCTGTACAAAAACGCGGGCTACGACAATTTTGAGGTCATCGTCATCGAGAACAACTCCACCGACCCGGCGACGTTTGCCTATTACGAGACACTGCCCAGCCGCTTTGCCGACTGCCGCGTCGTCTACTACAAGGGCGTGTTCAACTTCTCGGCCATCAACAACTTCGGCGCGACGTTCGCCGAGGGCGAGCACCTGCTGCTGCTCAACAACGACATTGAGGTGTTGTCCCACGACTTTCTGCGGGAATTGCTCAGCTACAGCCAGCGCCCCGACGTGGGTGCGGTGGGCGCCAAGCTCTACTACCCCGACGACACGATCCAGCACGCGGGCGTGCTGATGGGCATCAACGGCAGCGCGGGCCACAGCCACAAGAGCTACCCCCGCACCGCTGTGGGTGACATGTACCGCTTGGTCACGACGCAGAATTATATGGCCGTGACAGGTGCCTGCCTGATGACAAAAGCGTCGCTCTACCGCGCATTTGGCGGGTTGGACGAGGAAAAGTTTGCCGTCGCCTACAACGATGTGGATTATTGCTTAAAGCTGTGGCAGAAGGGGCTGTTGAACGTTTACACCCCGCGCGCCGAGGCCTATCACTATGAGAGCAAGAGCCGCGGCCTGGATACCTTAAGCGAGAACGCCAAGCGGTATGAGCGCGAAAAGGCGAATTTCTACGCGAAATATCAGCAGTATATCGACAATTACGACCCCTATTACAACCCCCATTTCAACAATCTGTTTGAAAATTTCGGGTTGAAGTGATGGAAACCGTATTACCGAAGCGCAAGTCTCACCATTTGCAGGGTTACGATTACAGCCAAAACGGCGCCTATTTTATCACAATATGCACGCACCAACGCAGAATGTTGTTTGGCCCGAACCGGGCTCCCGTAGGGGCGGATTCCATATCCGCCCGCATGGCGGCGCGCGTTTTCCGGGAGATCATAGGCCAATATCCGGCGCTCCAGTGCCGTTATTTTGTGGTGATGCCCAATCATTTTCACGCGTTGGTCGAGATTGAACGGGCACGGGCGGATATGGAATCCGCCCCTACGATTATCAGCATCGTGCAGGCGTTCAAACGGTATTCTACCGTCGAGTACATCCGTCTTGTCCAGCGCGGGCAAGCCGCGCCGTTTGATAAGCACCTTTGGCAGCGTTCCTTTCACGACCACGTCATCCGCAATGAAACCGATTACCGCATGATTGCGGAATACATTCAATCCAACCCCCGCCTTTGGCACAAAGACTGCTTTTATGAGGAGCCATCCCATGAGCCTTGAAACGAAACGCATCAAAGAACTGTTCGGCTATGCGCGGACTCTGACGAAAGAACAGGGCGTCGGCGTCATGGCCGGGCGGGCCGTCGGCTTTTTTAAGCGGCGGTTCTTCGGCAAAAAAGCGCGGTATCTGCCGTCGAAGCAGACGCTGGAGACCCAGCGTGCCGACGCAGCCGCCCGCGCCGACGGCTGGCCGACCATCAGCATTCTAACGCCGCTGTACAACACACCGCCGCAGTTTTTGCAGCAATTTTTGGACAGCGTGCAGGCCCAGACCGCGCCGAACTGGCAGCTGGTTCTGGTGGACGCCAGCGACGGTGCCCACCCCGACGTGGGCGAGACAGTCCGCACCCGCGCCGCGCAGGACAAGCGCATCGTCTACGCCAAAATCGAGAACAAGGGCATTGCCGCCAATACGAACGAGGCCGCGAAGCTCGCAGCGGGGGAGTATCTGGCCCTTGCCGACCACGACGACATGCTCGCGCCTCATGCCGTCTATTGCATGAGCAAAGCACTGGCCGAGAGCGGCGCGGCGTTTGCCTACAGCGACGAGGCCCTGTTTGAGAAAACGCCCGAGCACCCGCGCGTCGGCCACTTCAAGCCCGATTATGCGCCCGAGTACCTGATGGCCGTCAACTACATCTGCCATCTGGCCGTGTTCAAAAAATCGCTGTTCGACGCCGTCGGCGGTGAGCGCCCGGCCTGTGACGGTGCGCAGGATCACGACTTATTCCTGCGTCTCATCGACGAAATGCAGCGCCGCGACCCCGCAGCCAAGCCGCTGCACATCCCGCAGGTGCTGTATTACTGGCGCGTGCACGCGGCGTCCACCAGCGGCGGCACGGCGGCCAAGCCCTATGTGGAAAAGGCTGCGCAAAAGGCCGTGGCCGACCATCTGGCCGCCACAGGGCGTCAGGGCAGGGTGGAGCCGGGCAAATTCCCGGGCACCTGCCATGTGGTGTGGGACATTCCCGAGCCGCAGCCGCTCGTGTCTATTTTGATTCCCAACAAGGACCACACCGACGATTTGGAAAAATGCTTGCACAGCATCTACGCCAAAACGGCCTACGAGAATTTCGAGGTCATCGTCATTGAGAACAATTCCACCGACCCGGCCACAGCGGCCTACTACAAAAAACTGCCGGAGCGGTATGACCGCGCGAGGGTCGTGACTTACAAGGGCGGCTTCAACTTCAGCCGCATCAACAATTTTGGCCGCAGGTACGCGGCGGGCAAGTACCTGCTGCTGCTCAACAATGACGTCGAGGTCATCAACGGCGACTGGCTCACCCAGATGGTGGGCGAGTGCAGCCAGCCCGGCGTCGGCCTCTGCGGGGCAATGCTCTACTATCCCGACGACACGATCCAGCACGCCGGCATCATCACGGGGCTGGGCGGCTACGCCGGGCACAGCCACAAGTACCACAAGCGCGGCGGCAGCGGGTATATGTTCCGGCTGGCCACGGTGCAGGATTTCTCCGCCGTGACAGCGGCCTGCCTGCTGGTGCGCACCGCCGTTTACGACGAGCTGCACGGCCTGGATGAGGAGTTCACGGTTGCCTACAACGATGTGGACTTCTGCCTGCGTGCGCGCGACGCGGGCTGGCGCATTGTCTGGACGCCCTACGCCGAGCTCTACCACTACGAAAGCAAGTCCCGCGGCTCCGACGAGAACGATCCCGCCAAAAAAGCACGCTTTGACGCCGAGCATGAACGTCTCTACGCCGTGCACGGGCGGGAGAATATTCTGCACGACCCCTATTACAGCCCGTCGCTGTCGCTGGATTATGAGGATTTCCGCGAGAGCGGGGATTTGCGGAATCTGAAATGAGTTGATTGCCTTCCCCCGTGGGGGAAGGTGCCCGAGGCCCCGACCGAGGACGGATGAGGGGCGGGTTTGCCCTATTGCCCGTCAGTGAGAAATTCCCGGTAAGTTTGCCCCTCATCAGTCAGCGGGCGGGGCTGCTGACTGCTTCCCCTCTGGGGAAGCCATACTGACAAAAAATGCACGCCGTAAATTTCACGGCGTGCGTTTTTATTATTCTTTTTTATCCGGCGGGAACTCACCCTGCTTTTCGGCTTCCAGGCGGCTCAGGCGGGCTTCGAGCTCGGAGATGCGCTGGTTGACAATATCCGGCAGATCCTGCTGGTCCAGATCGTCCGCCGGGCAGCACTTGATATTGCCGACGCGGACGATCTCCGCGGGTACACCGACGGCAGTGGCGTTGGCGGGCAGGTTCTTCAGCACAACGCTGCCCGCGCCGACGCGGACGTTATCACCGATGTAGACCGGGCCCAGCACCTTCGCGCCCGCGCCGATCAGCACATTGTCGCCCAGCGTCGGATGGCGCTTGCCGGTGTCCTTGCCGGTACCACCCAGGGTGACGCCGTGGTAGATCGTGCAGTTGTCACCGATCTCCGTCGTCTCACCAAAGACGATGCCCATACCGTGGTCGATAAAGAGCTTGCGCCCGATCTTGGCGCCGGGGTGGATCTCGATGCCGGTCAGGTGGCGCGCCAGCTGGCTGACAAAACGGGCCAGGAAGAAACACCGGTGGTTGTACAGAAAATGTGCGATCTTGTGCGTGACCAGCACATGAAAGCCGGGGTACAGGATGATGACCTCCGCCACATTGCGCGCGGCGGGGTCCTTATCGCGGATATTTTTTGCATCTTCCCAAAGGCCCATAATTCGTTCCTCTTCCTATTTACCATACTTATTATAAATATACCACAAAGCCGGACAAAGTGCAATGCTGTACGCGCCGCGCGCGGATTTTTGCGGATTTTGTCAAATCCTCCAAAAGTCAGCGCAAAAATCTATAAAATCCTTACTTTTGCAAAAAGCCCGTTTGCATTGACACCGCCGCCCCTGCATGGTACAATAAGTAAAACGTAGGTAAAGTCATAGGAAGGAGTGTGCCGGGATGATGCGTTTTATTTCTGTCTTTAAAAATCACGGCACTGTGTTCTTTCCCGTCGCCGCTTTGTGTATGACTTTTTGACTTTTCCCTTTTTGGGAAAAGTTTTTTTTTGCAAAAATATCCCTGCGGGATGTTTTTGCATGGGGCTTTGTAGGGGCGAGCATTGCTCGCCCGCAGGCCGTTTGCCTCATGCGCGGCTTTCCCGCAGAAGCTCAACCACGCAAGGTTGACGGGCGAACAATGTTCGCCCCTACACTCTCAGCTATGACAAAGTTTCCTATTTTTAAGGAGGTTCCCACCATGCTGATCCGCAACGCAAAGGACAGCGCGGGCAAGGCCATTGAGGTCTGGCTGCGCGACGGAAAAATTGCCGCTGTCGGTCTGGGGCTGCTCGTCCCGGAAGGGGAGGAGGTGCTCGACGCGAAGGGCCGCACGGTCCTGCCCGCCTTCATCGACACCCACTGCCACTGGCGCACCCCCGGCTTTGAGTACAAGGAGGACATCTCCACCGGCTCCGCCGCGGCTGCCGCGGGCGGGTACACCTTCGTCAACCTGATGCCCAACACGAAGCCGGTCTGCTCCAGTGCCGAGATCGCCCACGCCGTCGAGGCTGAGGCCGCCCGCGTCGGCCTGTGCGACGCAAACCAGACCGTCTCCATCACGAAGGACTTCGACGGCAAAACGCTGGATCATCTGCTGACCCTGCCCGAGGACATCAAGTTCATCACTGAGGACGGCAACGGCGTCATGAACAACGCCGTCATGGCCCGCGCGTTCGCGATTGCCACCGAGCGCGGCCTGACCATTATGTCCCACGCTGAGGACCGCGAGATCAGCCCCTGGGACTACCGCCTGGCCGAGAACATCGAGACTGTGCGCAACTGCCATCTGGCCGAGTACTACGGCACCCGGCTGCACATGTGCCACGTCTCCACCAGGGAATCCGTCGATGCCGTCCGCATGAGCCGGATGCGCGGTGCGCGGGTCAGCTGCGAGGTCACGCCGCACCACCTGTGGTTTGACGACAGCCGCCTGACCTACCGCGTCAACCCGCCCATCCGCAAGGCGGACGACGTGACCGCGCTGATCGACGCCATCAAGGACGGCACCGTGACCTGCATCGGCACCGACCACGCCCCCCACACCGCCGAGGAGAAGGAGAAGGGCGCTGCCGGTATGGTGGGTCTGGAAACGGCCTTCGGCGTCTGCTACACCAAGCTCTGCCGTGAGCAGCGTCTGCCGCTGGAAATGCTCAGCTTCCTGATGAGCGCCGGTCCCGCCGCCGTGCTGGGCCTGGCCGACCGCAAGGGCATGCTGGAGCCTGGCTACGACGCCGACATCGTGCTGGTGGACCTTGACCACATGTACGAGGTCCACGCCGACGAGCTGCACAGCAAGAGCAAGAACTGCCCCTACGACGGTGCACTGCTGTACGGAAAAGTGGTAACCACGATCAAAGGCGGGAAGGTTACGTTCCAGATTGAAGAATAACACCCCTTCACGCACAAAACACCCGTAGGGGCGCACTCTCTATGCGCCCGTGCAGGCTGCCGCTGGCACAGTCCCGCGGGCGGATATGGGATCTGCCCCTACGATTCCCAGCATTATATAATAGAGCCGCAATTTATATACATCAAACGGAGGAATCAGCATGCTTACCAACATGGACAAGCTCTACGAGAGCGTCGCAGCAAACGGCCCGGTCTGCGTGGGCCTGGACACCGAGATCAGCTACCTGCCCACCACCGACACCGCCAAGACGGCGGGGGAGAACGTCGTCGCGTTCAACCGTGCGCTGATCGACGCCACCAAGGGCGTCGCGGGCTGCTACAAGGTGCAGATCGCCTATTATGAGTCCCTGGGCCTGGACGGCATGC
>OHAH01000892.1_pt1 | contig 22098 bp, 19 predicted proteins | sample 1577071 | NCBI WGS metagenome assembly OHAH01 (sample SAMEA3541520, study PRJEB24748) | human gut metagenome | biome: human gut; feature: human-associated habitat; material: faeces | place: China | collected 2012 | reverse complement strand
CAGCGGCAACTCTGATATCTTATCATAACCGCTTTCGTTTGTCAACAACTTTTTTTGAAATCTTTTTCGTCTTGGAAAACTTTGTTTTCCGTGACAGATATTTATACTAACATATCTGTCAGACTTTGTCAACAACTTTTTTTGAAATCTTTTCAAGTTTCTTTCGAGCTGTTGTGTTGTCTCGGTGCTGCCTCAACAACGAATCTGAGTATATCATCCCCCACTGTACTTGTCAACACTATTTTTCGAATTTTTTGCACAAATTATCCCCTGCTACGTCAATTCCGCATAAACAGGGGATTTTTGCCATGTTTCTATTCTGTTTTTTACTATTTTACAAAGAACGGAAGCTTTTGTCCGAGCTGTTCCACCAGATATGCCAGATAGTTATTTTCATACAAACATGTAAGTATTCTGCTGTCTCTGGTATAATCTACGATCACCTGGCCCAGGGTTCCCAGGTCTCTGAAGATATTAAATGCGTATATTGTCCAAACAATTAGAACAGTTTCCAACATTCCAACCACAATACCTAGTAATTTGTCCAGGCTATGTACTATAGGTAGTTTCACAATCATCTTTGCCGAGAAAAATACGATATTAAGAAGATGATGCACCAAACCGATCGCCGCCAGCAACAGTATTGTCAGGATCACATTGAATATCTTTCCATCAAAGTAACTGCTCAGACCATTCCCGATCAGGAACAGCACCACACAGGTAATCAGCAGGGAGATCAGAGAGATCAGGGATTTTACCATTCCCTTCTTGTAGCCGTCCATCACCATGCAGATCAATACTACTGCCATGATGACCAGTAATAAATTCAGATTCATTGGTATACTCCTTTATTTTAACTGTATCGTATCTATTGTACTATCTGTCACCAGATAATATTTGTAGGAACCTCCTGCAGGAAGCAGAAGCCGGGCACTCTTACCGAAGCTGCCATGGTATTTTTCCACACCGTCCGTTGTAAAGATCTGGCACTCCGATTCGTTGTAGATCACCATGTCATCATCCCCGAAGAAAATATCCGTATAATCCACATCAAAATAGTAGCTGCCCACCTTTGCCGCCGAAGTATTGTACACATCCATGCGGTACTTGGTCTCCGCCTGGTCCGAAAGGAACACCAGTCCTACATATTTATCGCTGTAGAAAACCGACTGGATCTCGTCGTCATACAGGTATTCTCCCGCCGTCACAGGCTTCTGGGTACCCGAATAGATCATAAGGCGGCTGTCTCCTACCGCAAACGCTGTATCATTATTCATAAACTGCACTTTCGGCACGACCAGGTCGGAATAAGAATATGCGCTGACCATATAATCACTCTGATTCTCGCCCACCGGTCCGAAATTGTAGAATGTCACATTACTTTTTACTACGCCTGCATCCACATACAGGTAACTGATTGCCAGAAGCTCTCCGTCCGGTGACAAACTGACGGATACCGGATAACCTCCATCCGTCATATGCGCCTGTCCCGTGTAGCTGTTGGTACCGTCCGCTTCGTAAGTCATGATCCATGCCACATCCGTATCCGCCAGCACTGTTGTCACTCTTCCCGTTTCCGACACTGTGATATTTCGGATCGGCATGGTCGTTGTAATAGTTCCCAGTTGCTTGTCCGTATTCTGCACGTAGATCTCACGGCCGTTATAACTGCCGATAGCTGCCACATCGCCACAAGTAGCGATCTTCACATCCTGAATCACATAAGTCTGATTCCACTTTACATTTCCCTTGGCATCCGTACAGTGAGCGCCGTCTTTACTATATGTAAGAATACTGTTTTTCAACCGTATGTCTGTGGCATCCGATGAGACCTCCCGGCTAGTGGAAGATACGGTGTCATATCCCGTATAGATATGTCTCTTTGCCTGTACCACCACAAGAGCAAGTGCCGCTCCCAAAGCCGCCACCACCAACAGCACCCGGTACACGATTTTCAGCCGGTGTTTACGGATCTTTTTCTTATAGTCATCCTGACTCTTTTGCCGCTTTTCTTTTTCCTTCAGATAATTCTTGATATCTGCTGCCATGTATCTGTTTCCTTATGTATTATCGTAACTATTAAGAATCGCATTCGCAAAATTACTGCGGCGCAGTCTGCTTTTTGCTCATGTAGTTACAGTATAACACACTTCCCCTTTTTGAAAATAAGTTTTTTACGGGAGAAGGATTTCCTGACCGATCTTGATATCATCGGGGTCAGCAATACCGTTCAGGGAACAGATCTCAGATACTTTACTGTTGCTGCCGTAGTTCCGCAGAGAAATACCGATCAGTGTGTCCCCTCTCTGGATAGTATAATGTGTGGGTTGAGCAACCGCCTCCACTGTAGGAGTCTCTGCCACTGCAGGTTCTGCCGTCTGTGTCACATCCTGTATTGTTTCCTGTGTCGTGTTCTGTTCTGTTGTCTCCGTCACATCTGTCGTATTTTTTGTGACATTGCTGTCCGCAGAGGTTCCATCCGCTACACTGCCCGTATTTTCTTCCGTCGGATCTACAGCACTGTTCCCTGTTCCATCCATTGATGCATTTTCCGTGCCTTCCGGCATCACTGTCTCTGCTGCAGTCCCAGTAGTATTTCCCGCCGCAGCATTTTCCTGTCGCAGGGCATCCTCCAGCTTGTCCTCCGCCACCAGTGTGCTGATCTGGCTCTGTTCCTCCACCGCATCCGGCAGTTTCTGCTCCATCAGGTTGCTCATGGCCTGCCTGGCTGTCTCCCCCAGGGATTCTCCGGTGCTTTCCTGCCGCATCAATGCCAATGCCATCACGCAGAGCAGAACAAAGACACCGGCAGCCGCCATTTTCATACGACGCAGTCCAGTCGTTGACATGGGTATAATATTATCCGGTTCCCTGCGTCTGTTCTCTACCGCTCTGCGATATTCCACAGGTGCATTCTCCGTATGTCCGGCGGCACGGAAGGCATTTCCGCTCTCCTGTCTCTGTCTGCGTTCCTCCTGCCGTTTCTTCACCACTTCGTATTTTTCCTGATCCACCTTCTCCGGTTCTGCCTCTTCCCCCCGGTTCTCCAACATATACGCCAGCATACTGTCATTTTTTTCATAGAACTGCGCATACCCCGCCACATACCGGCAGATCTCCTGTTCGCAGATCTGGAAACCTTCCACCATCTCACCATTCAGTATCTGGTAGCCTAAAAAGGTCATTTCCGAAAAATACTTTCTCCGCAGCTTCTCAATCTCCTGTTCCTGCGCCTGGGACAGGTGCCGCACCGGCTTCTGCAGGAAATTCAGCTTTGCGGAGCCATAGGCGAATAGATATGCCACACCGTCCTCTGCTGTCTTCCTGCCGTATAATGCTATGGCAATATCCTTGTTCTGTGCCATTCCATTCATTTGTTTTATGTAAGATACCACATAATCTTCCACATAGATTCTGCAGTGCTTGTCCGCCTCTCCGATCTGCGTTATGTTCTTCGGTAATTCCATACAAAAAACACCTCCCATGCCGTTTCTATCAGTTATCACTAACTATAGCATCCGCACAGGAGGTATTTTAGCGTTCTTTGTCGCACCTCTTCAAAAACAGTTCGACAAAGTTTGCACCATATTCTATGTATTCTTAGCTATGCTTCAAACTTATATACGGTAACAGAATCGTATTCTCTGCCGTTCTCCCCGCCAAATACATAGGAGGGGAAATTCTCATGATGAATGGTATCCGGGAAATACTGGGTCTCCAATGCAAAACCGCAGCGGTTGCCGTAGGTCACCCCATCTTTTCCGGGCTGTACATCAATAAAATTGCCTGCATAAAACTGCACTCCTGGCAGGGTGGTGTATGCCTTCATTACTCTGCCGCTCTTCGGGCCTTTTACTGTGGCAATATGCCGTAATGTACCGTCATCGTTCCATCCATCGATCACGAAATTATGGTCATAGCCTCCGGTCAGGAGTAACTGCTCATAATCTTCCCGGATGTCTCTGCCGATCTTCTTGGGCTGTGTAAAATCCATGGGTGTGCCTGCTACCGCACGAATCTCACCGGTAGGGATCGATCCTGCTGCCACCGGAGTAAAGTGAGAGGCTCTCAGCCACAGTTCATGCTCTTCAATGCTGCCTGCACCGTGACCGTCCAGATTGAAATAGGAATGGTTGGTCAGGTTGATAATGGTCTTCTTGTCACTGGAAGCATGGTAATGCAGAGTCAGCTCATTCTCTTCACTCAGAGAGTAGGTTACGGATACCTTCTTATTGCCTGGAAATCCCAGCTGCCCATCCTCATCCTCCAGAGAAAATGTCACGCTGTTCTCTCCGATCTCTGCATCCCAGAGTCTCTTATGGAATCCCAGTTGCTTATGGGTATGTAAATTGTTGGCACCGTCATTTTTGTCCAGCTGATAAGTAACGCCATCCAGCGTATACTCTGCACCGCCGGTACGGTTCGCACAGGGGCCGATCACCGTGCCGAAAAAGCTGTCGTTGCCGTAATAGCTCTCACCATTGTCAAATCCCAGCACCAGGTCGTCCGCCTTGCCCGCGGCATCCGGTACCAGTACGCGCACCAGAGTAGCGCCCAGATCTGTCACCGCTGCCTTCATACCCTTACTATTACTCAGGGTATACAGCGAGATCTCTTTCCCTTCCGGGCTTTTCCCAAATAAACTTTTTGTTACTGCCATTGTCTTTCCCTCCCACTTTTATCCATTTTTATTTCATGCATACTGTCTATAATTCCACTCTGCCCTCTAAAGCGCGGAGTAATGTTACCTCATCAATATATTCCAGATCTCCTCCTACAGGGACACCACTGGCAATTCTGGTCACCTTGATTCCTGTGGGCTTGATAAGCTTGCTGATATACATTGCCGTGGTCTCACCTTCCAGGCTGGAATTGGTTGCGATAATGACCTCCTCCACATCACCCTGCAGGCGTTCCATCAGTTCCTTCAGCTTGATGTCACCGGGTCCCACACCCAGCATCGGGGAAATGGCACCATGCAGTACATGGTACACGCCCTCATATTTGCCGGTCTTCTCATAAGCCGCCAGATCTCTGGTGTTCTCAACCACCATAATGGTACGATGATCCCGTCTGGGATTCGCACACACCGGGCAGAGTTCCTTATCCGTCAGAGTATAGCATTCCTTGCAATAGCGGACATTGGCTCTGGCTTCGATCATGACGTTTGCCAGTCTGTCCACACGGTCCTTCGGCATATTGATCAGGTGAAAAGCCAGTCGTTGTGCGGACTTACTGCCAATCCCCGGAAGGGCTGCCAGTTCTTCTATTAATTTATTGATCTGTCCGCTGTAGAGTTCCATTAGAAAGGAAATCCTCCTAATCCTCCGGTCATTTTGCCCATAAGTTCTGCATTGGCTTCATCCGCCTTGCGCAGTGCTTCGTTGGCTGCTGCCACGATAGCATCCTGCAGAGTCTCGATATCCTCGGGATCCACGATCTCCTCTGCCAGCTTGATGGATGTGATCTCTTTTTTACCGTTGATGGTCACTTCCACAGCTCCGCCACCTGCGGATGCGGAGAACTCCTTGGTCTCCAGTTCCTTCTGTCCTTCTTCCATCTGACGCTGCATTCTCTGTGCCTGCTTCATCAGATTATTCATATTTCCGGGCATTGCGCCTCCGGGAAATCCACCTCTTTTTGCCATGTTGCTGTTTCCTCCATATTATTTATAATTGATTTCTCCGTGCTGCGCACTTTCGAAATCATAACATATATTCGCATTTCGGACTATTGTCCTACGTGCTCATATATGGTTGAGTTATTATTCTATCTTACCTTATCTGTAAGGCTGCCGCAATCCCAAATTCACGCAGGATCACTCTTCCTCATCGATCTCCATGTTGATGACCTTACTGAGATCCACATAGTTGTCTTCGAATTCTCTGCTGCTTTCCACCGTCTGGATCGTCACTTCAATCTCTTTGCTGGAAAAATCGGACAACAGCATTTCCAACTGCTGCTTGTTCTGTTCGTGGGCTTCCCCCTTGAAATAATCGGAAGCCAGTCCGTCCTCCAACACCACCATGAGCTTGTTGTCTCCACCCAGACTTAATCGGGCGTTTTTCAGATACATCTTCATGGGATTCTCGGCATTTCCCACGATGGCCGGCCATTTCCGTACGATCTCCTGGATATCCTCGGGGACCGCCTTCGGCAACTGTGGCTTCGGCTTTGCCACACCGGCCTGCGGCACTCCCTGTGCTCCGGGAGCTCCGGCAGGCATCTGGGCCGCCGTGACTACAATACCGTTCTCGACCTTTTCCTCCACCTGGCGGATTCTATCCAGGACCGCCTCCTGATCCGTCTCCATCTCCGGCTTGCACAGCTTGATCAGCGCGATCTCTACCAGAATACGTTTCTGTGCCGCATAGCGGATCTGGCCGGACAGTTCGGAGAAAATATGAATATAGCGGATGATCTGGTCCATGGACAGCATGGAAGCTTCTTCCTTCAGATTCGCCAGATTGTCCGTAGACATGTCTATGACATCCTCCAGATTATCCGCTGTCTGTACCAACATCAGATTCCGCAGATACCAGGTAAAGTCCGTGACAAACTGTACCAGCTCCCTGCCCTGCATGACGATCTCTTCCAACAGTTCAATGCAGCCTAACACATTCCGGTCCATAACGAAGCGCAGCAACCTGCTGAACACTTCCGTATCCACTGCCCCCAGCACATCCAGGGTCATATCGTAGGTCAGTTCTTTGCCCAGATGGAAGGCAATACACTGATCCAACAGGCTCAAGGCATCACGCATGGAGCCGTCTGCCACCTTGGCAATGTAGCGCAGAGCTCTGTCCTCCACCTGTACCTGCTCCGTGTCCATCAGTTCCTTCATGCGATCCGTGATGGTATCAATGGAGATTCGTTTAAAATCATATCTCTGGCAGCGGGACAGGATCGTAATGGGGATCTTGTGCACCTCTGTGGTCGCCAGAATAAAAATAACATAAGATGGCGGCTCTTCCAGCGTTTTTAACAATGCGTTGAAAGCTCCGGGGGAGAGCATATGCACCTCGTCGATGATGTAGACCTTGTATTTTCCCTCCGCAGGGGAATAGGATACCTCGTCGATGATCTCACGGATATTGTCCACACCGTTGTTGGAAGCCGCATCGATCTCGATGACATTCATGCTGGCTCCCGCCGCAATCGCCTTACAAATACGGCATTCCCCACAGGGGCCGTCCTCTGTGGGGTGTTCACAGTTCACTGTTTTCGCAAAAATCTTTGCCACCGTAGTCTTACCGGTACCTCTCGTTCCGGTGAAAAGATACGCATGACCGATCCGGTTCGCCCGCAGCTGATTCTTCAGTGTGGTCACGATATGATCCTGACCTTTGACGTCGGAAAAAGCATCCGGACGAAACTTCCGGTATAGTGCTGTATATGACATGTATTCTCTCTCTTCCTTGTAACTATTCAGAGCCATCAAATATTAGCAGATGCTTGGCGAAAATAGTTACTCATTCATTTTCTGTCTTAATCGCCGAAGCAGATGCCCAGCAGCTTCGCTTCCTGTACGATGGTAGCATCGGGATCCACGGTCTTTAACTTGCCCGCTACATCCTCTAACGGAACCCTTACGATCTCACGGTTCTTGTAACCTACCATGAATCCATACTGATTATCCAGGATCAGCTTGCCTGCCTCGGAGCCCAGACGGCTGGCGAATACTCTGTCATAAGGGCAGGGGCTTCCGCCTCTCTGCATATGGCCGGGTACGGTGACACGTACTTCTCTGCCGGTCTTCTCCTGGATCTGTGCAGCCACTTCGTAAGATACGGAAGGGAACGGATATTTTTCCATCTTTTTCTTGTAGTCTTTTTTGGTCAGGGCAGCATCTTCCCTGGAAATCGCACCCTCAGCCACAGCGATAATGGTAAAACGGCAGCCCTTTTTGTCCCTGTCTTCGATCTTCTCGATCACCTTATCGATATCATAAGGGATCTCTGGAAGCAGGATGATGTCCGCACCGCCTGCCATTCCGGCATTCAGGGTCAGCCACCCTACTTTATGTCCCATAACTTCCACGATAAATACTCTGCCGTGGGAAGCTGCTGTGGTATGGATGCAGTCGATGGCATCCGTAGCAATATCTACTGCGCTCTGGAAACCGAAGGTCATATCAGTACCCCACAGGTCATTGTCGATGGTCTTGGGCAGGGTCACGATATTCAGTCCTTCCTTGCGCAACAGGTTCGCAGTCTTGTGGGTGCCGTTACCACCGAGAATTACAAGGCAGTCCAGCTGCAGCTTGTAATAGTTCTGCTTCATGGCTTCCACTTTGTTCAGCCCGTTGGGATCCGGATCCTGGATCGTCTTGAAGGGGGTACGGGAGGTTCCCAGGATCGTGCCGCCCTTGGTAAGGATGCCGGAGAAATCCTTGTCTGTCAGCATGCGGAAATTACCGTAAATCAGTCCTCTGTAGCCATCGAGGAAGCCATAGATCTCGACCTCTTCCTTACTGTTCGCCAGGGTCTTCACCACACCTCTCATGGCAGCATTTAATGCCTGGCAGTCACCACCGCTCGTCAACATTCCGATTCTCTTCATCGTAGGATCCTCCGTTTCTATATTTCATTATTTTCTCTTGCGTTTGCTGTAACTATGCAAAACTGTCTTCGTTCTGCCAATACTTATTTCTATTTTAATACATTTATTTTCATCTGAAAATAGTTTGTTGTAATTTCCGGCAGATTTCTCCCCTATGGCAAAACAAACCTCAGAAGCACCGGGCCTCTGAGGTTCGCTTATCATCTTATCATACGTTATTTGAATTTAAACTTTCCTTTGATCATGGTCACGTAGACAGCTGCGCCGCCACCGCCGACCACTACGGCTCCGGCTGCTGCCGCTGCCGCCACGCGGCCTGCGTTCGTTCCCTTACCGGAGGTCTCCGTTATCTGCTCTGTGCCGGATTCCTGAGAGTCGGAAGTCTGGGCGGTCATGGAATCTATCCGCTCCTCCTGCGGTGCTTCTCCACTCGATTCCTGCGTGTCCTGTGCCTCCCCGGAGGGCTTTGCCGCATCTTCCTTACGGTTTTCGTCCGCAGCGGGTGTTGTCGGGGGCACGGGAATTACAGAAGGCTTTACCACACCGGGTGTGACAGGCGTTGCCGTGTCCGTGGCCTTCTGGTCCGTATTGGACGCCTGACTGCTGTCATCGTCGTCATCATCGTCATCGTCGTTACTGGCAGCAGGCTTCTTCGGTGCGATCTCATAACCGCAGACGGTACAGATCTCCGCCCGTTCTGTGGTGGCCGCGCCACCGGATGCATGTTTTTCCGTATTGCTGGTGATTCCACAGACACCACACTTATGCCAGTGTCCGGTCATATCGGACAGATATCCTTCTGCCCAGCTATGATCCGTCTTCGGAAGAACAATCTCTGTCGCTGTTATGCTCTTGCTTCCGTCCGCGGATGCAAAATACAGTCCGCAGACGTCGCAGGTCCAGTATTCGATGCTGCCCTCTGCCTGACAGGTGGGTTCCACCCGGTCGTGTCGGTTCAGCGGGCCGTGACCGGAGTTCCATGTCTTCGATACGGCGGGGCTTGCGTTATAATCATCGGTTTCTGCATAGCGGATCTGTGCAGTCACCTTCTCGTTGTGACCGACTCCGGTGGATTTGGTCTGCCCCCAGTCCGTTCCATCAAAGCTGAATTCCACGTCAGTGCGATCTGTGGTGATCTGCGCCGCCAGATCATTGCCGCTGACGGTAAAGGTCATGTCAAAGGCATCCGGATCCGGGGTATCCTCGCGGTCTGCTTTTGCGGTGCGAAGGATGTGCACACCAACATGGAAATTCTCATAATTCTGTGACTGTAATTCAACCAATAATGTGGCAGTCTTATTGATATCTTCCACAGCATTTTCTCCCAGGGTAAATATCAGCTTTCCTTCCGAATATTCAACCTTGGAATCTGCTGCCAAAATGTTCTCTGAATCCTCTCTCGTTATAACAGTCATTCCTGTTTTTCCCAGATCTTCGGACAGCCCCGGTATCTGCACCGCCTTCTCTCCTTTGGCCGCCCAACTGTATTTGAGATCCAAGTCTTGAATCTTCGGAGCAATTGCTTTACTGATTTCCAATTTTACCTGTGCCGTCAGCGTCTGATAGTATTCCGGATGCTCATTAGGAATAAACGTTGCCGTGTAGGTCTCACTATCGCCAACATAAGGAACCTTGTCATCATCGCTCTGGATCTGCCAGGTTCCGTCGATGGTCTTGGTTTCCAGTTTTGCCGTCAGTCCTGCCACTGTGAGTACACTCAGCTTATTGCCATAGGTTCCACTGGCGATGCCAACACCCTCTGCCCTAAGTGCTGCCGGGGCGATATTCACAGTCAGATCCTTCGTCGTCTGCTCCGGGAAGAAAGAAGAGTTTGTCCCGGTGTAAACGAGGGTGAACGTGGTCTCGCCCACGGTCTGCGCCTTGTAAGTTGCGGTGCCGTTTTGGATCTGCGCTGCGCTTACCACCGTGGTATCCCCGATCCGGATCTCAAAGCTGCCCTCCGTATCTTCCGCAGAGATGGGCTGTCCGTCTGTCGCAAAGTTTACCAGTGCCTTTGCGTTAAAAGTAATATCTTGTCCATAGGTGGGAGTAGCGTTATCTGTTCTCTCGAACAGCAGACCCGTGGTGTAATTCACACCAACTGCATTATTCTCCCCAAGAGAAGGGTAGTAGGCGATTCCGGTCTCTTTATCGTTGGCTTTCTTTGTCCAGAGTTCGGTGTTAAAGCCGTTTGTTTTGAGTTCTTCGAAAAAGCTGGAAGAGGTCAGTTGCAGGGTCGTACGCCCCAAATTGCGTTCATCATCTGTTTTACATATATCTTTATTGAAATAGCAATTTGTTGCACCGCTATCTCCACTATACACTATTCCTGCACGATCTCCATCACCTGCAATAGCAGCTATACTAATGCAATGATCGATAACTGTAAATGGACTATTGCCGCAGATTCCTGCCGCCGCAGATCTTCCCTGCACGTCTCCTTCAAAAAAGCACTGGGAAATCATAGTACCTTGTCCGGCATTGCCGCAGATTCCACCTGCTGTATGCCCTTTTACCGTTCCAGTAAAGGAGCAGCCATAAATTTCACCCACAGACAAATTTCCGCAAATTCCTCCTGCAATGTCACTCGAAACGATGGCTCCGTTGGCAGCCAACAGCATTACCTTACCGCTTTCTTTTTCACTGTTTAGGGTTTTTGAATAGCCTATTGTGCCAAATAAACCAGAACTATAAGTCTGCTTATCTTCTGTCATATCGATATGGCCTATCGTATGTCCGTCTCCACTGAATTTTCCTGTGTACGGAGTTCCTGGATCTCCAATGGAACTGAGTTGTACTCCGCTCACATCTATATCGTTCTCCAAGACGTAGTTTCCGCTCCATTTTGTATCATCCCGTCCGATGGCTACGAATTCCTCCGCCGTGGTGATCAGGGTATAGATATCCCAGTCGTCGCCATTCGTTGTAACATAGTTATAAACCGGTACGGAAGCAGCCTTCATCTCTCCGATCTTTGTCACCTTTGTCAGATTGATGTAAGTCCCTTTGGCTGTACCAAATCTACTTCCTGTACCTGTAGCCACTGCAGTGTTGGTATCGACACTGCCCTCATTCCAGATTGTAGAATTCAAGCCCTCCGGAAGTGCACCGCAAAGCTGGCTGGTAGTCAGGGGAATCACCTTATCGCTTGCTCCTTCTCCCACCCCGGCATTATTCAAATCACTGTTGTAATAGCAGTTGCCGATAAAGTTCATATCATTCGAATCCGTGCTTCCAGCTATGCCACCAACATTTTTGCCATTCCCTGTAATCTTACCACAATTCAGGCAATTACTGATGTCATACCTATTCGCTGATGCACCGGTAATACCACCTACATAGCTATCCTGTTGAGAAACTGTTACAGCACCTATATTATAACAGTATTGAACTACGCCGTTTCCAACGTTTCCTTCATAACTGGCAGTGCCCATGATTCCGCCTGCTGTAGAAATTCCACTTACTGAACTGCTATTGTAGCAGCCGGAAATATTTCCTATCAGACTTCCGCATACACCGCCTACCTGCCGCCTCGCACAAATCGTGTTTTCGATACTATAGCAGTCAGAAATATTTGCTCCTACTCCAGCAATTGCGCCCACAAAGCTTTTACCAGAAATATTAGCCCCCTTTACTGTGACACTTTTTATATAGCTGGAAGCAGTGGTAAAGTTGTGGCACTCTCCAAACAGACCCACATAGGAGGCTTCCTTTCCTGTAATTTTCATTCCGGTTATTGTATGTCCGCCGCCGTCAAAGCCTCCCCAGAAAGGGTTGCCATCTGTACCTATCGGCGTCCACTCCTTACCGCTAAGGTCAAGGTCAGAAACCAGCCGAAAATGCACCCTTTGATAATCCTTGCCTTTATTCACCTGCTGCGCCAGATACGCAAGCTGCTCTGCATTTTCAATCAGCCAGGGATCATTTTCCATACCGGTGCCTCCGGCAAACCCACTTGCAGTCGTACCGTCCCACACATCCGTCTCCGCTCTCGCACTCACCGGCACGGCGATCCACACCAGTGCCGCCAGTGCCAGCAGGGCCAGCCTCATCTTTACACTCCATGCTTTTGTATTTTTCATAATATTCCCCCTTCATATTTTTATATGGAATCCCAATCGTATTTCCATACTACCCGTATCATTTATTATACCGAAAAGTCAATAGTAACGTCAATATTTTCCATACGATTCGTCTCATATTTTTTACAAAATTTTAATCGAGCAGGCTGGCTCATCGTAAACACAAAAAAGGAGCCACCAGATCTCTCCGGTCACCCCTCGTTGCCTTCTCTGAAAAATATATCCAGTTTTCCCAGACATTTGATCAATGTCTTCATTTCTTCCTCGTCCAGATCCCGTATGATGGTGTGGATCATTTTCCTGTGGAAATCTCTGTGATGGAAAAAAGCTTTTCTCCCCTTCTCTGTCAGGATCACCAGCACTACACGTTTATCTCTGGTGCTGCGGTTGCGGGTGAGATATCCTTTTCTCTCCAGACTGTTCATATTCGTGGTCAGGGTACCCACGGTAACGTGGAGTTCCCCAGCGATACGGGACATACTCTTTGGTTCCTCGATACCGATAGCCTCCAGAATGTGTATGTCATTATTTGTAATATCCTTGAATTCGTCTGTTATGACCGCCTTTGCCTCTGCGTCCATCACGTTATGGAACAGATTCACCAGCAATTCGTTCAGCATCCGGTTGTTGCTTTTTCCCATAGTTACCTCTACGATATCTGGAATTTTTCTTTCGTATGTCCGCAATCCTCCGAAGCCGCCTTCTCTGACGCATATCCGCAGTCTTCCTGCGCTCCGGATCATTTTCAGTATACCGTCTACCAGGTCATCACGCAAGCCCCAATCGTAAGCCCGGCTCCGAATCCCGCCAGAACGATACGATCGCCGCGGTGCAGCTTTCCCTGCCTGTGCAGTTCGTCCAGAAGCACCGGAATGGAGGCAGAGGACAGATTGCCTACCCTCTCCAGATTTGTAGGAAATTTTTCACGATCCGCATGAAGGCGTTTCGCCACTGCATCAATAATACGTGCGTTGGCCTGATGCAATACGAACATATCAATATCCGGCACAGCAAGTCCGGCATCTGACAGTGCTTCCTCGATGCACTGCGGCACCCGTCTGGTGGCGAACCGGTACACTTCCTGTCCATCCATCTGAATATAATGTTCTCTGTCATCCGTCTGCTGTTTTTGATCCGTTTTTGCCGCTGAAGTCCTTGCATATGGGGTTGTCAGTTCTCTCGCTCCGCATTGCAGGACTCCGCCACCGGTGCCGTCGGAGTGCAGTGCCCGGCCCAGAATGCCTGCTGCCGGTATCCGTTTCTCCTCCGCCGTCTCCTGCATCCCTTTCTCTGTCTCCGGCAAAGCGTTACTGTATTCCACCACCCGAGACTCCGTCCTGCATCGCTCCACAACTACCGCCCCGGCGCCGTCTCCGAACAGGATGCAGCTGCCCCGGTCCTTCCAGTCCACCAGTTTAGACAGTACCTCACTGCCGATGATCAGGGCATTTTTCGCAAGTCCTGTCCGCAGATAGGCATCCGCAGTATTCAGGGCAAATAAAAATCCGGAGCAGGCCGCATTCACATCGAAAGCCAATGCATTCACCGCACCGATGGCCGCCTGTACCTGGCAGGCACAGCAGGGCAGATACTGCTCCGGAGAACAGGTTGCCACCAGGATCAGGTCGATCTCTTCCGCTCTTTTTCCTGCCTGTTCCAGCGCTTTACGGGCTGCTTCTGACGCAAGTGTCACAACCGTTTCGCCAACTGACACATGACGCTCACCGATACCGGTTCTCTCACGGATCCATTCATCCGAGGTTTCTACCATCTGCTCCAATTCTTTATTTGTAACGATCCTTCCCGGAAGTGCACTTCCGGTTCCGGTGATTCTTATGGTCCTCACGCCATTTCCTCCATGATATCCACTGTTCTTTCTATTTTCTGCGCCCGCCAGGCATTGCTGCCGCAGAACAGCAGTCCGTTATCCACATCTCCCATTGCCGCATTGATCAACGCTCTGGTGATGCAATAAGGTGCCGTCTTCGGGTCGCAGGTCTTAATGCAATGTCTGCATCCGGTCATAAACCGTTCCCCGGCCGCCACCTTTTCCAGAAAAGCATTCTGTATAGCTCTGCCGGGCATCCCCACCGGGCTTTTCACAATGACAATGTCTTCTTTCCGTGCGCTGAGATATGCCTGCTTGTATGCATCTGCCGCATCACATTCCTCTGTGGTCACAAAACGAGTTCCCATCTGTACCCCCGCAGCCCCGAGGGACAGGCAATGCTCCAGATCCCTCCGGTCATAAATACCGCCTGCAGCGATCAGTGAAATTTCCAGTTCTGCTGCCTGCCGGATCATTGCCGTAAGTTCTCTCTCATAGTTCTCCGGTGTGTAAGCATCCAGTTCTTCCCGTTTAAATCCCAGATGACCTCCTGCCAACGGTCCCTCTGCCACGATAAAGTCCGGCTTTCTGTCGTATTTTTTCATCCAGTATTTCGTGACGACCGACAGGGCACGGGGGCTCGACACGATCGGCGCTAACATCGTCCGGTGGCTGCGCCCGGGCATTCCGTTTTCCGTCTCTGCCACAACTCCGGGCAGATCCAGCGGCAAGCCCGCACCGGAGATAATGCAGTCTGTACCAGCCTGCACTGCTGCCCTGACATAATCCTCGTAGTGTTGCGTTGCCACCATGATATTGACACCGACGATACCGCCTTTTGCGATCTGCCTTGCTTTTTCTATTTCTTTTCCGATAGTGCGCAGATTACAGGCGATGGGATCTCTGTCAAAATCCGGCTCCCGGAAACCGATCTGGGCAGTAGAAATGATGCCGATCCCACCGGCAGCTGCCACTGCTCCGGCCAGCCCGGACAGACTGATTCCCACACCCATGCCTCCCTGGATCACGGGAATATCTGCATGTAATTCCCCCAGGATCATTTTTCCGTGCTTCATCCCACATCACCTCTCGTTACCGCTTTAATACTTGCGGAACCTTTCATAACGTTCCTCTGCGATTTGTTCACCGGTCATGCCGGTATATTTTTGCAGAAATTCCTTGATATGTTCCTTGAGATACCCGCCTATGGCTTCCACGGTACTTTGGTCTGCCCCGCCGTATTCCGGTACGATCCGCTCGATCACACCGAGGCGTTTCAGATCCTCGGATGTAATATTCATGACCTCACTGGCTTCTCTGGCACGGTCAGCATCCTTCCATAATATAGAAGCAAAGCCTTCGGGAGACAGGATCGAGTATGTGGCATTTTCCATCATCCATACCTCATTGCCTACCGCTGTAGCCAGTGCCCCGCCGCTGCCTCCTTCTCCGATAAGGATGCACAATACCGGTACTTTTAAGGCTGACATCTCCAGCAGATTCCGGGCAATGGCCTCGCCCTGGCCTCTCTCCTCCGCCTCCACGCCGCAGAAAGCTCCCGGCGTATTTACAAAGCTGATAATGGGTCGGTTGAATTTCTCCGCCTGCTTCATCAGACGCAGTGCCTTACGATACCCCTCCGGCATGGGCATACCGTAATTGCGTCTGGCACACTCCGCAAAATCCTTGCCCTTCACATCTGCCAGCACTGTCACCGGCTGCCCGTCCAGGAATGCCACCGCACCTACCAGTGCTTTATCATCCCCATAATAACGGTCGCCGTGAGCCTCCACTACATAATCGAAAATGTAGGGAATATAGTCGGTCGCTGCCGGTCTGTCCACTCTCCGGACGGTCTTGACCTTTTCCCATGCCGTTCTGGGGAGTGTCAGGAATGAACGCTCCTTCACGATCTCCGTAGGTTCAAAATGGAAGTCAAAATTTTTCTTAAAATCCGCATAATTCCCCTCACTGCACCGATGCGTCGTGATCAGGAAATATAAGGTCTTCTTCAGATTCTCCCGGCGGACGATACCGTCCACAAAACCATGCTCCTGCAAAAATTCCGCTGTCTGGAAGCCATCAGGGAGGCGCTGTCCCAGAGTCTGCTTAATAACTCTCGGTCCTGCGAAGCCGATCAAGGCTCCCGGTTCCGCCATGATCACATCTCCCAGCATGGCAAAACTGGCCGTTACACCACCTGTAGTGGGATCTGTCAAAATAGTCGCATAGAGAAGTCCTGCTTCTCCATGCCGTTTGATCGCTGCGGAGGTTTTTGCCATCTGCATCAGTGACACGATTCCCTCCTGCATTCTCGCACCGCCGGAACAGCAGAACAAAAATACAGGCAGCCGCAATTCTGTCGCCTTTTCAATTGCCTGGGTGACTTTCTCGCCGACCACATGACCCATACTGCCCATCATAAATTTGGATTCGCAGATGCCGATCACAGCCTTTTCCCCGTAGATCTCGCATTCACCTACGGTCACAGCTTCTTTTACGCCGGATTTTTCCCTGGCCTCCGACAGCTTTTCTTCATAGCCCTCATATTTCAATGGATTGCTCTCTTCTATCTCCTCGAACCAGGGCCGAAAGCTTTTCCGGTCTGCCACCATGCGGATCCGGTTGTGGGTCTTCACCCGGAAATAATAACCACACTCATAGCAGACATATTTATTTTTCGCTGCCCGGTCTCTGTTTATCATTTTCTTACATTTCGGGCATTTGATCTCTGTTTCTGTATCTACACTTCCCATACCTGCACCTCTTATTCTGCGTCACTTTTATCTCTCTGTCCCGCTCATAAAAAATCACTTCCGCAGATTATTCTTATTTTAACGCAAAGGTAAGCTCTGCTTTCGCCGCCAGTTTTCCGTTTACCTTGGCGATCGCTTCCCCGACACCCACCGGTCCCTTACTGCGGATAATGGTGGTCTCCAGCTCCAGGGTGTCTCCGGGGCGCACCATCTGTTTGAATTTTGCCTTGTCGATTCCTGCAAAATAAGCGGTCTTACCACGATGCTCCGGCAGAGACAGAATTGCTACAGCCCCTGTCTGTGCCAGTGCTTCCATGATCAACACGCCCGGCATCACCGGGTTCCCCGGAAAATGCCCGGCAAAATACGGTTCGTTAAAGGTCACATTTTTTCGTCCCACTGCCCGCACACCGGGCTCCAGCTCCTCGATCGTATCGATCAGCAGAAATGGATGTCTGTGGGGCAGAATCTCCATGATTTCCTGTGTATTATAAACTGACATTGTTCCTCCGTTCCGCGAATGCTGTCGTATCAACTACTTCCTCGCATTGTGCAATCGTCCTCGTTGATGCTCTGCCTTCTATCCTGTGTCCTGAACATCTGCTGCGGTTATTCTGTGTACTTCTTCAACAACAGACTCGCATTATGTCCGCCGAAGCCCAACGAATTGGTCAATGCATAGGGCACCTCTTCTTTGTAGCTGTCCCGGCAGTAATTCAGATCAAGTTCCTCCTCCGTCTCACGCAGTCCCACGGTGCGGTGGATATAGCCTTCCTGAATTTCTTTTACGCAGGTGACAAACTCCACTGCACCTGCTGCTCCTAAAAGATGTCCCACCATGGATTTGGTGGAATTGATCTTCATGTCATATGCATGTTCTCCAAATGCCAGCTTGATCGCTCTGGTCTCGAACAGGTCATTATGATGGGTGCTGGTTCCATGGGCATTGATATAGGTAAGCTCTTCCGGTGCCACACCACCGTCTTTTAAGGCATTCAGCATGGCGGTGGCTGCTCCGCTGCCATCCTCCGCAGGGGATGTAATATGATAAGCATCCGAAGAACAGCCGTAGCCGGTCAGTTCCGCATAGATCTTCGCCCCGCGCCTCTTTGCATGCTCCAGCTCTTCCAGTACCACGATAGCGGAACCCTCTCCCATGACGAAGCCGTTTCTCTCCTTGTCAAAAGGAATGGATGCCCGTTCCGGATCCTCACTAAATGACAGCGCTGTCAGTGCCGAAAATCCGGCAATTCCAATGGGGGTAATGGAGCTTTCCGTTCCTCCCGCTATCATTACATCCGCATCACCGTACTGGATCGTACGGTATGCTTCTCCGATGGAATGTGTACCGGTTGCACAGGCAGTGACCACGTTCAGGCTCTTGCCCTTCAGCCCATAGGCAATGCTGACATTGCCTGCTGCCATATTGGAGATCATCAGAGGCACCAGCATGGGGCCTACCCTGCCGGGGCCTTTTTCCTTCAGGCGGTCATATTCCCGCTCCATGGCCTGTAAGCTTCCGATGCCGCTTCCTACACTGCAGCCCACCATATAAGGATCTTCCTGTTCCATAGTAAGACCCGCATCCGTGATCGCCTGTCCGGCAGCCGCTACAGCGAACTGGCAGAACTGCTCCATTCTGCGGGCGGATTTTTTGTCCATATATTGTGCGGGATCAAAATCCTTCACTTCCGCCGCCAGCTTACAACGGTAATCCGCAGTATCAAAATAAGTGATAGGACCGAATCCGGTCTTGCCCTCTTTGATACCATTCCAGAATTCCTCTACGCTGTTTCCAATCGGAGTGATGGCTCCCATGCCTGTTACTACAACTCTTCTATTTTTACCCATACAGATATACTCCCTCGCATCCTGACTTATTTTCTATCCCGCTGTACTGTTAGCGGACATATTTTCTATTCTGCTTTACTTGTTGCCGGACATAGTTTTACATCGCCATACCGCCGTCCACGCACAGCACCTGGCCGGTAATATAGTCCGAGGCATCTCCTGCCAGGAACAGAACCGCCTGTGCGACATCCTCCGGTCTTCCCATTTTCTTAAGCGGGATCTGTCCAACCGCATTATCCTGTACCGCCTCCGGAAGCTTATCTGTCATATCTGTCCGGATAAATCCGGGTGCCACGGCATTCACACAGATATTCCGGGATGCCAGTTCTCTCGCTACACTTTTCGTCAGACCGATCAGTCCCGCTTTGGAGGCGGAATAATTAGCCTGCCCTGCATTCCCGACGATGCCACTGACAGAAGAGATATTGATGATTTTCCCATATCTCTGCTTCATAAAGGTCTTCGTCAGATGCCGGATCATGTGAAATGCGCCTTTCAGGTTCGTATCCAGGACTGCATTGAATTCTTCTTCCGTCATCCGCACGATCAGATTGTCCCGTGTGATCCCGGCGTTATTGACAAGGATGTCAACTCTGCCGTATTTCTCTGTTACTGCCTTTACAAAGGCTTCACTCTCTGCAAAATCTGCAACATTGCATTTCACAGCCTCCGCCATGCCGCCTTGGCTTCGGATGTCCGCCGCCACCGCTTCCGCTGCTTCTGCAGAGCCGTTATAATTAATGATCACCGTGGCTCCTTCTGCTGCCAGCGCCTTTGCCACTGCTTTTCCGATGCCCCGTGATGCCCCTGTGACAATAGCAACTCGTCCTGTCAGACTTTTTCCTGTCAACATGCCAGTTCCTCCATCACCCGGTCCAGATCCTCCGGTTTCTCGATATTGTATACTTTGACATTTCTGTCAATTTTACGGACGAAGCTGCTGAGCGTCTTCCCCGGCCCGATCTCTATAAAAGTGTCCACGCCATCTGCAATCATGCGCTCTACGCTCTGGGTGAAATGTACAGGACTGGATACCTGTTGTTTCAAAAGTTCCGCAATCTGTGACGCATCTGTCACATAATCCGCTGTAACGTTGGACACATAAGGAATCCAAGGGGTTGACAGCTTGACACCTTTCAATTCTTCTGCCAGCTGTTCTCCTGCATTTTTTAACAGGGCTGAGTGGAACGGTCCGCTGACTTTTAAGGGTATACAGCGTTTTGCGCCTGCTTCCTTCAGTGCTTCCGATGCTGCCTCTACTGCATCTGCCTCCCCGGTGATCACGATCTGTCCCGGGCAGTTATAATTTGCTACGGAGACGACTTTACCGGTTTCTTTTGCTGTCCGTTCGCAGATTGCTGCCACAGCATCTCCGTCCAATCCCAATACTGCTGTCATGGCTCCGCCTTCCGGATAGGCCTCCTGCATATAGATACCACGCATCCTGATGATACGGAACAGATCCGGCAGCTCCATCACACCGGCTGCAGCCAGTGCCCCATATTCTCCAAGGCTTAATCCTGCTGCCATCTCCGCTTTCAGCCCTTTTGCCTCCAATACTTTCAGAATTGCCACTTCCATGGTCAGCATGGCGATCTGTGTGTATTCCGTAATGTTGATATAAGGATTTTCTTCAAAGGTCAGCTGTTCCATGGAGTACGGATGTCCGCTTTCCGCCTGTACTTCCCGCTTGTCCTGCCAATACAGATTCTGAAGTACCTTGTCCGCCAGCTTCCATACCGCCTGTGCTTCCGGGTAAGTATCATGGAATTCTTTTCCCATTCCTATGTACTGAGATCCCTGTCCCGGGAATAAATATGCGATCCTGCTCATTTTGTCCTCTCCTAATTACTATGTGATGCTATTGTTCTCCTCGGTTACAGCACATTTTTTATAATGCGCCGTTTTCCATATAACTACGCCGCCTGTCGCTGTTCGAAATCTGTTGTCAGCGGTTACCTGTCGCTATATTTTATTTATGCTGTCCTTGTGCCGCTATGCACTCCTGCGCCTGCTGCACTGTTTCTTCCATAATCTCACGGCAGGTCTGTTCTCTGCGGATCAAGCCTGCAATCTGTCCCGCCATCAGTGTTCCGTTTACGGTATCTCCGTCCTGCACTGCCTTCCTGAGAGATCCCAGCGTCAGCTTTTCCAGTTCCATGAAATCGGCATTCTCTTTTTCCAGCTTCAGATACTCCCTGGTCATCTGATTACGTAAAGAACGCACCGGATGTCCGGTAGACATTCCCGTCACTACAGAATCAATATCCTTTGCCTTGATGATCTGATTCTTATAATTTTCATGGACGATGGATTCCTTTGATGCGACGAACCGGGTGCCCATCTGGATACCTTCCGCTCCCAGCATAAAGGCTGCCGCCATGCCTCTGCCATCGGCGATACCTCCGGCCGCAATCACCGGGATAGATACCGCATCCACTACCTGCGGAACCAGCGCCATGGTCGTGGTGGAACCGATATGTCCGCCGCTCTCCATGCCTTCCGCCACTACGGCGTCTGCTCCTGCCCGCTCCATCATCTTCGCCATAGCTACACTTGCCACCACCGGGATGACCTTCACTCCGGCATTTTTCCACAGCTCCATGAATTTTCCGGGATTTCCCGCACCTGTCGTTACCGCTTGTACTCCTTCTTCCACAACGATCTTCGCTACTTCCTCTGCGTTGGGATTGAGCAGCATGATATTCACGCCGAAGGGCTTGTCGGTCAGCTCTTTGCATTTGCGAATTTCCTCCCGGACGACCTCAGGCGGAGCGGAAGCGGCACCGATGATGCCTAAGCCTCCGGCATTTGATACCGCTGCCGCCAGCTTATGTTCTGCCACCCAGGCCATACCGCCCTGGAAAACAGGATATTCTATTTGTAGAAGTTCCGTGATCTTTGTTTTCATTGTCTTTCTGATCCTTCTCGTCATTCTGCGTTATATTACATATTCTGATGATACCAGGGTCAAAAGGTCTAAGCCCACATGAGCTTGCTCATAAGTGGGTGAAAGACC